>ERZ724513.67-NODE-67-length-37691-cov-7.301015_pt1 | contig 37691 bp, 40 predicted proteins | sample MGYA00376046_ERZ724513 | MGnify/ENA primary metagenome ERZ724513 (study PRJEB28724, sample SAMN07190883) | activated sludge metagenome | isolation source: activated sludge of sewage treatment plant in Hong Hong | place: Hong Kong | collected 2016-03-17 ...
ACCCCCTTCCGTCAGGCGCCTGCCAGGTCAAGTAAACGGCAGTGCGCGCAAATTGATATCCGCATGTTGCGGAAAGCCAAGCAGTATACGGCAGAAATCCCTCTTGTCTCAAGTGCTAAAATGCCCGCCCATGTTGGTCCTCGGTGTCGAATCCTCCTGCGACGAGACCGGTATCGCGCTCTACGACAGCGCGGCCGGGCTGCTGTCGCACGCCTTGCACTCGCAGGTGGCGATGCACGCCGAGTACGGCGGCGTCGTCCCCGAACTGGCTTCGCGCGACCATATCCGGCGTGTCGTGCCCCTGTTGCGGTCGACCCTCGAAAATGCCGGAAAATCGCTGGCCGACATCGACGCCATCGCCTACACGCGCGGCCCGGGCCTTGCGGGTGCCTTATTGGTGGGCTGCGCCTTCGCCGAGGGGCTGGCGGTGGCGCTCGACAAGCCGACGATCCCGGTGCATCACCTCGAAGGCCATCTGCTGTCACCGCTATTGTCTGTCGATCCGCCGGCCTTCCCGTTCGTGGCGCTGCTGGTTTCCGGCGGCCACACGCAGTTGATGCGGGTGAGCGGCGTCGGCGAGTACGAGTTGCTCGGCGAAACGGTGGACGACGCCGCCGGCGAGGCTTTCGACAAGAGCGCCAAGCTGCTTGGCCTGCCTTACCCCGGTGGCGCATTGCTGTCGCAACTGGCCGAACAGGGGGCTCCCGGCGTTTATCGGCTGCCGCGCCCGATGCTGCATTCCGGCGACCTCGATTTCAGCTTTTCCGGCCTGAAGACGGCGGTGCTGACACTGGTGCGCGATCAAGGCGCCGTCTTGACGGAAGAGTTCAGGGCCAATGCGGCGCGCGCCTTCCAGGAGGCCATCGTCGACGTGCTGGTGAATAAATCGCTGAAGGCGCTCAAGCAGACCGGCCTCAAACAGTTGGTCGTGGCCGGCGGCGTCGGCGCCAACCGGCAGTTGCGGTCGACCCTCGACCAGGAGGCAAAACGCAAGCGCTTCCGCGTCCATTACCCGGAACTGGAATTCTGTACCGACAACGGCGCGATGATCGCTCTCGCCGGTTGCCTGCGTCTGCTGGCCGGTACGCCCGCCAAGCCGGCCGGCGGGTTTGCCGTCCAGCCGCGGTGGCCGCTGATGGCAATCGCCGGCACCATTGTCAAGTGAAGAAGCCCGGGTCGGGCGCGAACTACTTGTCCTTCTTGCTGCCGATCCTGGATTCCTGACCGGCCAGCAGGCGCTGCAGGTTCTGCCAGTGCTTGCCGATCAGGGCCATCGCGATGATGCCGATCACTAATATCTGCGTATTCGCCCCGTGCAGCAGCAGGAAATAGACCGGGGCCAGCGCGGCGGCGAGAATGGCGGCCAGCGAGGAATAGCGGAAGGCGATGGCGACGAACAGCCAGGTGCCGGCCACGGCCAGACCGAGTAGCGGATCGAGCCCGATCAGGACGCCGGCGCCGGTGGCGACGCCCTTGCCGCCCTTGAATTTCAGGAAGACCGGATAGAGATGGCCGAAGAACACGGCCAGCGCGACGAGCCCGATGACGCCGTCGCCGAAGCCCATGCGCTGGGCGGCATAGACCGCAACCCAGCCCTTGAGCGCATCGCCGAGCAGCGTCAGCAGCGCCGCCTTCTTGTTGCCGCTGCGCAGCACATTGGTTGCCCCGGGGTTGCCCGAGCCGTAACTGCGCGGGTCGGCCAGCCCGAACAACCGCGAGGAGATCACGGCGAAGGGAACGGAGCCGAGGAGGTAGGCGGCAAGGATGACGAAAGCCGTTTGCATGGGGGGCGGGTGTCACTGGGTTACAATCCGGGCCAATTTTACACTTTCACCACGGTCGACCGCCCAATGGACCTGATTTTCATCGACGAACTGCGCGCCGAAACCTGGATTGGCATCTATCCGCGCGAAAAGGCCATGCCGCAGACAGTCGAGATTTCGCTGCAGATCGGCGTGTCGACCGCATCGGCCGGGGCGAGCGACGATATCCGCGATACCGTCGACTACGCGGTGGTGGTTGAGCGCTTGCGCGCCGACCTGGCGGCCAGCCACTTCAACCTGCTCGAAAAGCTGGCCGAGCACATCGCCACCTGGCTGCTCGAGGAATTCGCCGTCCACCGGGTCCGCGTCTCGGTCGCCAAGCTGGGCATGATCGCGGGCGTCAAACGCGTCGGGGTGATCATCGAGCGGACTATTTGATCAGCACTGCTTGCGCGCTTTGACCTTCCGGGCCAAGCTCACCTTTAGCGCGAAAAAATGACGAAGATGATTCCAAATGACAGTGTATGACATTATATTGCGCCGACACCAATCGAAGATTGAATCTTCGATTGGCAAATATCAAAGCCCGCAGGAGCCATTCCCGCGCTTCAACCCCAGTTTCGCCAGCAATTTTTCCGGCGGGCAGAAGCCGGTAAAGCCGCTTTGCAGCAGGTTGAGGCCGACGAAGGCGGTGAAGGCGAGGAACCATTCGGAGACGAAAACGGGGCTGCCCGGCCAGCCGAGAGACAGCGAGAGCAGGACGAATGAGCCGGCCATGATGCGGATCATGCGTTCGATGGTCATTGCGGATTTTCCTTTTTGAATGCGGAGAAGTAGAGCACCGGGATCACCACCAGCGTCAGCAGAGTGGAGACCAGGATGCCGAAGATCAGGCTGATGGCCAGCCCGTTGAAGATCGGGTCGTCGAGGATGAACAGGGCGCCGAGCATGGCGGCCAGCGCGGTCAGGGCGATCGGCTTGGCGCGCACGGCGGCGGACTGGATCACCGCGTCGTGGAAGTTCATGCCGGCGGCGACCTGCTGCTTGATGAAATCGACAAGCAGGATCGAGTTGCGGACGATGATGCCGGCCAGCGCGATCATGCCGATCATCGAGGTTGCCGTGAATTGCGCGCCGAAGAGGGCGTGGCCGGGCATGACGCCGATGACGGTGAGCGGGATCGGCGCCATGATGATGAGCGGCACCAGGTAGCTGCCGAAGTGGGCGACGACCAGCAAGTAGATCAGGATCAGGCCGACGCCGTAGGCGATGCCCATGTCGCGGAAGGTTTCGTAGGTAACCTTCCATTCGCCGTCCCATTTGACGCTGTAGCCGGCGTAGGGGTCGGCCGGCTGGCGGATGAACCATTCGCCGAGCGAGCCGCCTTGCTTGAGTTCCTTGCCGATGATCTTCGCGCGCGCGTCGAACATGCCGTACAAGGGGGAGTCGAGCTTGCCGCCCATGTCGCCGACGACGTAGACCACCGGCAGCAGGTCCTTGTGGTAGATGGTTTTTTCGCGCGTCACGTCGCGCACTTCGACCAGTTCGGAGACCGGCACCAGGTGGCCGTCTTTTGAGCGCACACGCAGCTTCAGGAGGGCGTCGAGGTTCGACTGCTTTTCGGCCGGCAGGGTCACGCGCACCGGGATCTCGAACTTGGATTCGCTGTTGTGCGCCGGCGTCACGTCCTGCCCGGCCAGCCCCATGCCGACCACCTCGACGATGTCGCTCTGCGCCACGCCGAGCAGCGCGGCCTTGTTCTGCAGCACGTGCAGGACAAACTTCCGGGAATCGGCATCGATATAGTCGTCGACCGCAACCAGGTCCTTGGTTTCCGCGAAAGCCTGGCGCACCTGCTTGCCAACTGCCATCTGGCCGGCCATGTCCGGCCCGTAGATTTCGGCGACGATGGGCGAGAGCACCGGCGGCCCCGGCGGCACCTCGACGACCTTGGCGACGCCGCCGTTCTTTTTGCCGATGGCCTCGATGCGCGCGCGCAGCGATACGGCGATCTCGTGGCTCTGGCGCGAACGATGGTGCTTGTCGGCGAGGTTGACCTGGATGTCGCCTTTTTCCGGTGCGGCGCGCAGGTAATACTGGCGGACCAGGCCGTTGAAGTTGATCGGGCTGGCGGTGCCGGCGTAGGCCTGGTAATCGACGACGTCGCCTTCGCGCGCCAGTTCGGCGCCGATTTCGTGCAGCACGCGCGCCGTTTCCTCGACCGGCGTGCCGATCGGCATGTCGAGGACGACCTGGAATTCGCTCTTGTTGTCGAAGGGCAGCATCTTGAGGACGACCAGCTGGAAATACGCGAGCGAGACCGAGCCGAGGATCAGCAGGACGACGGCGAGGCCGAGCTTGACGCGCGCGGCGCCGCCCTTGTGCGGATCGAGGAAGGGGGTCAGTAGTTTGCGGAAGGTGCTGTCGAGCTTGGTGTCGAGCTTCGAGGCCGTGTGGCCGGCCGCGCTCGGGCCGTGCGCTTTCATCAGCTTGAGCGCCAGCCAGGGCGTGACGACGAAGGCGACGGCGAGCGAAATGGCCATCCCCATCGACGAATTGATCGGGATCGGGCTCATGTAGGGGCCCATCAGGCCGGTGACGAAGGCCATCGGCAGCAGCGCGGCGATCACCGTCAGCGTCGCCAGGATGGTCGGCCCGCCGACTTCGTCGACCGCCGGCGGGATGATTTCGCGCAGCGGCTTGCCCGGGTAAAGCCCCTGCCAGCGGTGGATGTTCTCGACGACGACGATGGCGTCGTCGACCAGGATGCCGATGGAAAAGATCAGCGCGAACAGCGACACGCGGTTGAGCGTGAAGCCCCAGGCCCACGAGGCGAACAGCGTCGCGGCCAGCGTCAGCGTGACGGCGACGCCGACGATGACGGCCTCGCGCCGGCCGAGGGCGAAGAAAACGAGGGCGACGACGAAGGCGGTGGCGAAGATCAGCTTGCCGATCAGCTTCTGCGCCTTTTCGGTGGCGGTCTCGCCGTAGTTGCGGGTGACGGTGACCTCGACGCCGTCCGGGATCACCGTGTTTTTGAGGGCATTTATCCGGTCGACCGCAGCCGATGCCACATCGGCGGCATTGACGCCGGGCTGCTTGGAAAGCTGGATGGTGACGGCCGGAAACTCGCCCTCACGGCTGCCGAACCAGGCGTAGCGCCTGGGCTGCTCGGGGCCGTCCTCGACCTTCGCCACGTCGCTGATGAATACCGGTTTTCCATCCTGCACGGCAACCACCAGCTGCTTCACGTCGGCGGCGGATTCGAGGTAGGTGCCGGTCTGCACCAGCACCTCGCGGTTGCCGGCGGTCAGGTTGCCGGAAGGCTGCAGCGCGTTCGAAACCTTGAGCGCGCCGGCGATTTCCTGCGGCGTCACACCCCAGGCATTCATTCGCTCGGCGTCCATCAGCACGCGGATGGCGTGGTCGGGGCCGCCGATAGTGGACACGTCGCACGTGCCCTTGATCCGCTTGAGTTCGATCTCGACCGCGCGCGCCACCTGCTGCAATTCGTAGGCCGAGCGTTCCGGGTCTTTCGTCCAGAAGGTGAGGGCGACGATCGGCACGTCGTCGATGCCGCGCGGCTTGATCACCGGCTCCTGCACGCCGAGGTTGGGCGGCAGCCAGTCGCGGTGCGAATGCACGGTGTCGTAGAGGCGCAGCACGGCGTCGTTGTACTTGACGCCGACGTCGAACTGCACGGTGATCACCGCCATGCCGGGGCGCGACACGGAATAGACGTGCTCGACCCCGTGCATGCGCGACAGCACCTGCTCGGCCGGGCGCGCCACCAGGTTCTCGACATCCTTGGCCGAGGCGCCGGGGAAGGCGACCAGCACATCGGCCATGGTCACGTCGATCTGCGGCTCCTCCTCGCGCGGCGTGACGAGGACGGCGAAAACGCCGAGCAGGAAGGCGACCAGCGCCAGCAGCGGCGTCATCCGCGATGCCTGGAAGGCGGCGGCGATGCGCCCGGAAATGCCGAGCCGGCCCGGTTCGTGGCTCATCGCTTACCTGCCCGACTTGAGCGCGATCGCCGCCTTGACCGGGTCGGTCACCACCTTGTCGCCCGCGGTCAACCCGGCCAACACCTCGATTTCACCGGCGCCGACGGCATCGCCCAGGCGCAGCTGGCGCAGGCTCAGGCGCTTGTCGGCGCCCAGCACATAAACGGCGGCGACCTCGCCGCGGCGCACCACGGCGGCGGCCGGCACGGTCAGCTTCGCGGCCTCGCCGAGAACGAAATGCACGCGCGCGAACATGCCCGGCGTCGCTTCCGGCAGCGGCGGCAGGCTGACGCGCACCTGCGAAACGTGGGTCGCGGTGTCGGCGGTCGGCAGCAGCAGGACGGCGGTCGCATCGACCCACTTGCCGAGTTCGGGGAACTCGACGCGCGCCGTCTTGACGCCGCGCATGTCGTTCAGCCGGTATTGCGGGATGCTGGCGGTGACGCGCAGGCCGCCCGGCTCGTAAAGCGTGAACAGCGGCTTGCCGGGCGTCGCCATGTCGCCCAGTTCGGCATGGCGGCGGGCGACGACGCCGGTGAGCGGCGCGACGATGACGGCGTGGCTCTCGCTGGCGCCGGCGGCGGCGCGGTTGGCGGCGGCCGCGTCGTAATCGGCGCGGGCCTTGTCGAGCGCGGCGGCGCTCATGAACTTCTGCGCGACCAGGCTTTTCGTACGCTCGTAGTTCAGCCTGGCGTTGGCGTACTGGGCGTTGGCGGCGCGCGCCGCTTCCGCGGCCTCGCGCGCGTCGATGCGCATCAGCACCTCGCCCTTCGTCACGCGCTGGCCGGCGTCGGCCCTGACCTCGATGACGCGGCCGGCGATCTGCGCCCCCACCGTCGTCTGTTGCACCGCCTCGACCAGCGCTTCGGCGGGGAAGGTCAGGTCGACCCGGTGCGGCGCGACGACGACGCTGGGCAGTTCCTGCGCGAAGGCGGTCGCGGTCGACGCCAGAAAGAGGGCAAAAATGAGTCTTGTCTTCATGTTTATAAGGATACGCTAATTTATTCTGCCGGCGCAAGTCCATCGGCCGCCGGCCGCGACGCAGGCAGGTCGTGAGTATTTCTGCTGGCGTCATGCAACTCGCGGCGCCTGATCGGGTCCGACTTCAAACCGGAGCCGCACATGACCAACCTCGCCACTGAAACCGTCCTTTCCGTCCATCACTGGAACGACACGCTGTTCTCGTTCCGCACCACGCGCGACAAAGGTCTGCGCTTCGCCAACGGCCAGTTCCTGATGCTCGGTCTCGAGGTCGATGGCCGCCCGCTGACCCGCGCCTACAGCATCGCCAGCGCCAATCACGAGGACCATCTGGAATTCTTCAGCATCAAGGTTCCCGACGGTCCGCTGACCTCGCGCCTGCAGCACTTGCGGCCGGGAGATCCGGTGCTGGTCGGCAGGAAGCCGACGGGGACGCTGGTCCTGCGCGACCTCAGGCCGGGGAAGCGCCTGTTCATGTTCGCCACCGGCACCGGGCTGGCGCCGTTCATGAGCCTGATCCACGATCCGGAAACCTACGAGCGCTTCGCCAAGGTCATTCTCGTTCACGGCGTGCGCTGGACCAGCGAACTGGCCTACCGTAACTACATCGAGTACGAGATCACCGACCATGAGTTCTTCGGCGAATGGGCGCGCGAGAAGCTTGTCTATTACCCGACGGTGACGCGCGAGCCTTTCGAGAACGAAGGGCGCCTGACCGACCTGCTCGAATCCGGCAAGCTCTTTGCCGACATCGGCGAAACGCCGCTCGATCCGGCCAGCGACCGCGCGATGATCTGCGGCGGCCCGGCCATGCTGGCCGACACCGCCGCCCTGCTCGATGCCCGCGGCTTCAAGGTGGCGCGCCACTACACCGGCGAGTTGGGCGACTACGTGATCGAGCGCGCCTTCGTCGAGAAATGATCCGAAGTTCGGGTCAGGCGGGTTTCCAGACGTTGCGGCAGCGCGTCTCGTGGATCCACCACGAGCCGACGGCGCCCATCAGCGCGCACAGCGCGACGACCAGCACGCCGTTGCGCCAGGCGTCGACCTCGTAGAAGCGGCTGCCGTTGAGCATCGCGCCCTTCCAGCCGAGATCCATCACCCAGCCGACCAGCGGTTGCAGCAGCGCCCCGGCGAGGAAGCCGCCGATGTTGGCGATGCTGGTCGACATGCCGGACAGCAGCGGCGGATTGACTTCCTTCGAGCAGGCCCAGGTCAGGCTGAAGCCGGCGGTGACCAGCCCCATCACGGCAAACAGCGCATAGGAAAGCCAGGGCGGCATCGCCGCCCCGGACAGCCAGACCAGCCAGATCGCCGCATAGGCGTGCGAGGTGGCGATGAGGACCGGCTTGCGCCGGCCGATGCGGTCGGACAGCGTGCCGATGAAGAAGCAGCCGACGGCGAAGCCGCCGAACCACAGCGAAAGATGCGCCGACGCAGCCGGGCGCGTCATGCCGTGCACCTGCACCAGATAGGGCGACGCCCACAGTCCGCCGAAGGTGAAAAAGGCGCCGGCCATGCCCGTGTTGACGACGATCGCCGGCCACGTCGCGCGATTCCTGAGCACGGCCAGCAGTCCGCCGAGGACGACGGTGCGGTCGAAGCGTGGCGTCGCCGCGGCGCCGCCGGCATCCGGGCGGTCGCGCACGATGATCCAGCAGGCCGCGGCCAGCACCAGCGAAACGACGCCGATGCCGATGAACACGCCGCGCCAGCCCGTCGCCTGCGCCAGCGCGGAAAGCGGGGCGCCGGCGAGCACCGAGCCCAAGTTGCCGACCAGCATGCAGATGCCGACCATGGTCGCGAAGCGGCTTTCCTCGAACCACACGGCGATCAGCTTGAGCATGGCGATGAAGGTCACCGAGACGCCGAGGCCGATCAGCGTGCGCCCGGCCAGCGCCCAGTCGAGCGAGGGGGCGAAGCCGAACATGAAGCTGCCGAGGCCGCCGACGATGCCGCCGAGGGCGAGGATCCGGCGCGGCCCGAGCGTATCGGCGAGGATCCCGGTGGGGATCTGCATCAGCGTGTAGACGTAGAAATAGGTCGCCGCCAGGGCGCCGAGCGAAGCCGCCGAGGTCGAGAAGGCAACGGCCAGATCCTGGGCGATGCCGGCCGGCGCGAAGCGCTGGAAGAAGGAGAGCACGTAGGCCAGCGCGACGATTCCCAGCGCCAGCCAGCGCCGGCGCCTCTGTTCGGCGGTCAGGTGGAGCATCGGTTCAAGTCTTCTGGCGGCGCAGCAGCATGGTCAGGATGGGCGGCGTCAACAGCGTGGTGAGGATGACCATGATGACGATTTCCGAGAACATCGCCTCGCTCATGACGCCGAGTTTCTTGCCGACCATCGCGAAAATGAGGCCGACCTCGCCGCGCGGCACCATGCCCCAGCCGACCAGCCACGGATTGCGCCCCTTGCCGGCGGCAAATCCGGCCACCAGCTTGCCGGCGATGGCGGCGGCGGTCAGCGCCAGCGCCACGGCGACGGCCTGGGGATCGGCGAGCGCCGTCAGATCGACCTGCATCCCCGTCAGCACGAAGAAAACCGGGACGAAGAAGTAGCCGATGGGTTCCAGCAGATGCTCGTGCTGGCGATGCGTATGGCGTTCGAGCACCCGCTTGAAATCCGGCTGCTTTTCAGGGTCGACCGCGACCGGCATCAGTTTTTCGATGTCCTGCACCACCTTGGGCGTCTCGAATTCCTTGAGGAAGACCGGTTCGAACAGCAGGCCGGCGGCGAAGGCGCCGATGATTGCCGCCAGCCCGACGGCGTGCGCCAGCCAGGCCATGAACAGGCCGGCGACGAGCACCAGCGAGAACAGCATCGAATGGCTGTTGTCCAGGCGCGAGGCCCAGCGCAGGAGGTGCGGCGCCATGGCGCGGCCGATGGCGATGGAGCCGCCAAGGAAAGCCACGGCCTTGACGATGATCAGCACGACCTCGCCGATGCTGACGGTTCCCGCTTCCACCAGGCTGGAAACCACCGCGAGAATGACCAGCCCGAGCACGTCGTCGATCACCGCGGCGCCGAGGACGATCTGCGCTTCCGGCATCTTCAGCCTGCCGAGGTCGCGGAAGACGCGGCCGGTGATGCCGACCGACGTGGCGGCCAGCGTGGCGCCGAGGAACAGGTAGGCATTGAATTCCATCCCCGGCAGCACCAGCGGCCCGGCGACGAAGGCGCCCAGCGCGAAGGGCACGATGATGCCGACCGTGCCGACCAGCGAAGCGCGGGCGCCGACGCTGACCAGGTCGCCCAGGCGCGTTTCAAGTCCGATCTGCAGAAGCAGGATGATGACGCCCAGCTCGGCCATGAACAGGATGATCGGGTCCTTGACGATGGCGTCGAAATAATGGATGCCGAGCAAGCCAAGGTTGCCGAGGGCGACGCCGAGCAACAGTTCGCCGAGCACGGCGGGGAAGCCGACCTTCTGGGCGACCGGCGCAAACAGCCGGGCGGCGAGCAGGATGATGGCGAGCCACAGCAGGTTTTCGCCTATGACATCGGAACCGGCGGCGAACACCGGCCAGGCGGCAGCCAGCAGGGCGAGCGGGAAAAGGCGGCGGAACGTGGCGGTCATGCGTTGCCTCGGTTCAATGGGTGGCGCCGCCTGCGGGAACGATGCGGGCGGCCGACGGGTCGGCGGCCGACGCACCGCGCAACGGCGCATCGGGATGCCAGCCAAGCACTGCGGCCATTATGGCAAAACCGACGACGTAGGCCAGTGCGACGTGCCAGCCGTGGCGCAGCCAGTTGCCGACCGATTTCGCTTCAGGATACATGTTCGACAGCGCGACCCCGGCCGACGAGCCGAACCAGATCATCGAGCCGCCGAAGCCGACGGCGTAGGCGAGGAAGCCCCAGTCGTAGCCGCCCTGCTTGATCGCGAGCGCGGTCAGCGGGATGTTGTCGAACACCGCCGAGATGAAGCCAAGGCCAAGTGCGACCACCAGTGACGCCGGCGGCAGTTCCTCGACGGGCATCATCGACGCACAGAGCACCAGAGACAGCAGGAAGATTGTTCCCTTGGCTGTCTCCGGAAGGACTTCCCAGTCCGGTCGGCGCAGCGCCACCGAAATGATGATGGCGACCCATACCGCGACCCCGATGAACGGGAAATGGTCGGCCAGTTCATTGAACTTGAGGTTGACGACGACATTGGTGACGATGGCGAAGACCAGGATCAGCCCGACGATGCCGACGCGCGCCCAGTCGACCCGCGTGTGTTCGTGAGCATTCTTGATGATGGGAGAAAAAGCCTGTTGCTGCTTGGCGGCGATGACGCCGGTGATGCAGACGGCGGCGCCGGCGGCGACGTAGGCGTCAAGGACATGCAGCGGAGGAACGCCGGCGATCCACATCATCGTCGTGGTCGTGTCGCCGACTACCGAGCCCGAGCCGCCGGCATTGGAGGCGGCGACGATGCCGGCCAGGTAGCCGACATGAACCCTGGCTCGGAACAACTGGTGCGCCATGGCGCCGCCGATCAGCGCCGCGGCGATGTTGTCGAGGAAACTGGAAAGTACGAAGACCATCAGCAGCATCACGAAACCGCCCTTCCAGTCATCCGGCAGGTATTTCGGCAGCACGACCGGGACGTGGCTTTTCTCGAAATGCCGCGACAGCAGGGCGAAGCCCATCAGCAGGCAGAACAGGTTGGCCAGCGTCACCCATTCGTGGCCGACGTGGCCGATGAAGCCAGCGAGCCCGACGCCGGTCTTGAAGCCGGTGAAGATGATCTTGTACAGCGCGATAACGGTCACGCCAGTCAGCGCGACGAAGAGCGTGGCGTTGTGGAACAGCGCGACGCCGAGCAGGGTCAGCGCGAAGAGAATGAATTCAACCCGGATGCCGGCGACATCCGGACCGCCGGCGGCGAACGCAGGCAGCGCAAGGAGCGCCATGAAAAGGCAGAAGATCCTGCGGAAGGCGGACATGCGGTTGACCCCATGGTTGAATTTTCGGGCGATTCTAGCATCCGGCCCGCTGCCTGAGCGGCTGGCGGGGAAGCGCTGTTCGGAAAAGGCCGAGCCAGTCAGGCGCGCATGTCGATCAGCAGCGTTTCAAGTTCCCGCCGTCCCTCCGGCGTGGCCATTGCGATCAGCGTGAAGCCGGGCTTGAGCAGGTATTCGGCGTCCGGGTTGAACTGCCAGTTGCCGTTGCGCTCGCGGGCGGCGAGCAGGATGTAGTTCTTGCCGTGCGTTTGCAGCGCACCCATCGGCTTGGGGATGAAACCGCCGGGAATCGGTACTTCCTCGACCCGCAGGTCGGAGTCCGCCCTGCGCATTTCCTCGAGGAAGGATGCCACGTGCGGCCGGATCATCGCCGAAGCGATGCGCATGCCGCCGGTGAAGTCGGGCGAGATGACGGCGTCGGCGCCGGCCTTGCGCATCTTCTCCTCGTTGCGCGGCTCGTGGCAGCGGGCGACGACGCGCAGTGTCGGCTTCATCTGCTTGGCGGTGATGACGATCATCAGGTTGCGCGAGTCGTCGCCGGTGACGGCGAACAGTCCCTTGGCATCCTCGAGGTCGGCGAGCAGCAGGACATCGTCGTCGCTGGCGTCGCCATTCAGGTAGAGAAACCCGGGTGTCTTTTCCTTGTATTCCTCGAGGCGGGTGAGTTCCTCGTCGATGGCGACGTAGCGACGCTTGGTGGCCTCCAGTTCGCGTCCGATGTTGCGGCCGACGCGACCGAAGCCGCAAAGGACGTAATGGCCCTTGAGTTTCCTGACTGCCTTTTCCATGCGTCTTCTCCGTAGGGTTCCGTTGAGATCCGTTTCAAGCAGCGCAACAGTGACGATCGAGAACAGCAGCGACAGGTTGCCGGCGCCGAGAATGCCGATGGCGACCGTCAGCATGCGTGCCGGCTCGTTGCTGGTCATGTCGATGATCTCGCCGTAGCCGATCGTGGCGACGGTGATGAACGTCATGTAGAAGCAGATGAACCAGGAATAATGGCCATCGGTCAGCACCATGTAGCCGATGGTGCCAAAGATGTGAACGGCTACCAGTCCGCCCAGCGCGACATAGAGCAGGCGGATGATGTAGCCGGTATGCGAGGGATTCATTGCCGCGCCGGCTGGGCGGCGGGATCCTCGATCGGCTGCGCCTGGGTCGTGAACACGACCGCCTTGCCACCGTCCATGTTGACGTGCAGGGCTTCCACCAGCGGCGGGTTGATTGGCGTACTGGCATCCCACTTGATGATGAAGTTGGCGCCGGAGCCGCCCGACAAATCATTGCGCTCGATGAACAGTTCGAGCGTGCCCAGCGGGACCACGACCACCGGCTTTGACACGCGCTCGCCGAGCAGCTTGCCGTCGGTATCGTAGTAGCGTGCCGAGAGAACGCGCAGCGGGCGCCCCGGATCGGTGTTGCGAACGCTGACCAGCGCCGAAAGCGAGACCTGCGACGGCGTGCCGCTCCTGCCCACATTGCCGAAGAATATGTGCGAATAGATCGGCAGGTAGAGCGTTTGCCCGCTGCTCAGCATGCGCACTTCCTGGGCACCGGCTGCGGTCGACGCCAGGAAAAGGCCAAATGCGACGGCCCACAGAACCCCGCGTGCTCCTGATCTATTCATGGTCTCCTCCTTGTATATGCCATTTTGCCAAGTCTACCGGCATCACGGGGCGCCAGCGCAAGCCCTTTGCAACGAAAACCCTGATAAACCCGCTTTTGTCGCCGTGCACCGCCGTGCCGCTCTTGCGGAATTGCTACTGCTGCCCGTAGGCACGGAATTTTTCGAGGACCGCGTGCATCTCCCCGGGCGTCAGCAGCACCGGGGGGCCGAGCTGGCGGGTCCGCCAGTACTGTTCGCACAGATCCTCGAGTTCGACGGCGAGCGCGAAGGCCTCGGCGAGGTCGCGGCCGGCGACGAGCAGGCCGTGGTTGGCGAGCAGGCAGCCCTTGCGGCCTTCCAACGCGGCCATGGCTGCGGTCGACAGTTCCTGCGAGCCGAAAATGGCGTACCCTGCACAGCGGACGGTGTCACCACCGAAGCGCGCGATCATGTAGTGGAAGGGCGGAATGTCAAGGCGCAGGCAGGCGAGGGCGACGGCGAACGGCGGGTGGGCGTGCACTACGGCGCCGGCTTCGGGGCGCGAGGCGTAGAGGTCGCGGTGGAAACGCCACTCCGAGGACGGCTTGCGTGCCCCCGACCAACTGCCGTCGAGCGCCACGCGCGGGATGTCGTCGGGGGTGAGCGTGTCATAGGGCATGCCGGTCGGCGTGATCAGGAAGCCGTCGTTGTCACGCATGCTGACGTTGCCGGAAGTGCCCTTGTTGAGCCCGGCCGGCTGCAGGGCGCGGGCGGTGGCGATCAGTTCGGCGCGCGGGTCGGCCACGGCTCAGGCGTGGATCAGGGCCATGCCCAGCGTCAACCCGACGCTGGCGAACTCGACCGCTTCGTCGTCGGTGAAGGCATGATAGGTCCAGCCGATGTCGCCCTGGCGGCGATAGATTTCGACGCTGCGTTCGTCCTGCGCGACCAGCACGTATTCCTGCACCGTCGGAATGCGGCGGTAGGCGGCCAGCTTTTCGCGGCGGTCGATGGCCTCGGTCGACGGCGACAGGACTTCGACGATCAGGGTCGGGTCGTCGATGATGCGGGTATCGTCGGCCAGCGGCTGCGCCTGGCAGCGGACGACGAGGTCCGGGTAGTAAAAGGCGTTGGCGGCGGCGGCATGCACCTTGAGATCGGCCATGAAGGTTTCGCAGGGGCGGCCGGCGAGGTGGTTGCGTAGCGCGAGATACAGATTGCCGGAAATCCTGTTATGCCTGACCGTCGTTCCGGACATGGCGTAAATTTCGCCATCGACATACTCGTTTTTCTCCGGCGCGGTCTCTTCCAGCGCGAGATAGGTTTCCGGGCTGAGCAGGTGGGGTTTGCGGACGGTATTGGACATGGCGACCTCGTGGCGGGAATCAGGAAATCAGTTCGCGAATTGTCTCATTATTGCCCGGCTTCTTCCGGGTAGAGGCCGAGCAGGCCTTCGCGGCTGGCCGGGCAGACGCCGCGCTCGGTGACGATGTCTTTGACCAGCCAGCCGGGCGTGATGTCGAAGGCCGGGTTGGCGACATCCGCGCCGGCCGGCAACTGGCGCAGCGCCGAGGGCTGGCCGTGGTGGTCGAGGCCGCGCACCAGGCGGAACTCGTCGCCGTCGCGTTCCTCGATGGGGATGTCGGCGCCGTCGGCGCAGGCGAAGTCGATGGTCGAGCGCGGCGCGGCGACGTAGAAGGGAATGCCGTTGTCGGCAGCGGCCAGGGCCTTGAGGTAAGTCCCCACCTTGTTGGCGACATCGCCATTGGCGGCGATGCGGTCGGCGCCGACGATCACGGCATCGACGCGACCCATGCGCATCAGCAGCCCGGCCGCGTTGTCGGCGACGAGGGTGCACGGGACGCCGTGCTGGTCGAGTTCCCAGGCGGTGAGCAGGCCCTGGTTGCGCGGGCGGGTTTCCGAAACCCAGACATGCACCGAGATGCCGGCATCATGCGCGGCATAGACCGGGGCCAGCGCGGTGCCGCCGTCGACCGTGGCCAGCCAGCCGGCGTTGCAGTGGGTCATGATGTGCAGCGTGTCGCCGCGCGGGGCGATCTGCTCGCGCCACAAGGCGAGGCCGTGGGCGCCGATGGCGGTGTTCTGCGCCACGTCCTCGTCGGCGATGGCGGCGGCCTCGGCCCACGCGGCAGCGGCGCGAGCGTCCGGCGGCAGTGGGGCGAGCGCCGCTGCCATGCGCGCCAGCGCCCAGTGCAGATTCACCGCCGTCGGGCGCGTCGACCGCAGCAGCGCGGTGGCTTCGGCGAGGCGCCGGTCGGATGCCTCGAAATCGAGCGCCAGCGCCAGCCCGTAGGCGGCCGTGGCGCCGATCAATGGCGCGCCGCGTACCTGCATGGCGCGGATGGCGTGTGCCGCCTCCTCGAGCGTGGCGACGTGCACCCAGTGCAGCGCGTGCGGCAGGCGCGTCTGGTCGATGATGGCGAAGGCGCGCTGCTCCGGATAGGCGCGCAGGCTGCGGGTGGGCATGCCGTCGATGTTCATGGCTTGAGAGGAGCGGTGTGGGCGCGTAGCCAGGCGGCGAAGGAGGCTTCGTCGAGGTCGCCGGCGGCGAGGGCGAGCATGGTCAGCGTGGCGTCGGCTTGGGTGGCGCTCAGGCGTTGGCCGTTCAGGTGCAGGAAGAGGCCGCAGGCGAGAAAGGCAGCGCGCTTGTTGCCGTCGACGCAGGGGTGGTTCTTGGCCAGGCCGAAGGCGCAGGCGGCGGCGCAGTCGAAGATATCCGGCTTGCCGTAGGCGGCAAGGTTCTCCGGGCGCATCAGGGCCGATTCGAGCAGCCCGGCGTCGCGAATTCCCGGCGCGCCGCCGTGCACTACCAGGCTTTCACCGTGCAGCAGCAGCAAGGCCTGCCGGTTGATCCAGGCGAACACTTACCTGGCCAGTTCGTGGAAGGTGTCGCGATACTCGCGCATGAACTCGCGGCCGGCTTCGACCTGTTTCGCGACCTCCGGATCGTAGGGGGTCAGCGAGAAGCCATCGGGGGATTCGACGAGATAGACGGTGTCGCCCTTGTCGACATGGAGCATGGCCAAGGCCTCCTTCGGCAGCACGACGCCGACCGAGTTGCCGATCTGGGTGAGCTTGAGCGCATACATGGCAGTCTCCTGCAAGATGTTATAACGCTTGTAATAATAATCCTGTTCCCGTCCGCTTGCGTACGTTCCGGCGTTCGCGCATGATCTGGTCTTCCGTTCGTAGTCGACCGCAACGCTCATGGATACGCCGATCCGCATCGATTCCCGCTTCCCGCACATGGGGACGACCATCTTCACCGTGATGTCGCGCATGGCGGCCGAGTGCGGGGCGATCAACCTGTCGCAGGGCTTTCCCGATTTCCAGGCCGAGCCGGCGCTGTTCGCTGCGATGGATCGCCACATGCGTGCCGGGCGCAACCAGTACGCGCCGATGGCCGGCATGCCGGAACTGCGCCAGGGCATCGTCGACAAGGTCGCGGCGCTCTACGGAACGCGCTTCGACGTCGACAGCGAAGTGACCGTGACGGCGGGGGCGACGCAGGCGATCTTCACGGCGATTGCCGCCTTCGTGCGGCCGGGCGACGAGGTGATCGTCTTCGAACCGGTGTACGATTCGTACGTTCCGGCGATCGAAACCGTTGGCGGCAAGGCGCTCCCTGCGCAATTGCGCTTCCCCGGCTACGCGCCGGACTGGGCGCAAGTGGCTGCCCTGATCACCCCGAAAACACGGATGATCATCGTCAATTCGCCGCACAACCCGACTGGCAGCCTGCTGACTGCGGTCGACCTGGAAAAACTGGCCGAAATCGTCCGCGGCGGCGATATCGTCGTGCTCTCCGACGAGGTCTACGAGCACATCGTGTTCGATGGCCAGCGCCACGCCAGCCTCTGCGGCCACCCGGAACTGGCGGCGCGCAGCATCGTCGTTTCCAGCTTCGGCAAGACCTATCACATCACCGGCTGGAAGATCGGCTACGTCGTCGGTCCGGCGGGCCTGATGGCCGAGTTCCGCAAGGTGCACCAGTTCAACGTGTTTACAGTGCATACGCCTTCGCAACTGGCGCTCGCCGACTACATGCAGGATGCTTCGCGCCATCTCGGCCTGGCGGCCTTCTACCAGGAAAAGCGCGACTTCTTCCGCAGTCTGCTGGCCGACACGCCATTCGAACTGCTGCCCTGCCGCGGCACCTATTTCCAGTTGGCGGGTTACGCCCGGATTTCCAGTCTGCCCGACCGCGAATTTGCCGAATGGATGACGCGCGAAGCCGGTGTCGCGGTGATTCCGGTCTCGGTGTTTCGTGCCGACGGGCGCGACGACAGGGTCGTGCGCTTCTGCTTCGCCAAGAAGGAAGAAACGCTGGCGGCGGCTGGCGAGCGCCTGCGCCGGTTGTGAATGGAAGTTGACGCCGGACGGTGGCGCGCCAATAATCCAGCCACCATAAAACCATCGAGTCAGAAAGGAACCCGCCATGGGAATGCTGCAGGAATTTCGCGAGTTTGCGGTCAAGGGCAATGCGATGGATCTCGCGGTCGGCGTCATCATCGGCGGCGCCTTCGGCAAGATCGTCGATTCGGTCGTCGGCGACCTGATCATGCCGCTGGTCTCGCGCGTCACCGGCCGGCTGGATTTTTCCAACCTGTATTTCGTGCTCGGCGACAACCCGAAGAACCTGACCGCGCTGGCCGAGATCAAGGCCGCCGGCATTCCGGTATTCGCCTACGGTTCGTTCCTGACCATCCTGGTCAACTTCATCATCCTCGCCTTCGTCATCTTCATGATGGTCAAGCAGATCAACCGCCTGCGCACGGCGGAGCCGCCGGCCCCGGAACCCGAAGCCCCGGCGACGCCGGAGGACGTGATCCTGCTGCGCGAGATCCGCGATGCGCTGAAGAAGTAGGCGTTGGTCGCAAAAGCCGCGGTTAGCGGCTTTTTCGCGTCCCGGGGCTGCAAGCGGCCTGCCATCGGGATGCCAGGCGGTGCTTTCAGATGCCGACGCTGACCCGCAGCGGGGCTGTCTCCTTGTAGATCAGCGACTGCGGTGCCTTGCTCGACACGGTGATGATCCGCGTTCCCGGCGGATAGATCAGGTGGTAGGTCAGGAACAGGTGCACCGTTTCGGCGTTCTTCAGGAGGTCGAGCAGTGCCGCGTAACCGGGGTGCCCGCAAACCCCGGCATCGCGGAAATCCGTTTCGCCCAGGCGCATCGATTCGTCACGCACGATCACCTTGGGCTTCCTGGAGCCGAGCAGTTCACGGATCAGCATGTCCCTGATCTCGGGAATGATGATCGCGCCGAGGCAGTGTTCGCCGACCAGCCACTCGACAGCTCGCCCTTCGCCGCCCGGATCGGGCACGTGATCACCAAAGGTCTGGCACCAGCTTGGAAAGTAGGCCCGGTAGCGGCGGACTTCTCTGTCCATGAATTCGGCCACTTAGCGATCCTGTTCGCGCAACGTCCGGTCGATGAGGCTGCCAACGACATCGCTGATCGAGACGAAGCCCTGCAATTCGTTGTTGTCGATGACCAGCACCCGCTTTACCGAGTACTGGATCATCAGCCGTGCCAGATAGCGGACTTCGAGATGCTGCGAGACCTGCAGCGCCGGCTTCTGGGCGATGTCGTAAACATTGAGCAGATCGATGTCGCCGTCGTCGGCAATCACCGCCTTGGCGATGTCACGATAGGCGATCAGGCCGTGGGCGTCGCCGGCATGACGCTTTTCGACAACCAGCGACTTGACGCCGTGCTCCTTCATCTGCAACAGCGCCTCGCGCACCGTGGCCAGCGGGCTGATGGTGGCGACATCCGTTTTCATGATTCCGGCAACCAGCATGGGACAACTCCTTCAGTCAACAAGCATTGTCAAAATGGGCAACAGGGCCCGTGGCGGGTCGGGGCGCAGCGCTCACAGGGAGTCCGCGACTTCGCGCCGGAAGCTCTCCAGCTGTGCCAGCCCGATTCCGACCACGCTGCCCAGCGGCAGCGAAAATGCCAGCCCGCCGCCCGGCAGATCCAGCTTCATCTCGATCTTGACCGCCTTGAGGATGCGCATCGCCAGTTGCTTCTCGACGACGCACAGCAGCAACGATTCCCGGCGTTCGAGGCCAAGGCCGAGAAAGGTCTTGCGATCATGCTGGCGCAGCCCCTTGCCCTTGAGGATAGTGATGCCGGTGGCGCCGGCCTCCTTGAGAATCCTGACTGCTGGATTCTCGTCTTCTTCAGGGACAATCAGCACCACAGCAGAGAATTTCATGGTTTCTTCTCCTTGACAGGTTTCCTCGAGCGCAGCCACCAGGTGGCAAGCATGCCATAGGACATGACGATGATCATCGGCAGCAGCGAGGCGAAGGCGATCAGGCCGAAACCGTCGATCATCGGGTCGCGCCCCGGCGTGCGTTCGGCGAGGCCGACGCCAAGGGCGGTGACCAGCGGCACGGTCACGGTCGACGTCGTCACACCGCCGCAATCGTAGGCGATCGGCACGATGAATTTCGGCGCAAAGCGGGTCATGCCGAGCACCAGCAGGTAGCCGGGGATCAGCCACCAGGCGATGTTGATGCCGTCGACGATGCGCAGACAGCCGATGACGATGCCGATGCCGACGCCGACCGAGACCAGCGTGCGTAGCCAGATGCCCTTGATCTGCCCGAGACTGACCTCGTCGGCCTTGATCGACAGCGCGATCAGCGCCGGTTCGGCCATCGTCGTCGCGAAGCCGATGAGGAAGCCGTACAGCATCACCGCCCACATCGGCACGCCGTCGCGCATCAGGCCGTTGGTCATCTCGTCGCCGAGCGGGAAGAGCCCGACCTGCAGCCCTTCGTCGAACAGAAAGAGGCCGACGGCGACGAGCACCATGCCGACCGCCAGCCCCTTGGGGTCGGCCAGCGGCTTGCGCAGGATGATGAAGCTGGAGACGAGGACGACGAAGATGATCGGCAGCAGGTTGCGGACCATGATCATGAAATTGATCGCCAGCTCGACGACGACGTACTGGTGCTGGTCGTCGCTCGGCTTGAGGACGACGGCGACCCCGGCTTCCGGGGACACGAAGAACAGGATGCCGTAGATCTGGATGATGATCATCGGCGCCAGCGCCCCGAAGGCGATCAGCCCGAAGCCGTCGAGCAGCGGATTGCGGCCGCGGATGCTGGTGGCGAGGCCGACGCCGAGTGCGGTCAACAGCGGCGCGGTGACGGTCGATGCGACGACGCCGCCGGAATCGAAGGCAAGGCCGACGAGCTGCGCCGGCGCCAGCGCGGTGAGGGCGAGGACGATCAGGTAACCGGGAATCAGATAGTTGCCGATGGAATATCCGAGGACGATGCGCCAGACGCCGATGACCACGGCGATGCCGACGCCGAGCGCGGCGACCATGCGCAGGGTCAGTGCGCCCATGCTGCCGCCCGAGACCGCCTCGGCCTTGTAGGCGACGGCCATCAGCGCCGGTTCGGCGGCGACCGAGGCAAAGCTGACGAAGAAGGCGAACAGCATCAGCCAGAGGAAGGAGCCGCGGCGCGCAAAGTCGAAGGCCATCGTCTCGCCGGCCGGGAAAATCGCCGCGTCGAGGCCCTTGACGAACAGTGCCAGGCCGAAAAGGACGGCGGCGAAGCCGCCGATCAGCGCGGCCGGGCTGTCCGGCAGGCGCTGGATGAAGAAGGCCTGGAAGATGACGACGACTACGAGCGTCGGGGCCAGATCGCGCCCGGCTTCGTGCAGAAGTTCGCGGATGACGCGGAGCAGCGATCCCATTCCTGTCTCCGCTCAGGTCGGCGTGCGGCAGGGCGTGCCGCGCTTCGGGTCAGGGTGCTGGCATTCGGGCTTCATCGACCCGATGGCGAACGAGGACGGGGGGGGGAGGGAGAGGATGACCACGATCGCCATGTAAACGAATCATGACGGAGATCGCCGATTGCCGCAAGGCCAGGGACTGGATTCTCTGCCGTGCATGGCAGCGAGCGCTGTGCTGCGGAGATGGGACCTGGTGAATTTACACAAGATCCGCGCGCATCAACTCGGCCCGCATGTAGGCATAGTACACCGGTGCGACGGCAATTCCCGGGACGCCGAACGCCGCTTCCATGACCAGCATGGCGAGCAGCATTTCCCATGCCCTGGCGCTGACCTGATGGCCGAGAATCTTCGCCGACAGGAAGTATTCGCCCTTGTGCAGGACGACCAGGAACACCAGCGAAGCGAGCGCGGCGCTGAAGGACACCGAGGCGCTGACCAGGACGATGACGGTATTCGAGATCAGGTTGCCGACGACCGGGAGAATCCCGACGATCAGGGTGACGGCCAGCATCGTCTTGATGAAGGGCAGATGGATTCCGGCCATGGGCAGGATGATTGCGAGGTAGATGCCGGTCAGGGTGGTGTTGATCAGGGATATCTTGCCCTGGCCGATCACCACGCGGCCGAAGGCATCATGGAAGGTCGCCGCACGCTCGCGCAGGGCCTTCGCCAGCCGCTTGCGGTCGGGTGTCTCGACGCTTGCGCTGACCGCGATCATGGCGCCGAGGATGCCGCCGATCAGGATGTGCGCGAAGGCCACCCCGAACTCCTTGCCGATGCCCTGCACCTCGGTGCTGTGTGCCTGCAGCCAGGACACGGCGGTGGCCTTGATCTCTTCGCCGGTAGCGGGCAGGCGCTTGGTGATCCAGGCGGGGAGCGTGGCATTGGCCCCGTCGATGATTTCCGCCAGTTTCGCCCACAACCGCGGCAACCCCGCCGTGTCCCCGCTCTTCAGGTGGTAGATCAAGGCAAATGCGGCGCCGCTGACCGCCGCCACGACCACCGTGGCGACGATGGCGGTCGCCGCGATCCGGGCGGCCCGACCGGAGAACAGCCGGGCCAGCAGCGGCGCGAGGTTGTGGATCAGGGCATGGACCAGCATGCCGGCGAACAGGGCGGACACGAGCTTGAGATGGACGGCGCCAAGAAGGATCGCCGCGGCGATCACGTAGCTGGCAAGGTGGACAGGGGTGGGTTTCATGGATCGCTGCGCAGTCCTGTGGTGAATGGTCGCCGGCGCGCCGTTCTTCGCTGCTGAACTGGCCAATCGGACACTGATTTCGCCATCTTAACGACTTTCGTCTATCACGGCGGTGATGCGTGGCCAGCATTCGTCCGGTCGTGACGGCAATTGACCCTGCCGCTTCCCTGCCACATAATCTTTGACCAGTCGGCGGGGCAATCAGGCGTTCTTCGCGGCCCGCCAATCTTGCTGCGGGGCAGCTTGCGCTGGGTGGGGGACACGAAGCATGGATGTCGCACTCTGGATCGAACTGGGCGTCTTTGTCATCCTGCTCGGTTTTTCGGGGTTCTTCTCGAGTACCGAGACGTCGCTGTTCTCGCTGAGCTCGTTCCAGCTCGATCAGATGCGCGCCGCCAAGAACCCCCGCATCGGCCTGATCGAACGCCTGCGCAGCGAGCCGCGGCGGCTGATCGTCACCATCCTGATCGGTAACGAGTTCGTCAATGTCTCGGCGTCGGTCATCTCGGCGGCAATGATCATCCACTTGTTCGGTGCCGAGAACGAGATGATCAACCTGCTGGTGATGGTGCCGATCCTGCTGCTGTTCGGCGAGATCACGCCGAAGGTGCTGGCGATCCGCAACAACGTCGCCTTCGCCAGCGTCGAAGCCCGGCCGATCGACCTCTTTGCCCGCCTGATCACACCGCTGCGCGAGGTCATCCGCTACGTCTCCGATTTCTTCATCACCCTGATCGTCGGCAAGCAGCGCTCGCAGGGCAACCTGGTCACCAAGGACATGCTGCGCACGCTAGTGCACGACGCGCTCGGCGAAGGCGCGCTCGACAGCGACGAAGCGCAATACATCGAGAAGATCTTCGACTTCGGCAACAAGTCGCTGCGCGACATCATGCGGCCACGCTCCGACATCCAGTTCCTTTCGGCCGACCTGCCAATGGCCGACCTGCTCGCCCAGATCAAGGCGGCCCGCCAGTCGCGCTACCCGGTCTTCAAGGGGCACCGCGACACCATCCTCGGCATCCTGCATACGCGCGACCTGCTCGGCGTCGATCTCGCCAGGCTCGAGCGCGACCCCCAGGGGTTGCGCAAACTGTTGCGGCAGGCGCATTTCTTCCCCGAGTCGAAGCCGGCGCTGGAACTGTTCCACACCTTCCGTCAGCGCAAGCTGTCATTCGCGCTGTGCGTCGACGAGTACGGCGGCGTGACCGGCCTGGTGACCATGGAGGACCTGCTCGAGTGCGTCTTCGGCGAGATCGCCAGCCCGTCCGATACCGAGGCGGTCAACCAGCACCTGGTCGGCGAACTCGCCGACGGGCGCCGGCTGATCGACACCGGCATTGCGCTCGCGGACTTCAACCGTGAGTTCGCGGTCAGCCTTGCCAGCGAGGATGCCGAAACCCTGGCCGGCGCGCTGCTCGAGGCCTTCGGCGAGCTCCCGGCGAATGGCGCAGTGATCGACCTCTGCGGCCTCAGTTTCACCGTCGACGGCGTCGAACACAACCGCATCACGCGCGTCCTCGTCGAGCGCCTGCCGGAACCCGAGGCGCCGGCGGAGACGGTCGACACCGGCGAAGTGGCGGCCCTCGTCCCGGAGGCAGCGGCGGAGGAACGACCTGAACCGGAAGGATCGCAACCCCGCGAGCCGGGCCGGCGGGAGGGCGCGTAAATGTCCGACATCTGGATTACTGCCCTGCTGATGGTCGTTTGCCTGATTGCCGAAGGATTCTTCTCGGGATCGGAGCTTGGTGTCGTCAGCGCCGACCGCATGAAGCTGCGCCACGACGCCGCCAAGGGCTCGCGCGGTGCCCGCATGGCGCTCGAGATGCTCGAGAAACGGCCGGAGTGGCTGCTGTCGACGACGCTGGTCGGCACCAACATCGCAATCGTCGCCAACTCGACCATCGTTACCGCGCTGATGATCGAACTTTTCGGCGAAGGCGGGAGTTGGCTGGCGGTCGTGCTCGTTGCGCCGCTGATCTGGGTGTTCGGCGAGATCGTCCCGAAAAGTGTCTTCCAGCAGCGCGCCGACACGATCACGCCCTACGTGATCTACGTGTTGCGCTTCTTCTCGATCGTTTTCTGGCCGATCCTGATCGTCTTCGTCACGCTCTCGAAACTCCTCTCGCGCCTTGCCGGCAGCCGCAAGGAGCACAACCCATTCACCCTGCGCGAGCAGATCCAGAGCATGGTGCAGATGCCGCCGCAGGAGGGCGGCGACATTCAGGCGACCGAAAAGACGATGATCCGGCGCATGTTCAATTTCTCCGAAACCACGGTCTACAAGGTCATGGTGCCGTTGATCGACGTCACCGCCGTCGACAGGAAATGCACCGTCGGCGAGGCGGTGCGCCTGGCGGTGGAAAGTTCGCATGTCCGACTGCCGGTCTACGACGGGCGGATCGACCGCGTGGTCGGCGTGCTCAATACCATGGACCTGCTCGGCGTGGACGGCTCCTCGCCGATCGTGCCTTTCATCAGCCCGACGCGCTACGTTCCCGCGAGCAAGAGCGCCGAGTCGATGCTCGTCGAGTTGCGCAAGGACGGCGACGCGCTGGCGGTAGTCATGGACGAGTTCGGCGGCGCCGAGGGCATCGTCACCATCGAGGACATCATCGAGGACGTGGTCGAGGACATCCAGGACGAATACGACCGCCAGGAAAAACCGGCGGAATGGCTGAAGAAGCTCGGCCACCATGACTACCTGGTCAGCGCCCGCGCCGACCCGGCGATGCTGGCCGAGAAGCTCGGGCTGAAGCTGCCTGGCGAGGGCAGCTACGACACGCTGTCGGGCTTCATCCTCGAGTTTGCCCACGAGATCCCGGCGCCCGGCGCGACGATCGAAGTCGAAGGCATCAAATTCACCGTCCAGCGCGCGACGCCGCAGGTCATCCAGGAAGTGCAGATCCGCTGGTAGCGGCGGCGCAACCGGCGATCACGCTGAAGTTCCAGCGGGCGAATACCCTGGCCAGCGTTGTGCTTGGCGTCGCGGGTCAGGAATCGGCGTCGATGAAGTGGAGCAGATCCCTGGCGAAGCGTTCGCGTTGCCATTGGTGCGGCGAGTGATCGCTGCCTTCGTAGATGTGCAGGATGGCGTCGGGAATTTCGCGGGCGACGTAGCGCGCCGCGTCGTTGCTGTAGAAATTGCTCTGGCCGCCATAGACGAGCATGGCCGGGATGTCGATCCGGCGCAGGACATCGCGGTAGTCGGCGGCGGTCAGGCTTGCCCAGCAGGCGATCAGCGGCGACGGGTCCTGGGCGCGCAGCGCCGAACGCGAGCGCTCCCAGCCGCTGGTGCCGGCCAGGTATTTTTCCCGGGCGCGCTCGTTGAGGCCGAAAGCCGTCAGCTTGAGCACGCCTTCGGCGAAATCCTCGGCCAGCCAGGTCATCAGTTCGTGCGCCTTGTCCGGGCCGAAGTCGCCATAGATTCCGTGCTCCCAGCCAGGTTCGGTGAGCAGCTTGGGCGACTGGTCGATGATGCACAGCCGCGACAGGCGCCCGGTTCCGTAATCCCTGATGTACTGCCAGAGGGTCAGGGCGCCCATCGAGTGGCCGACCGCTGCCACCTTGTCGAGCCCGTAATGATCGAGCAGGTTGGCGAAATCCCGAGCCATCCGTTCCGCAGTCGGCGGGTCGCCATTGTCCACCGGGTGACCGCCGTGGCCGCGGGCGTCCCAGCGATAGACGCGGTGGTGCCGGTTGAGATCGTTGAGGAAGGGCGCCCACTCGTGATGACTGGATGTCCAGCCATGCAGCATGACGATCGGCGGTCCCTCGCCGGAAACCCTGACATGAATCTTGGCGCCGTCGTCGGCGATGAAGTGAGACATGGTGGCGCAGTGCGTGGTGAGGCCGGCAGTATAATCCCGCCTGGCAAACGGGGGATACGGGAATGTTCGACTGGCGGGATTACGGCAACGGGATCGTTGCCTTCGACGCGGGCTACGTGCGGCCGATTCTGGCCGCGATCCATATCGTCGTCGAGGCCGGGCGGGTGGCCTTCATCGATACCGGCAGCAACGATGCGCTGCCCAATGCGCTGGCCATGCTCGACCGGCTGGGGCTCGATGTTGCTGCGGTCGACTACATCATCCTGACCCATATCCATCTCGACCATGCCGGCGGGGCTGGCAGCATGATGGCGGCCTTTCCCGGCGCCCGCCTCGTCGTCCATCCGCGCGGCGTCCGCCACATGGCCGAGCCGGCGCGCCTGGTGGCCGGCGTCTCCGCCGTCTATGGCGAAGAGTACGTGCGGCGCGTCTATGGCGAGATCGTCCCGGTCCCCGCCGGGAGAATCATCGCGGCGCCGGACGGGCATGTGGTCTCGCTGGTCGGTCGCGAACTGCTGTGCATCGAGACCCCGGGACACGCCCGCCACCATATCTGCATCGTCGATCGCCGGACCGGCGGGATCTTCAGCGGCGACCTGTTCGGGCTTTCGTATCGCGAGCATGATGTCGCGGGGCGGGCCTTCATCTTTCCCACCACTACGCCGACCCAGTTCGAGCCAGAGGCCATGCATGCCTCGATCGACCGGCTGGTCTCGTTCCATCCCGAGGCGATCTATCTGACCCACTACAGCCGGGTGCGCGACGTGGCCGCGCTGGCCGGCGACCTGCACCGGCGTCTCGCCGCCATCGTCGCCATAGCCGAGGAGGGCGTCGCGGGATCCGGCGAGCAGCGCCATGGTGCGCTGAAGGACGAATTGACCCGCTACCTGCTGGCCGAACTGCGCGCGCATGGCTGCCCATTGCCCGAAGGGCGCGCGCTCGAGATCTGGGAAGCCGATCTGGAACTCGACGCCCAGGGACTCGAGGTCTGGCTGGACAGCCGGGAGCCGGCCTAGCGGCGGCGCCAGAACAGCACGAGCATGATGGCGGCGATGACCAGCATCAGGCCCGTTGCGTAGTAGAAGCCGGCGGGGCGCTCGAGCCACGGCATGACGTGGAAGTTCATCCCGAAGATGCCGGCGAGCAGCGAGGCCGGCATGAAGATGGTGGCGACCACGGTCAGCGCCCGGACTTCGAGATTCACCCGGTTGCTGACCGTCGACAAATGGATATCGAGCAGCCCGGTCGCGAGTTCGCGCAGGTCGTCCAGGGATTCGACGATATGCACGGTGTGGTCATAGACATCGCGCAGATAGAGCTGGATCTCCGGCCCGAAAAAAAGCGCGTGCTCGCGATGCAGGCTGCCGAGAAGCTCGCGCAGCGGATAGACGTTGCGCCGCAACTGGGAAACGCAGCGCTTGAACTGATGGATTCTTTCGGGAACCTGCGGACCGGCGCGTTCGAGAATGTCGGCCTCCAGATATTCGGAGTACTCGTCCAGTTGCTCGATCACGGCGAAGTAGCTGTCGACCAGCGCATCGATCAGCGAATAGGCCAGCATGTCGGTCGACGCGGCGCGCAGATTGCCCCGGTCGGAGCGCAGGCGCTGGCGCACCGGCTCGAAGGTCCGCGACGGGCGTTCCTGGAAGCTGAGGAGGTAGTCCGGCCCGATGACCAGGCTGATCTGGTCCTGCACGACGTCGAGCGGCTCGCTCGTGATCTCGTAACGATGCAGTACGACGTACAGGTAGTTGTCGTAGGCGTCGACCTTCTGCCGCTGGTTGTTGTTGAGGATGTCCTCGAGGACCAGTGGGTGCCACTGGAAGGCGGCGCCGATGGCGGCGAGGTCGGCCGCATCGTGAAGTCCGTAGACATTGCCCCACAGGGTCGGGTTCTCGCGCCGGTAGGCGACCAGCGCGGCGACATCCGGCATCCCGGCCTCGCGCAGCGCCGCCGGGCCGAAGTCGAGGACCGAGATGGCGGGCGTTGGCGTCTTGATTTCGCCGATATGAACCAGTGAACCCGGCGGCAGGCCGGCCTTGCGCGACCGCGGTTTCTTCGGATTCCGCATATGCTTACCTCGTCAGCAGTTGAATGGCGTGCGCGGCGGCGGCCATGCCGAAGACCGAGGTCACGCAGACCGACGAGCCGAATCCGGCGCAACTGAGTCCCGCCGGTCCCGGCGCGGTTTCGCAGCTTGCCGGCGCGGCGGGGTAGCGCAGGGCTTCGGTCGAGAAGACGGCGGCAATGCCGAATTTCCTCTTGGCATCGCGCGGGAAACCGTATTCGCGGCGCAGGAGCGAGCGCACCCTGGCGAGCAGAGGGTCCTGCACGGTCAGCGCCAGGTCGGCGAGCCGCACCTGGGTCGGGTCGCTCTGGCCGCCGGCAGCGCCGGCGACGACGATGGGAATGTCCTGGCGCCGGCAGTGGGCGATCATCGCCGCCTTGGCGCGCGCCTGGTCGATGGCGTCGATCACGACATCGAAGTGCGGCGGCAGCACCTCGGCCACATTTTCGGGCGTCACGAAATCCTCGATGCAGGTGACCCGGCAGTGCGGATTGATCGCGCCGATGCGCTCGGCCATCGCGTCGACCTTGGCCTTGCCGTAGATGTCGCCGAGGGCATGAACCTGGCGGTTGGTATTGGATTCCGCCACCATGTCGAGGTCGACCGCGGCAAGCCGGCCGATTCCGCTTCGCGCCAGCGCCTCCAGCGCCCACGAGCCGACGCCGCCGACGCCGACGACGCAGACGCTGGCATTTTTCAGTTTCTCGGCCGCCGCCGCACCGTAAAGGCGGGTGACGCCGCCGAAGCGGCGCTCGTAATCAGCTTCCACGGGTCTTCGCCGTCGGTAAACGGCACCTGACTTGCGCCGGTGAACGGGGGGTCATGGTGAATTCTTGCGGTCGGGTCATGTCCGGGCGAGTTTAGCCGAAAGCGCCGGTTCTGCAGCAGGCGGGATGCGGAATTGCCGGCTTGACGGCCCGTCAGCCCGCGCCTAACATTCCGCGCTTACCGAAAAACAGGCCGAATGTAACCTTGGAAAACCTTTACGCCCTGATCGGGCCGGACATGAAGGCCGTCGATGCGGTCATCCGCGACCGCCTGCATTCCGAAGTCGTGCTCGTCCGCCAGGTGGCGGAGTACATCATCGGCAGCGGCGGCAAGCGCATGCGGCCGGCGCTCGTCCTGCTGGCGGCCGGCGCCATGGGTTATGCGGGCCGGCGCCATCATGACCTGGCGGCGGTCGTCGAGTTCATTCATACGGCGACCCTGCTTCACGATGACGTGGTCGACGAGTCCGACCTGCGGCGCGGGCGCAATACCGCCAATGCCATGTTCGGCAATGCCGCCAGCGTCTTGGTCGGCGATTTCCTGTATTCGCGCGCCTTCCAGATGATGGTCGAGGTCGATGACATGCGCGTCATGCGCGTCCTCTCCGATGCCACCAACGTGATCGCCGAAGGGGAAGTGCTGCAGCTCATGAATTGCCACGACGCCGACGTCGACGAGCGGCGCTACCTGCAGGTCATTCGCTACAAGACGGCGAAGCTGTTCGAAGCCGCCGCGCAACTCGGCGCCATCCTGGGCGGCGCCGCACCCGAAGTGGAACGCGCGCTGGCAGACTATGGCATGCACCTGGGAACAGCCTTCCAACTGGTCGATGACGTGCTCGACTATTCGGGGCTGGAGGGTGATACCGGGAAGCATCTCGGCGACGACCTCGCCGAAGGCAAGCCGACCCTGCCGCTGATCCATGTCCTGCAGAACGGAACGCCGGAACAGTCGGCTTGCGTCCGGCGGGCGATCGAGGAAGGCGGACGCGACGATTTTCCGGCAGTGTTGGCCGCCATCCAGGCAAGTGGGGCACTTGACCATGCGCGCCGCCAGGCAGCGCGCGAGGCCGAACTCGCGCGAGCGGCAATCAGCAATCTGAACGCTACAAAATATCGGGAAGCTCTGTTAAAATTAACATTCTTTGCAGTCGAGAGGGATCACTAGGAACTTCTCGCACGGTGCCGGAGTGTAGCTCAGCCTGGTAGAGCACTGCGTTCGGGACGCAGGGGCCGGAGGTTCGAATCCTCTCACTCCGACCAATAGACGGCATCAAGGCCTTGATTATTCAGGGCCTTTTTTCATTTGTGGCAGTGCGGGCAGAGGATGCGGATCGTGGTGTGGCTCCCTGTTTCCTGGTGACCGTGTATCTACAGCATTCGGCGACCCGCAATACTGCATGCGCATTGCATCGACTGCCTGATTCGGAAATCCCGCGATACAGCTTGGTCACACGCCGATACGCAGGCTTACGTTTCTCCTGACATCCCCTTCCCGGGTGGGGCGTTATTCGGCACATGGCGCTGCAAAAGGTTGTCAGCACCTGAAACCGAATTTACAACCTACCTACCCAGGAGAATCAAAATGCAAGTTTCCAAAATCCTCGCTGCCCTGACCGTTGCTGCCGGTTTTGCTTCCGCGTCCTTCGCCCAGGGCACGACCCCGGCAACTCCCGCCGCCTCTGTTGCGCCGGCCACCAAGGTGGCTGCACCGGCGCCGGCGGCTACCGAGAAGAAGGTTGAAGCGCCGAAGGCGGCTGAACCGGCCAAGGTGGAAGCGGCCAAGACCGAAGCGGCCAAGACCGAAGCGCCGAAGGCGGATACCGGCAAGCCTGTCGAAAAGCAGGGCAAGACCACGGGACACGAAAAGCAGGAGAAGCATGCGAAGGCCGAAGGCAAGACTGAAGTGAAGCCGGAAACCAAGGCTGCAGCGGCGCCGGCAGCGGCCGTCAAGTAAGACGCAAGACCACAACATCAAAGCCCCCCGGCTTCGCAAGCCGGGGGGCTTTGTCATGTGGACGGTTCATGAGCATACCCGGTTCATGCCCCGATCCGGCCCGGCTTCCCCGTCCATCTTCGCCGGGCGCGATCGGGAGGTTATCGGAGAACTCCGGTAGGTCGCTGGCTGCCAGTGCCAAGCCCATAGCCCCCGTTGCGGCAGCCGGCCGGTTCAAACCGGCGCGCAACCCCGCCAAGTGGAGCGGTGAAGCGATTGCCGAAAGTCGTGGAATGCATGAATTTCATGATTTCACCAGGTCCGTGAATTCAATCACGGCCGGATTTTTCGTGCTCGCGGATCATGGCTGCACACAACCACAAATGGAGAAAAGCCATGACCCCCAGCCCGAACCTGCAGTCTCCGATGCGCCAGCGCGCGAATCCGCCGGCCGCCAACGGGTTCCATTGCAGTGATGAAAACCTCGGTAGCTTCGACCTGCGCGCCACGCTGCCGGCAATGACCGTGCGCGAACTCTCTTTCGCGGAATTCCGTGCCGCCATCGAACGTTCCGGCAAGCGCCGCACCTGATCGGGAAGGACAAAAAACATGACAACTCAGGCAACCGTATCGCTGGTCGGTGAAGTATTCATGGCCACCTTGGGCGATGGCCGGCGCATCAGGCAATGCGATCTGCGCAGGATGGCCTACGCACTTTTCTCCGCCGGCGTCCTGGCCAGCGACGTCAGGTTCGAATGGCGGTCGGGACTTCGCATGATCACTGCTGGCCAGCAGGTCAGTCTGACCGCGGAGATCGTGCGCCTGGAGCGTGAACGACTTGACCTGACGGTCGCGGCGTAGAGGAGCGGCGATGCAACTCACCAATTCCGAGAAGCTGATCCTGGTCATGCTCAGCGAGGTCTACGAAAAGCTGGACATCAAAGGGGTATCCGGCGTCGACCCGAAATTCATCCAGTCGGCCATCTTCAGTGGCCACACCTGGGGCGTCGAATGGAAATACTCCTGGATCTTCGACAATCCGGACGCCCAGCCTCCCGAACTCAACGATGTCATCAACATTCTGGACATGTGGAGCATCGTCGAGGAAGCATACGAGGCCTTTGACGGCGACCAGAAGGCCCAGCTGGAGCAATTGGCCTTTCCATTCGGGAATGGTCCCGGTTTTCCCGGCTTCGACGGCAACCAGGAAGGTGAATTCAGCAGCATCGCCACCTTCCTGACCGAACATCTTGATCGCTTCACCCGATTCAAGGGGCGGATTTGCGACAGCGGCATCCCATCCGTCGCGACGTATCGTCGAATGTACGAAGCGTTCGAGACGGTGCAGCCTGCGTTGTTCAATCGGCGGCTTACGGTCAACGAACTTGCCCATATCCTGAATGCGGGAAGCCATCATTCGGAACATTGACCGACTGGAAGCGGTCGGTTCGTTCACCGACCACCGCGCCCGGGCTCTCGGGAGCCAGGCTGGCCGGGGGCGTGCGCTGTTGCGGCGGTAGTCCCGGCTCGTCCCGGTCGGCGCGAAACGCGCGTGGGGCACCGCGCTGACCGGTTCGACTGACAAAGATCAAGGCAAGGCCGCTTCCGGTTGCGGACAATGGCGGGGACTGGAGTCAGCCATGGCCTTTCCCGAATTCTTTGCGCGCATCCCCGCCATCACGCTGCGCGACCCGCTGGCCGAACTGCTCGGCGCCGCGGAAGGCGGGCTGATCGAGTATCGCTTTGCCGATGCCGTCAAGCTGGCCGGCCATTCGTGTCCGACCGTCGCCGGCGCCTGGCTGATGACGGTGCGGGCGTTGCGCGCGCTTTACGGCGACGGGATTCCCGTGCGCGGGAACATTGCCGTCGCGCTCCGCGAAAGCCTGGACAGCGGTGTTGCCGGCGTCATCGGCAGCGTCGCCGGGCTGCTCACCGGCGCGGCCGGGGCCGGCGGTTTCAAGGGGCTGGGCGGTCGGCACAGCCGGCGCAACCTGCTGCAGTTCGGCGTCGCCGGCAGCGGCAGCGTCGCTTTCACCCGCCTCGACACGAATGCTGCGGTCGACTGCACTTTGCGGCTCGAAATGGCGCCTGCCGATCCGCGCCTCGGCGGTCTTCTCGGCGCCATTCTCGCCGGCACGGCGGATTCCGACGACACTCATCAATTCGGTGATCTATGGCAGGAACGTGTCGCGCGCATCCTGATCGACCATGGCGAGGATCGCGAGCTCGTCGAGGTGCGCAACCGCTGCAACCCGCTTTGATCGGCAGTTCAGGAATGCTCTATAGTGAAACCATTCGGCATGCTGGCAGTTCGCGGGGGGCGCAATGAACAAGATCTGGCTCAAGAATTATCCTCAGGGCACGCCGGCCGGGATCGATCCGGACCAGTACACATCGATCCTCGACCTGCTCGACAGGACGTTTGCCAAGTTTGGCGACAAGCCGGCCTTTCACAACCTCGGCTGCTCGCTGAGCTTTGCCGAACTGGACCTGCAATCGCGCGCCTTTGCGGCCTTCCTGCAGGGACTGCCGGGGATGGTCAAGGGCGAGCGCGTGGCGATCATGTCACCCAACCTGTTGCAGTACCCGGTGGTGCTGGTCGGCATCCTGCGCGCCGGGATGACCGTGGTCAACGTCAATCCGCTGTACACGCCGCGCGAACTGGAGCACCAGTTGAAGGACTCCGGCGCGCGCGTCATCGTCATCGTCGAGAACTTCGCGCAGACCCTGCAGCAGGTATTGGACAGGACGCCGGTCGAGCATGTGATCACGACGCAGATCGGCGACATGCTGCCGGCGCCGAAGCGCTGGCTGGTCAATTTCGTGATCAAGCATGTCAGGAAGATGGTGCCGGAATGGCGGATCGACCGCGCCATCACGCTGCGTGACGCCCTCGGGCGCGGCGCCGCGGCGCGCTTCAGTCCGGTGCAAACGACGGGCGAGGACATCGCCTTCCTGCAATATACCGGCGGCACGACCGGCGTCGCCAAGGGCGCGATGCTCACCCACCGGAACATCCTGGCCAACATGCTGCAGACGAACGCGTGGATCTCGGGCCGCATACTGGAAGGCAGCGAGATCTTCATTGCCCCGTTGCCGATGTACCACATCCTCTGTCTCATCGCGACGCTGATGTTCATGAAGCTTGGCGGCCTGACGGTGCTGATCACCAATCCGCGCGATCTGCCCGCCTTCGTCAAGGAGCTGGAGGGCTTGAAGTTCACCGCAATGCTCGGCGTCAACACGTTGTTCAACGGCCTGTTGAACACGCCGGGTTTCGCGCAACTCGATTTTTCCGCGCTGAAGTTCGTGGGCGCCGGTGGCGCCGCGACCCAGAAGCCGGTGGCCGAACGCTGGCAGAAGGTGACGGGAACCTATCTCAGCGAAGGCTACGGCCTGACCGAGACCTCGCCGATCGTCTGCTTCATGCCGTTGGGCACGGCCTGGGACGGTACCGTCGGCTTCCCGATTCCGTCGACCGAGGTGTCGATCCGCGACGGGGGATTCAACGAGTTGCCGGTGTGGACCGGCGACGGCGACATCGAGAAGCACACCGGAGAGATCTGCATTCGCGGGCCGCAGGTCATGAAGGGCTACTGGCAGAATCCCGCCGAGACGGCCAACGTGCTGCGCGATGGCTGGCTGAAGACGGGCGATATCGGGCATCTCGACGACCAGGGCCGGGTGACCATCACCGACCGCAAGAAGGACATGATCCTGGTATCGGGCTTCAATGTTTACCCCAACGAAATCGAAAGCGTGGTCGCGGCGCACCCCGGCGTTCTCGAATGCGCCGCGGTGGCCGTTCCCGACGAAAGGACCGGCGAGGCGGTGAAGGTGGTGATCGTCCGGAAGGATCCGAATCTGACCAGGGAATCCGTCATCGAGCACTGTCGGAAGTCATTGACGAGCTACAAGGTTCCGCGCCACGTCGAGTACCGCGATGCGCTGCCCAAGACGCCGATCGGCAAGATCCTGCGCCGCGAGTTGCGTTAGCCGGTCCGGGGCGATACGGCCCTTGGGGGCTTGCCGAGGAGAGAAGACTTGAGTTGCCTGCCGCCGGCGCTCATACTCGCAATCGTTCATCAGCCTTGGGGGACGCTGCCTGAGCGGTCCGTCATGCCAAGGCGTTACCCGGGAGAAATGAAATGCTGCTCTGCCCCATCGCCCTCGTCGCCACCTGCAACAAATGTCCGGTGGTCAAGGTTTGCCCGCTCAAGACGGTTATCGGTGACTACGCACCGCCACCCGAACCGCCGGAGCCGCCGGCGAAGCCCGCGCCGCGAAGAAGAACGCCCGCCGCCAGGAAGCCCGAGTAGCGGTGGCCGGCAGCGCCGGCGCTTTAGCCTTGCGTCTTCGAGTGACAGGCCGGGCAAATGCATATCTTCATCGACACCGAGTTCACCGCGCTCGCGCGCGAGGCAAGCCTGATCTCCTTCGGCGCGGCAAGCGAAGACGGCCGCGAGTTCTATTGCGAACTGACGCCCGTAGCGCAGGAGGAATGCTCCGGCTTCGTCCGGGAGATCGTCCTGCCGCTGCTCGAAGGCGGTGCGGCGGCTTGCCCGCGTCGCCGATTCGCCGAACGGCTCGCAGCCTGGCTCGGGCAGTTCGAAGACCCGGTGCTGCTCGCGGACAGTGATTGGGACATCTATGTCGTGCGCCGTGCCGTGAGCGGCGAGCGCAGTCGCCTCCCGGGGCGGCTCACGCTTCCCGGCCCCGCTGGCCCGCTGGATGTCCTGCTGCTGATGCTGGCGCCCCTTGCGGCCGAGGCGTTGGCGATCTTCGAGCGCGAAGTCACCCAACATTTCGCCCGGGACAAACGGCAGCATCATGCGCTGGTCGATGCCAGAGCCCTGCGCGAGGGCCTGCTGGCCGTCATTTCCACCGCAGCAACGGGGTAGCTGCGGGCGGCCGGGATGCGCGTGACTCCCGGTCGCTCCGACCATGGATTGAGATTCTGGACGGGAATCTCCCGGCCGCATCGGTTAAAATGCCCGGTTTTCAGCAAGCAGCATTGGATTTGGCCATGACGCCGCAAAGCAAACCGAACACCGACGACCTGCGGATCAGGGAAATCAAGGAACTGGTGCCGCCGGCGCACGTCTTCCGCGAATATCCGGTCTCGAACCGCGCCGCGCAGACGACCTACGCCGCCCGCCAGGCCATCCACCGCATCCTGCACGGCGCCGACGACCGCCTGCTGGTCGTCATCGGCCCCTGCTCGATCCACGACTACGACGCGGCCATGGAATACGCCGGACGGCTGGCGAAAGAGGCGGAAAAATACGCCGAGGATCTCGTCGTCCTGATGCGCGTCTATTTCGAAAAGCCGCGCACCACGGTCGGCTGGAAGGGCCTGATCAACGACCCGCGCCTCGACAACACCTTCCGCATCAACGAAGGAATCCGCCTCGCCCGCCGCATCCTGCTCGAAATCAACGAGCTCGACCTGCCCTGCGCCACCGAGTTCCTCGACACCATCACCCCGCAATACACCGCCGACCTCATCGCCTGGGGCGCCATCGGCGCGCGCACCACCGAGTCGCAGGTGCACCGCGAGCTGGCTTCCGGCCTGTCCTGCCCGGTCGGTTTCAAGAACGGCACCGACGGCAACATGCGCATCGCGGTCGACGCCATCCGCTCGGCCAATTCGCCGCACCACTTCCTGTCGGTGACCAAGTCGGGCCACACCGCCATCGTGTCGACGATGGGCAACGAGGACTGCCATGTCATCCTGCGCGGCGGCAGGGAGCCGAACTTCGACGCCGCCAGCGTCGACGCCGCCTGCCAGGAAATCGCCCGGGCCGGTCTTGCCGCCCGGCTCATGGTCGATTTCTCGCACGGCAACAGCCGCAAGCAATACAAGCTGCAGCTGGAAGCCTGCGCCAGCGTCGCTGCCCAACTGGCGGCCGGCGAGGAACGCATCGTCGGCGTCATGGTCGAGTCGCATCTCGTCGAAGGCCGCCAGAACCTGGAACCTGACAAGGCGCTGACCTACGGCCAGAGCGTCACCGACGCCTGTCTCGGCTGGGATGACAGCCTGACCGCGCTGGAGAAACTGGCGGCGGCCGTCCGCGCACGGCGGGTGGCCGAGGCGGCGGCGTAGGGAATCTCCGCACAGCCTTGCTCGGCAACCCCGCCGCGTGTTCCGCGAATCGGGGGGCGATCATCCGCGAAACGGGGAACGAACACCCGGCTTCAGAACAGCGACAGTTGCCGCTCGTCGACCGGCCGCGGGGGCAGTGGCGGCCGGAAGCCGGTCGTGTCGAGAAGCGGCCACTCTTGGGCGAGGCCGAGGCGGCGGCAGGCAAGTTCGAAGCGCTGGCGGATGAGGTCGGCGTAGTGTCCGAGGCCCTTCATGCGGCTGCCGAAGCCGGCGTCGTTGGCGCGTCCGCCGCGCAGGTCATACAGCACCGACATGATGCGCGAGGCCTTTTCCGGAGCATGCGCGTCCAGCCACTCGCGGAACAGTCCGGCCACCTCGTGCGGCAGGCGCAGCAGCGTGTAGCCCGCGCTCGTGGCCCCGTGGTCGCGGGCCGCCGTCAGCAATTTCTCGAGTTCCCGGTCGTTGAGGCCGGGTATCAGCGGCGAGACGAAGGCCGAGACGGGGATGCCGGCTTCGGCCAGTCGTCGCATGGCCTCCAGCCGCGCCTGCGGCGCGCTGGCCCGCGGTTCAAGCTGACGGGCGAGGGCGCCGTCGAGCGTGGTCAGCGAAACGCCAACGTGCGCCAGCCTGGTCTCCGCGAGCTTGGCCCACAGGTCGAGGTCACGAACGATCAGCGACGACTTGGTGACCACCGATACCGGATGGCGGGTTTCC
>ERZ724513.68-NODE-68-length-37497-cov-7.103093_pt1 | contig 37497 bp, 39 predicted proteins | sample MGYA00376046_ERZ724513 | MGnify/ENA primary metagenome ERZ724513 (study PRJEB28724, sample SAMN07190883) | activated sludge metagenome | isolation source: activated sludge of sewage treatment plant in Hong Hong | place: Hong Kong | collected 2016-03-17 ...
TGGTCGTGATCGGCGCGATCAGGATGCCCGAGAAGGCGCCGATCGCCGCCGCGAAAGTGAAGCACAGCTTGCCGGCCAGCACCGGCGGAATCCCCATCAGGCGGGCCCCGGTGCGGTTCATCGCGGTGGCGCGCAGCGCCTTGCCATAGATGGTGTGCTCGAAGAAGAAATAGAGGGCGATGATGAGCAGCGCCGAGGCGACGACGACGAGAACGGTCTGGCCCTGCAATGGCGCGCCGGCGAGCTCGAAGCTGATGTCGGTGAAGGCAGGCGTCCGCGATCCCTCGGCACCGAAGAAAAGCAGGCCGAGGCCGATCAGCGCCAGGTGCACCGCCACCGAGACGATCAGCAGCACCAGCACCGACGCGCTCGCCACCGGCTGGTAGGCAAGGCGGTAGATCATCGGCCCCAGCGGCACCACCAGCAGCATCGATATCACGACCTGCGCCCACAGCGGCAGCTGGGTCGGCGGCACCACGAACAGGCCGCCGGCAAAAGCCAGCGGAATCCCGACGTTGTAGATCAGCAAGGGCGGCAACCTGCGGAAGCGCCCTTCGCGCAGGAGACGGATGCCATCGATGACGGCGATTGCCGTCCCGAGCGACAGCAGCAGCCAGATCGTGCCCGGCACCTTGCCCGCCTGCAGCGATGCCAGGGTCAGCGCGCCGTAGGCGACGAACTCGCCCTGCGGAATGAAGATGGCGCGGGTGACCGCGAACACCAGCACCAGCGCCAGCGCCAGCAGGGCGTAGATGGCGCCGTTGGTGATGCCGTCCTGGCCCAGGAGAAGGAAGATCTGCAGGTCCATGGATCAGCGAATCCGGCAGCGCCGGCGATCCCCGGGGCGCGCCGCCGGTGCGCGGCACAAACGGGGAAAACGGGATGTGGCAACTGGCACAGCGTTCATTTCCGTCACGTCTGGAGCAAGCGGGCGCTTACTTGAGGAGTTTCCAGGTATTGTTTTCAATGGTCACCATGACCCGCGCGCGCTGGTCGAAACCCTGATGGTCGTTCGCCGTCATGTTGAAGATCCCGAGCGCCGCCGGCAGATCCCTGGTGTTTTCCAGCGCATCGCGCAGCGCCTTGCGGAATTCCCTGGTTCCCGGCTCGGCCTTCTTCAGCGCGACCGGAATCGCGTTCTGCAACAGGACACCGGCATCCCAGGCATGGCCACCGAAGGAACTGACGCTGCCCTTGCCGTGCGCGGCTTCGTACTTGTTCACATACTCCAGCGCCGATTTCTTGACCGGGTTGTCGACCGGCAACTGGGCGGCGACCAGCATCGGACCCACCGGCAGGAAGGCGCCCTCGACATCCTTGCCGCCGACACGCAGGAAATCGCTGTTAGCCACGCCGTGGGTCTGGTAGATCAGTCCCTTGTAGCCTTTTTCCTTGAGCGTCTTCTGCGGCAGGGCGGCCGGGGTCCCGGCGCCGCCGATCAGGACCGCATCGGGCTTGGCCGCCATCACCTTGAGCACCTGGCCGGTCACCGAGGTATCGGTGCGCTGAAAGCGCTCGCTGGCGACGATCTTCAGCTTGCGCGCCTCGGCGATTCGGGAGAACTGCTGGTGCCAGCCTTCGCCATAGGCGTCGGCAAAGCCGATGAAGGCGACGGTCTGGATGTTCCGGTCGTTCATGTGCTGGACGATGGCGGTGACCATGTGGGCATCGTTCTGGGCAGTCTTGAAAACCCAACGCCGCTTCGCGTCCATCGGTTCGACGACGATCGCCGAACCGGCCATGGAAATCAGCGGCGTTTCGTTGTCGACCGCGACATCGATCATCGCCAGCGAATTTGGCGTCGTCGTCGAACCGATGACCACGTCGACCTTGTTTTCGCTGATCAGCTTCTTGATGTTCCTGGTCGCTGCCGTCGGGTCGGTGGCATCGTCGAGGACGATGTAATTCACCTTCTGCCCGCCGATGCTGGTCGGCAGCAGGGCGATCGTGTTCTTCTCCGGGATGCCCAGCGAGGCTGCCGGGCCGGTTGCCGAAACGGACACACCGACGTTGATGTCGGCGACCGCGGCCGGGACAAAGGACAATGCCGCGGCAGCGGCGACGGTGGCGAGGACGGCTTTCCTGGACATGGCTTCCTTCCCGGGCGGGCTGCAGACGTGGAAAGGGCGGGAGTTTAGCACGCCCGCCCCCTTCTTCCCTTGCCCGATCAGGGTCTTACTTGACCAGCTTCCAGGCGCCGTTGTCCACCTTGACCATGACGCGGGCACGCTGGTCGAAGCCGAGGTGGTCCTGCGCACTCATGTTCACGACGCCGTGGGCGACCGGCAGGTTCTTGACGCCCTCGAGCGCGTCGCGCAGCGCGGCGCGGAACTCCTTGCTGCCCGGCTGCGCCTTCTTGAGCGCCACCGGAACCGCGGCATTGAGCAACTGGCCGGCGTCCCAGGCATGGGCGCCGAAGGTCGACACCGTGCCCTTGCCGTGGGCGGCCTCGTACTTGGTCACGTACTCCATGGCCGACTTCTTGACCGGGTGGTCGGCCGGCAACTGGTCGGCGACCAGCACCGGACCGGCCGGCAGGACCGTGCCCTCGCAATCCTTGCCGCAGACGCGCAGGAAGTCGGCGTTGGCGACGCCGTGCGTCTGGTAGATCTGGCCCTTGTAGCCCTTCTCCTTGAGCGCCTTCTGCGGCAGGGCGGCGGGCGTGCCGGCGCCGCCGATGAGCACGGCGTCGGGCTTGGCGGCAAGGATCTTGAGGACCTGGCCGGTCACCGAGGTGTCGGTGCGGTTGAAGCGCTCGTTGCCGACCATCTGGATCTTGCGCGCCTCGGCGATCTTCGAGAACTCGTTCCACCAGCCTTCGCCGTAGGCGTCGGAGAAGCCGATGTAGGCGACGGTCTTCACCCCGTGGTTGGTCATGTGCTCGACGATGGCGGTCGACATCTGCGCATCGTTCTGCGGCGTCTTGAACACCCAGCGCTTCTTTTCGTCGACCGGCTCGACGATGCGCGCCGACGCGGCCATCGCGATCATCGGCGTCTCGCTCTCGGCGGTGACATCGATCATCGCCAGCGAATTCGGGGTGGTCGTCGAGCCGATCACGACATCGACCTTGTTCTCGGCGATCAGCTTGCGCGTGTTCTTGACCGCCGTCGTCGTGTCGGAGGCATCGTCGAGAACGATGTAGTTGACCTTCTGCCCGCCGATCGTCTTCGGCAGCAGGTCGATGGTGTTCTTCTCGGGAATGCCGAGCGATGCCGCCGGGCCGGTCGCCGAGAGTGTCACGCCGACATTGAGGTCGGCCATGGCGGTTGCGGCGAGCACGGAAAGCAGTGTGGCAACGATTGTCTTCTTCATTTGTCTCCCCTTCGGTGAATCGATTACGCAAAAGTCAAGACCCTATTACCATCCGGGCCGCAGTGCAAGCGGCATGCTTGGGCGGGCATGATAAAGTTCCCCTTTTTTGCCAACGGTGCCTCCCATGTTCTCCGGAATCATTGCCGCAATCGGCCGCATCACCCACCTCACGGCGCGCGAGGCGGGTTTCCGTCTGCAGGTCGAAGCCGGCAAGCTCGGCCTCGACGACGTCGCCCTCGGCGACTCCATCGCCTGCAACGGGGTCTGCCTGACCGTTGTCGGCAAGGAGGCCGGTCATTTCATGGTTGATGTATCGCCGGAGACGCTGTCCTGCACGGTGGGCCTCGATGCGCCGGGAGAGATCAACCTCGAAAAAGCGCTGCGGCTGATGGACCGTCTCGGCGGTCATCTGGTTTCGGGGCACGTCGACGGCGTCGGCGTGGTGCTGCGCTTCGACCCGGTCGGCGACAACCGCCTGCTGGAAATCTGCGCCCCGGAGGAACTGGCCAGATTCATCGCGCGCAAGGGCTCGATCACCGTCAATGGCACGAGCCTGACCACCAACGAGGTCGCCGGCGAGATCTTCACCATCAACCTGATTCCGCACACGCTGGAAAACACCACGCTGCGCAATCTGAAGGCAGGCAGCCGGGTCAACCTGGAAGTCGATCTCGTCGCGCGCTACTGCGAGCGTTTGCTGAGCTCCGGCGGCGATGACTGAACCAACGTTGCCGTCGCGCTCGGAAGCGCAGCAGCGCGCCGATGACATCCATACCTTCCGCAATGAGCTCGCGCGCCTCGCCGACGAAGGCGTACTGCGGCTGGATGCGGCGCAGCAGGCGGCAGTCGGCAACCACCACGAACGCCTGCTGGCCGAATTTGCCGCTCTTTTCGACGTCGACCGCGACAGTCGCGCCAAGCAGCTGTCGCTCGGGATGCGCGTCGCTTCCTTCCTCGGCGCGCTGGCGCTGGCCGCCAGTGTCTTTTTCCTCTTCTACCAGTTCTGGGGCCATTTCGGCGAAACGGCGCAGGTCGCCATCCTGATCGCCAGCGCGCTCGCTGGCTTCGGGCTGACGATGTTCGTTCAGGGCCGCGACGCCACCGGCTACTTCACCAAGCTGGCCGCGCTGGTGGCCTTTGCCTGTTTCGTGCTGAACATTACGATGCTCGGCCAGATCTTCAACATCACACCCTCGGACAACGCCCTGCTGCCGTGGGCGGCGATGGCCTTCCTGCTCGCCTACACCTGCGACCTGCGCCTGTTGCTGGCGGCCGGCATCTGCTGCGTCATCGCCTGGGCGCAGGCACGCGTCGGCACCTGGAACGGCATCTACTGGCTGCATGCCGGCGAGCGGCCGGAGAACTTCTTCCCGGTGGCCGCGCTGCTCTTCGTCTTTCCGCTGCTGGTCGGGCATCGCCGCTTCCCCGGCTTCGCGCCCTTGTACCGGATCTTCGGCCTGCTCTGCCTGTTCATCCCGATGCTGATCCTCAGCCACTGGGGGCGGGCCAGCCATCTCGACCTCGACGCCGACCTGATCGAGGGCGGCTACCAGGTCGCCGGCTTCGTCGGCGCAGCGCTCGCCATCTGGCTCGGGGCGCGCCGCGGCTGGCCGGAAACGGTCAACACCGGCATCGTCTTCTTCGTCATCTTCCTGTACACCAAGTTCTATCAGTGGTGGTGGGAGATCATGCCCAAGTACCTGTTCTTCCTGGTGGTCGGCCTGACCGCGGTGCTGATCCTGCTCATCCTCAGGCGGTTGCGGCGAACCTTCCGGCCACAGTCAGGGGAGGGCGCACCATGAACCAATGGACACGCGGCCACACCCTGACCATCGGCATCGCGCTGATCGTGCTGACCAACGCGGTGGCGCTGGGAGGCGTCTGGTGGAACCGTTCCGCCCCGCAGGAAAGCGCGCTGACCCTGAGCGAGCGCGAACTCGGTTTGCCTTGGCGCAGCCTGCGTTTCGCCGAGGACAGCGGCCTGTCGCTCAACCTGAACTGGCGCGTCGGCGACCGTGAGGCGGGCGAGTTCGTCAGCGGTGTCACGTTCAATGGCGGCACACCCGAATGGCTCGATGCCGCGCATATGGCCGCGCTGGGGTTCACGCCCGGCGACCTCGCTTCCGATCGCGGACGCCGCCGCTACACGCGGCAACTGCCGCGCGAGGCGATTCTGGTCATGGAACTCGGCGGCCCGACGTGGCAGCGGGCGCTCGCAAGGGCGCGGGAAAATGCCGGTCGCCACGCGGCCGCGGCCGCGGCCAACGCCGGCAGCAAGCAGTTCGCCGACCGCGCCCGACAGGCCAACGATGAACTCGCACGCGAGGAAAACTCGAACAGCCGGCTCTTCGTTATCGACGCCGGGCTCGACGCCCGGCAGTTGCGCGAGAAATATCCCGACCGCAATCGCTTCCTGCTGCTCCGCGGAACCGTGCGGCCGGCCGTTCGCGATCACGGTGACAACACCCCGCAAGCGACCGGCTACGTCTCGCGCATCGGCACGGGCCGGATCCATGTCCCTTACGCCCTGCGCGGACCGCTCGATTCGGCGCGCGGCGTTGGCGAACCCGGTGGCGTGGACCGTTTCACCGTGGAACTTCTGGTTGGCCGGCGCCTCGAACCGTGGATTGTTGATGTGAAACCGGTTCCCAGGGCTACCGATGGCCTGCCGGCCGGCCAAGCAGGAGAACTCCGATGAAAGCCGTCGTCGTCCTGATCTGCGCGCTGCTGATCGCCGGGTGTGCGTCCTATGACGGGCGCGGACTCACGCCCGGCGTCAGCAGCACCGGCGACGTTATCCAGTTGATGGGCGAACCCGCGCTGCGCTGGCAGGAGGCTGACGGCGGCCAGGTTCTCGCTTACCCGCGCGGCCCGGCCGGCGTGCAGACCTATATGGTGCGGATCGACCCCAAGGGCTACTTCGCGGGCCTCGAGAACGTCCTCGTACCGAAGCACTTCGCCCGGCTCCGCGAGGGCATGAGCCAGGAGGAAGTGCTGCGCGTCATCGGCCCCCCGTTCCCGGGATGGACCCAGTATTTCGCCGCCCGCGACGAACTGGTCTGGGAGTGGCGCTGGTGCGATGACTTCAGCGAACCGGCGCGCTTCAACGTGTTCTTCGCCGGAAAGAGCGGCAGGGTCCGCACCACGGCGAGCCTGGCCGAGCGCCAGTCGATGCCTTTCGGCCGTGGCGACCGCCGGGACTGGTGCGCCCGTTGAGCGCAGGCGGCGGGCGGTTACAAGTCGACAACAATTCAGTGCGCCGGATGGATTGAAACGCGCCAGCCAAGGCTGTACCATTTTCCGCATGGTTGTAATTCCGGCAATCTCGAGGCGTTCTGGACAGGGGTTCGACTCCCCTCATCTCCACCTAAGCGTACCGGAATACGTTTAGGTGGGGATGTACCGGTTTCGACAGGGCGGACAAAGGTGCGCAGGCAACTCGTCAGGCGATCGACGTTAATGAAGCAAATCCATAAATGCCAATGATGAGCATTTTGCTATTGCCGCCTAAAAACGGTTAGCCGGGGCTGCTAGAGCCTTGTTACCAAAGATAGCCGGCGGGGACTTCGGTCCCCGTCGTCAATTCCGGAGCGGTTTTTCGAGCCCGCTCAGCCATCCAGCCTGAACACGATCGGCACGATGACCGCGCCCTCGACGGCTTCGTTGCCGCGCTGCGAGGGAATGAAACGCCAGTGCGACACGGCGGCGCGCGCCGCCTCGTCCAGCCGCTCGAAATTGCTGCTTTTTTCAAGGTCGACCGCAACCGCGCGCCCTTCTGCGCTGACGCGAACCCTGAGCAACACCCTGCCTTCTTCGCCCAGCCGGCGCGACTGCGGCGGATAGGCGGGGCGAGGATTGTTCAGGTAGGCGGCATCGAAGCGGGGGGCGGCGCCGGCTGACGATGCCATGGAAGCAGCGGCGGGAGCGGCGGGGGCAGCCTCAGCTGCCGGGACGGAGAAACCGGGGGCTGGCGCGGCCTGCTCGGGCTGCATCGCCAGAATGCGGCGCGGAGCAACCGCACGCCGTTCGCGTGCCGGGGTCGGCAGCGCTTGCGGAGCAATGGCAGGCGCGGCTGCCATGGGTATCGGCGCCGGGGGAGAAACGGCGTCGACGAGCCGCACCACGATCGCGACCGGCGGCGGAATCTCCGGCTTGCCGATCGAGAACTTGAGCGGGTAGAGCAGAACCGCCAGATGCAGGCCGGCCGCGAGTGCCAGGAATGGAGCGATCCTTCGCCATTCGGGTATCTCGGGAGGAAATTCCAGCCGTGCGCCGTTCATCCGTGAATTGTAGCCTCCTGAAGCAAGGAGCGTGACTCAGCCGCCCGGCGCGTATCCGATCCGGAAACCGCGGTTGGCGTGGACATCGGCGATATGGAGCGGTGACAGGATCGCCGCCCTTGCCGATCGTATCGAGCCGGACGACCCCATCGGCGACCCGCCAGGCCAGACCTTCGCCGGCCGGCTGGCAAATGCTGGGTAGCACGAGGCATGAGCAAACTCTCCTCTCCCAAGAGGACTTGCGGTGCAGCGCGGTCGACCGTCGAAGAAAGGCGCATTTCGCTTCCGGGGTCCGCACGTGCGGCAAGCTCCGCGCACTCTCGGGGCTTGCCGGCGCGACGGCCGTGGCGCCCGGTCAGAACTTGAGGTTCAGCCCCGTGTATATCGTGCGTCCCGCGCCTGGAACTCCGGTTCCCCAGGCAGGGTTGCCAGGATTGAGCATCATCGTCGATCCCTGGCCGACGTAGGCGCCGCCCAGCGGCATGTAGTAGAACTTGTCGAAGAGGTTCTCGACGCCGAAGTCGATCCGGGCCTGCTTCCAGGAATAGCTCAGGCGCAGGTTGGTCAGTCCGTAGCCCGGGGTTTCGAGTTCGTTGCGCACCGCCGAGACGTCGTCCTTGCGGGTGACGCCGATGACTTCGAGGACATTGTTCCAGCCGCCGATCTGGTGGGTGAGCGCGACGCGGGCATTGAGCGGCATGATGTTGTACAGGCCGTCCCCGGTATCGCGGTTTTCGCCATGAACGTAGCCGATCAGGCCGCGCAGGCCGAAGTCGCCGACCCCGGTCTGCGCCAGGGGCATCTGGCCGGAGATATCGATGCCGTAGAGTTCGGCCGAGGCGTTGGCATATTGCAGCACGACGAACTGGTTGGTCGTGGTCGCGTTGTTCCGGGTGCAGGAGGCGCCGCTGGTGCAGCGGACGGCGTCGATGTAGTCGGTGACGCGCGAATAGTACGGCGTGGCCTTGATTTCCCACGAGTGGTCGGCCGCGTGCCAGTCGAAAGTCGCGGCGATGGTGTGAGCGACTTCCGGCTTGAGATCGAGGTTGCCGATGTAGCCGTTGCCGTCGCCGACGGTGTTGTTCATGACCGCGGCCATCGACCAGGTAGACCATGTGTAGCGCTCATAGAGATTGGGCGAGCGCACTTTGCGCGCAACGCCGAATTCGATGTCGGCCATCTCCGATGGCGTATAGCGGGCCAGCGCGGTCAGGTTCCAGTTGTTGTCGGTGCGCTTGCGGTCCTGGGCGTTGAAGGCGGCAGCGTCCCTTTGCTGGTTGTTGACCATCATCCCCATACCGTTGGTGTTGGGGTTGTAGCCCTGGACGGGCCCGGCATCCATCTGCACGTTTTCATAGCGGGCGCCGAGCAGCGTCTTCCACTGGGCATTCAGTTGCGATTCCCATTCCCCGAACAGCCCGAAGCGGTTGCGCTCGCCGTCGTTGATGTTGGAGAAGGTGCCCGGCCACATGCCGCCGCCCGAGGGCGGCCACCAGTCGTCGAGTGTGTAGCGCTGGTAGAGGCCGCCGACGCGCAGCAGGTCCTTTTCGCTCAGGTTGATGTCGGCGGCGACCGTGCCCCCGGTGTTCTTGCTGGCGGCGTACATCGGCATGCCGGCGGCGCAGGTGGGGCTGATCGGCGAACACGGCATGCCGACCGCGGTCATCATTCCCCCGCCGTACCAGAAGCGCTTGTCCGGGCCGAAGTCCATGAAATGATCGACCGTCTCGCGGTAGATCCGCGCATCAAGCTTGCCCCAGCCGAACTGGCCGACGTAGTTCAGGTTGAAGCGCTGCTGTTCGTTGTCGAGCATATCCATGCGCTGATTGGGATAAAGCTGTTCCGGCGTCTTGACGAAGGTGTATCGGAACTCGACGAGATTGCCGTCGCCCTGGAGGCCGAGCGCCACTTGCTGGGTCCAGGTCTGGTAGGCGCTCGACCCGACTTCATCGAGGGCGAGGGTGTGGCCGAGGCGGCCGGTCGCCGTCGTCGTCTTGAAGTCGCCGCCCGCCTTGTAGTTGCCTGATTGCGCGTAGGAGCCGGTATAGGCAATGCTGAACGATTCGCTGGCTGCCGCGGCGTAGATGTTGCCACCCCAGGCGTTGCCGTTGCTGCGGTAGAAGGCTCCCAATTCACCCGTGGTCAGCAGTGCCTGCCCGGGCGCCGCGAAGGGCAGCGGACGGCCGTTGGCAACGATGGTGCCGCCGATGCTGTCGCCGCCAACGCTGACCGGGCCGATGCCGGGATAGACCTTGAGCATGGCCACATTGCTCGGGTCGAGGTAGGACAGCGGCGGATTCATGTGGTTGGGGCACGACGCGATCAGGTCCATTCCGTCGACCAGGATGCGGTTGCGGTCGTCGGCCAGTCCGCGAATCACCGGCAGGCTGGAGGTGCCGCCGGCACTCTGGAACTGCACGCCGGGCACGTCACGCATCAGGGTGGCGGTGTCGCTGGTCGCCGGACGCAACATCCGCAATTCCTCACCGCTGACGCCGGACGGGTTGCCGAAGCCGCTCGCCGCCGGCTCGCGCGCGCCAAGGACGACGACATCATCGAGGACGGCCGGCCCGGCTTCCTGGCTCTGCGCCAGAACGGCCGACGGAGCGGCGGAGCCGGAGAACAGAACGGCGACAGCCGCCGCCAGCGGATGAATGCGGAACCCCATGAAACGCTCCCTCGATTGATTTTGTGGTGGTGGCGATTATCGTGGGAGCGGCCCGTGCGTGAAATGTGGCAAATTGTCGCGCGACAATTTGTCCGGTTCCAACAACCGAAGGATTGCGCTTAGGGTTGGCTCTCCCAAACCGGGCGCCGGGGCATCGCAAGGTAGACATCAAGGCGATCGCCGTAACCGATTTCTACCACCTCGGCCAGGTCGATGCGCGGCAGGCCTGCTTCGTCATCGGCTCGGACGTGCTCGGACCGATGGGGCACGAGTTCGTCCCGCTGGTGAACAGGATGGATGCCGAAGAGTTCCTCAAGGACCACAAGGGCGAACGGGCGCTCACTTTCGACCAGTGAACCACCCAACTCGTCGATCAGGTCGACAACGGCAGGTTCTAGGACGTCGCCGCGGAGGCGTTCAGCCTTTCCAGCGACTCACGCAGCTTGGACGGTTCATCCAGGCGCAGCATGCGGCGCACGGTGGGCGCAAGCTCGTTGACATCGGCTTTCAGCACGCGACTCTTGACCTTGAGTATCTGCGAGGGATGCATCGAGAAGTTGCGCAGTCCCATGCCGAGCAACAGACGCGTAAGCTTGGGGTCGCCCGCCATTTCTCCGCAGACCGAAACCGGGACGCCGACCTTCTCGGCGCTGGCCAGCGTGTGGGCAATCAGCATCAGCACCGCCGGGTGCAGCGGATCGTAGAGACTGGATACCTGCTCGTCGGACCGGTCGATGGCGAGCGTGTACTGGATCAGGTCGTTGGTGCCGATCGACAGGAAATCGAGGCGGCGCAGAAAGAGGCCGACCGCCAGCGCCGCCGCGGGAATCTCGATCATGCCGCCGACTTCGATCTTTTCATCGAAGGGAACCTTTTCACCGCGCAGGCTCGACTTGGCCAGCTCCACTGCGGCCAGCGTCTGGTCGATTTCGTGGGCGTGGGCGAGCATCGGGATGAGGAGCTTGATCGGCCCGTATTTCGTTGCGCGCAGGATGGCGCGCAACTGGGTCTGGAACATCCGCGGTTCGGCAAGCGACAGGCGGATAGCGCGGCGCCCCAGCGCCGGATTGGTCTTGACGCGGCTGCCGATCTCGTCCGGGTGGAAGTCCTTGTCGTTGCCGAGGTCGAAGGTGCGGATCGTCACCGGGCGGCCCTCCATGCCCTTGACGACCTTCTTGTAGGCCTCGTACTGCTCGCGCTCGTCAGGCATGTCGCCACGGTCGAGAAAGAGGAATTCGGTGCGGAACAGGCCGATGCCTTCGGCGCCGCCGTCGAGCGCGGCCGCCACGTCCCCCGGCAGCTCGATGTTGGCGTACAACTGGACATCGATACCGTCGAGGGTCTGCGACCTGGCCGTCTTCAGCCGCCTGAGCTTGGAGTTCTCCAGCTCGATCTGGTTCTTGCGCAGCTGATACTCTTCCAGCACCCGCTGATCGGGATTGACGATGACCACGCCGCGCGCGCCATCGACGATCAGTTGCTCGCCGTCGCGGATCATCGCGCGGGCATTCTCCATCCCGACCACCGACGGAATCGCCAGGCTGCGCGCCAGGATGGCGGTATGCGAGGTGGCGCCGCCGACATCGGTGATGAACGACGCGAAACGGTGTTCCTTGAAGGCGATCACGTCGGCCGGCGACATGTCATGGGCGACAACGATCAGGGTCTCTTCCTTGACCCCCTTGACGGCCTTCATGAGCGGCCGGCCGGGATGACCCAGAAGCTCCTTGACCACCCGCTCGACGACCTGCCTGACGTCAAACTTGCGCTCGCGCAGGTAGGGGTCTTCGAACTTGCTGAACTGGGCAACCAGGCGCTCCATCTGCTGGACCAGCGCCCACTCGGCATTACAGCGCCGCTCGCGAATGATCGCGCGCGGCTTGTCGCAAAGTTCCGGGTCATCAAGGAACATCGTGTGGATATCGATGAATGCACCCAACTCGGCCGGCGCGTTCTCGGCCGACTCCTTCATCAGTTCCAGTTCGCGCTTGACCGCATTGATCGCGGATTCAAAGCGGGCAATCTCCCTGTCGACCATGCGCGGCGCAATGGTCAGATGCGACACCTCTAGGGTCGCGTGCGACATGAGCATGGCCCGCCCGATGGCGATGCCGCCGGAGACCCCAAGGCCGTGCAGGATGAAACTCATGCGCTCATTCCCCTTCGCCGAAATAGTCGGCGATCAGCGCCATCAGGGCATCCATCGCTTCCTGCTCGTCCGGACCATCGGTTTCCAGCGTGACCTTCGCCCCCTTGCCGGCAGCCAGCATCATCACGCCCATGATGCTCTTGGCGTTGATGCGGCGCGGCCCCTTGGCCATCCACACCTCGCTCTTGTACTTGCCGGCGAGTTGCGTGAGCTTGGCGGAAGCCCGCGCGTGCAGGCCCAGCTTGTTGATGATTTCGGTTTCCGTACTCAGCATGGTCAATGCTCCAGGATGTTGAAAACGCCGTCGCGACCCCCGTCGCGGGCACGTTGCAGCAGGATTTCCATACCCTTCTCGCGGTAGGTCAACGCACGCAGCAGCATCGGCAGATTGACGCCCGTCAGGCCCTCGACACGCCCCGGTTCCAGGAGCTTGATCGCCAGGTTGGCGGGGCTGGCGCCGAAAATGTCGGTGAGGACCAGCACGCCGTCGCCGTTGTCGACCAGTTCGAGCATCTGACGGGCCAGTGGCAGCAGGTCGCGCGGATCGTCCTGCGCCGAAACACCGAGCTGGTTCACCTGGACCGGGCGTTTGTTGAGGACATGGCAGGCATTCTGCACCAGCGCCTCGCCGAAGCTGCCGTGGGTTATGAGGAGGATACCGATCATGTCGGGATTCTAACCCAGCTCTGGTGGCCGCTATCGACCTGAATTACCTTGCCCGTACTGTCCGTCGAACAGACCCTCAATCGTAGTCAGCAGTCCGGTGGCGTGCGTGGTGTCGCGTGCAATCACCAGCATGAAAGGCTTCACCGGCTTTTGACCCGTCTGCTCGGCATAGGTCAGCAAATGCACCTTGGTTTCTTCATGAACGCGGATGCCGTCCATGAGCTTGAATGACCATGAAATCTGCAGGGGTTTCAATGTTTTCAATGCCTTGCACAGTGGGCGCGGTATTGGCCGGCAGCGTATGCAAGATTTTTCGGCACCTGCGACCGGCCAAACCCAAGCGGAAACACAACAACGCCGCCAATAGCTGATTATCGATGTGTCGCCCACGCCATGTGCCCGGAGCGCTTCGCTCTTGTCAGCCATTGGCCATGCGCTGCATTGACATCATCCGGCCAAGGCGGCTTGCCGGATGGCTTCGCTTGCCCACTGATTGAGGCTCTGACCGTGAGCCGCAGCGGCAATGGCTGCCGCCTCGTGGGTTGCCGGATCGACCCGCAGGGAGAACTTGCCGGAGAAGTGCTTGCGCGGCTCGACGCCGCGGTGCTCGCAGGCTTCGAGAAACACGCGCAGGGATATTTCGCCCTCGCGCTTCAATCCATCGACATCCTTGGCGTAGAAATCGGCACCGCCATTCAAGCCCACGAATTCGCCACGGAACAATTGAATGTCCGGGTCAAAGGCGATGACTGCCTGATAGCCGTTGATGGTCATGACATTCATGGTTTCACTCCGTTCTCTTCCAACCACTTGCGAATTGCTGCAACCGCACCCTTGTCCGTATCCGGCGACGGGTGGGGGCGGTGAAACACCCGCACCAGTCCGAACAGGAATACTTCGACACGCGAGCCTTCACGCTCATAAAACTCCGCGCCAAGCTCGCGGAGCAGTGCTTCTATGTCGGCCCAACTAACATTTGCCGAAACGGGCTTGGTGAAGATCAGTTCCAGGGTGCGCTGGTGCTTCCGCTTCATGGGGTTATGGTATCAAATATTGGTATCAATTTACAAGGGGTGGCAAGCCGAACCCGCCCTGAAAATCACACGTTGAACAGGAAATTCAGCACGTCGCCGTCCTTGACCACGTACTCCTTGCCCTCGGCGCGCATCTTGCCGGCTTCCTTGGCGCCGGCCTCGCCCTTGCCAGCGATGAAGTCGTCGAAAGCGATGGTCTGGGCGCGGATGAAGCCGCGCTCGAAGTCGGAGTGGATGACGCCGGCGGCTTGCGGGGCGGTGTCGCCCTTGTGGATGGTCCACGCGCGCACTTCCTTGACGCCGGCGGTAAAGTAGGTCTGCAGCCCGAGCAGGTGGTAGCCGGCGCTGATCAGGCGGTCGAGGCCGGGTTCGTGGAGGCCCATCGATTCGAGGAACTCGATCTTGTCGGTATCGTCGAGGTCGGCGATCTCGGACTCGATGGCGGCGCACAGGGCGACCACCTCGGCGCCCTCAGCGGCGGCATGGGTGCGTACGGCGTCGAGCTGCGGGTTGTTCTCGAAACCGTCCTCGGCGACGTTGGCGGCGTAGAGCACCGGCTTGGCGGTGATCAGGCAGAAGGGCTTGAGGCTGGCCCATTCCTCCTTGGCGAGGTCGAGGGCGCGCACCGGCCTGCCCTGGTCGAGCTGAGCGAAACATTTTTCGAGCACGGCGACCAGGATCTTGGCTTCCTTGTCGCCGGAGCTGGCCGGGCGCTTGTAGCGGTTGAGGGCCTTCTCGACGGTCGCCATGTCGGCCAGCGCCAGTTCGGTGTCGATGACCTCGATGTCGCGGATTGGGTCGACGCTGCCGGAAACGTGCACCACGTTGTCGTCGGCGAAGCAGCGCACGACGTGTACGATGGCGTCGGTTTCGCGGATGTTGGCGAGAAACTGATTGCCGAGGCCCTCGCCCTTGGAGGCGCCGGCGACCAGGCCGGCAATATCGACGAACTCGACGATGGCCGGCTGGATCTTCTGCGGCTTGACGATGGCCGACAGCTGCGCGAGGCGCGGGTCCGGCACCTCGACGATGCCGACGTTCGGCTCGATGGTGCAGAACGGATAGTTGGCGGCGTCGATGCCGGCCTTGGTCAAGGCGTTGAACAGGGTGGACTTGCCGACGTTGGGCAGGCCGACGATGCCGCATTTCAAAGACATTTGTTTTCCTTAGGGGTGGCCAGTTAGACGGCGTTGCCGTGCAGCTGTTGTTGGGCGCCGGCATAGTCGCCGGCGGCAAGTTTGGGCCAGGCCAGCAGGCAGCGGGCGAGGGCATGTTCGATCTCGGGCAGTTCTTCCTTGCGCGGCGGGTGCAGCACGAAGTCGACGACCTGTTGCGTCGGATTCAGCGTGCGCGGGTGGCCGATGCCGAGGCGCAGGCGCCAGAAATCGGGCGTGCCGAGCCGCGCCTGGATGTCCCTGAGGCCGTTGTGGCCGCCGTTGCCGCCGCCCTGCTTGAGGCGGATACCGCCGGGCGGCAGGTCAAGGTCGTCGTGGACCACGAGGATATCGCCGGCGTGAATCTTGTAGAAATTGGCCAGCGCCGCCACCGCCTGGCCGGAGCGGTTCATGAAGGTGGCCGGCTCGAGCAGCCAGAGGTCGCCGGCGCGTGCCGCCTTCCCGAAGAACTTCGCCTGCGGCGCGAGCGCGACCTTCAGCTTGTCGGCCAGATGGTCGACGAACCAGAAGCCGGCGTTGTGCCGGGTGGTTTCGTATTGCGGCCCCGGGTTGCCGAGGCCGACGATCAGTCGCGGTGGATTCATGGCTGGACAAATGAAATGGCCGCCGGCGGCATGTTGCCAGCGGCGGCCATTTGCAGCGTGGTGGGCGAGACGGTCAGGCGGCAGCTTCGCCTTCGGCCGCTTCGCCTTCTTCGCCTTCCTCGGCGCCGCCGCCCCTGCCGACGACGCCGACGACGAGCGAGTCGTCATCTTCATGGGTGAGCTTGACGCCCTTCGGCAGCTTGAGTTGGGAAAGGTGAATGCTTTCACCGACCTCGAGGGCGCCGACATCGACCTCGATGAATTCCGGCAGGTTCTTGGGCAGGCACTGGACATCGACTTCGGTCAGCACGTGGTTGACCAGGCCGCCGGAGAGCTTGACGCCGGGCGCGGTGTCCTCGTTGATGAAGTGCAGGGGCACCATGATGTGCAGTTCCTCGGTGGCACTTACCCGCTGGAAATCGACGTGCAGGATCTGCGGCTTGTAGGCATGCATCTGGGTGTCGCGCAGCAGGGCTTGCTGCTTCTTGCCGTCGACGGAGATGACCAGGATCGAGGCGTGGAATGCTTCCTTCTTCATGTCCAGCAACAGGTCGTTGTGATCGAGTTCGATCGCCTGCGGGGCAGCGTCGCCACCGTAGATGATGCCCGGTACCTTGCCAGCGCGACGCAGGCGGCGGCTCGCACCCGATCCCTGCAGCGTGCGCGCTTGCGCGTTGAGTTCGAATTTCATCGTGTTACTCCAGAGTATTCCCGGTCCGCGACCAGAACGGGAGGGTTGAAAAAATCTTAGTCGATGAACAGCGACGAAACGGAGTCGTCGTTGCTGATGCGGCGGATGGTTTCGGCCATGATTTCCGCGACGGAAAGCACGCGGATGCGCGGCGAACCGGCGGCATCATCACGCAACGGGATGGTGTCGGTGACGACCAGCGCGTCGAGGTCGGAGCGATTGACGCGGTCGACCGCCGATCCGGAAAGCACCGGGTGCGTGCAGTAGGCGACAACCTGCCGGGCGCCTTCGCTCTTGAGCGCGGTGGCAGCCTTGCACAGCGTGCCGGCGGTGTCGACCATGTCGTCCATGATGATGCAGGTGCGGCCGTCGACCTCGCCGATGATGTTCATGACCTCGGAGACATTGGCCTTCGGCCGGCGCTTGTCGATGATGGCGAGATCGCATTCGAGGCGCTTGGCCAGCGAGCGGGCGCGGACGACGCCGCCGTGGTCGGGGGAGACGACCATCGGATTCTCGTAATTCTGCTTGTGGATGTCGGCGAGCAGGATCGGCAGCGAGTAGACGTTGTCGACCGGGATGTCGAAAAAGCCCTGGATCTGCTCGGCATGGAGGTCCATGGTCAGGACGCGGTCGACGCCGGAGGCGACGAGCATGTTGGCGACCAGCTTGGCGGCGATGGGGACGCGCGACGAACGCGAACGGCGGTCCTGGCGGGCATAGCCAAAGTAGGGAATGGCGGCGGTGATGCGGCCGGCCGACGCGCGCTTCAGCGCGTCGACCATGACCAGCAGTTCCATCAGGTTGTCGTTGCATGGCGCGCAGGTCGATTGCAGGACGAAGATGTCGCGGCCACGCACGTGTTCCTGGAGTTCGACGCTCAGTTCCCCGTCCGAGAAGCGGCCGACATCGGCGCGTCCCAACTCGATGTTGAGTTCGAGCGCCACGGCGGCTGCCAGTTTCGGGTTGGCGTTGCCGGTGAAGACCATCAAGCTGTTGTAGGCCATTTGCTTCACTTCCCTTCGGGCATGTCCTGCAAGCGTCTGCCCGCCACAATGAAATTCGGGCAGGCTCATGACCTGCCCGAGGGAAACTGGCTGGGGAAGAAGGATTCGAACCTTCGAATGCCGGAATCAAAATCCGGTGCCTTGACCAACTTGGCGACTCCCCAGCGGGTCGTCTGCACGGGTTCGCGTGCGAACGAGGCCGGGATATTACAGGAGTCGCCGGCGAAAATCCAGCGCTTTGTCAGAGAGATGCCAATGGATGTGCGGTCAGACCGGCGGCCAGCCAGCCCGCCATGGCGGGCGGCAGCTGGCGAAAAACCGTGATGGCCGTGTCCCGGTCGGCAAACCCGGCGAAGACGCAGGCCCCGGAACCGGTCATCATGGCGTGGGGCGCGCGCTGCCTGAGCCATTCCAGATGCCCGGCAACCTCCGGAAATCTCGTGCAGGCGACGGGTTCGAGGTCGTTGTGGCCAGTACCGTGCCGCCACTCCGCCGGGCGGATGGGGGGCGTGTCACGGCGCAGTTCCGGCGCGCCGAAAATTGCCCCCGTGGGCACGTTGACCGCAGGATGCAGCACCAGGTACGTCTCCGGCGGCAATTCGACATCGCTGAAGTCTTCGCCGATGCCCTCGGCAAAGGTGTTACGGCCATGGACGAAGACCGGCACGTCGGCGCCGAGTTGCAGCCCAAGTTGCCGGAGTTCGGCTCGTGACAAGCCGGTTTGCCACAGGTGGTTGAGCGCGAGCAGGACGGTTGCCGCATCGGAACTGCCGCCGCCGAGTCCGCCGCCCAGCGGCAGGCTCTTGCTCAGGTGGATCGTGGCGCCGTGGCGACAGCCGGTCGCTTCCTGCAACAGGCGGGCGGCGCGGAAGGTCAGGTCGTTCGCCGCCTCGACACCCGGGGCCGGCGTCGCGAGGACGACGCGGCCATCGGCGCGCGGTGCGAAATGCAGGGTGTCGGCACGGTCGATGAAGCGGAAGACCGTCTGCAGCAGATGATAACCGTCGGCACGGCGACCGACCACGTGCAGGAACAGGTTGAGCTTGGCCGGCGCTGGCCAGGAACTGTCCCAGGTCCAGCGACTCACGGCGCTGCCCTCCACTCTTCGATGCGCAGGCGGAGGTCGATTTCACCGTCGCGTCTCAGGCTGACGAGCTTGGGCAGCGCGCCCGGGGTGTCGTCGGGGTAGGCGTATTCGATTTGCCAGCCGGCTTCGCTCAGGCGCGCCGGGCGGCCGGCGCTGTCGCTCGTGACAATGGCAGCGCCGCCGCTGCGGCCGAGCAGCCAGTTCGGCAACTGGCGGATCGGCAGGCGCCGGCCGGTCACCACTTCCATCAGCGCATCGGCATCGGCGGATTCCCGGAGTTGGCCGTCGGCGGTGCGCAGGCGCCCGCGGCCCGGGCCGACGTCGATTTCGGCCACGCCGACACCAAGCGGGCTGAAAATCAGGACGCGGTCGTTGCCGTTTCTGTGCTCCCATTCGAGTCGACCGCCGGAGTTCTCCGGCGGCCCGTCCGGGACACTGACACGCAACGCGAAGCGGGCCGCGAGCGCGAAGTCACCGATCTGGTCGCGCGGCGCCAGCAACTCGGGAGGGACGCTGACACAGGCAGCCAGCAGGCTGCAGGCGAGCACTGCGCCGATGCGCCGCATCAAGGCTGGAATTTTTTCAGGGCGCCGGCCAGAATTTCGCTGTCGGGGAATTTCTTGACCGCCTCCATCACGACGCGCGACGCTTCCTCCTTGCGTCCCAGTGTCCACAGAACCTCACCGATATGCGCGGCGATTTCCGGGTCCGCCTTGATGCCATAGGCGGTCTCGAGGGTCTTGAGCGCTTCCGGCAGCTTGCCCTGGCGGAAAAGAACCCAGCCCATGCTGTCCATGATGAACGGGTCTTCGGGCGCGAGCGCGAGCGCGCGGGTGATCAGCTTCTTCGCCTCGTCCAGGCGCACATTGCGATCGGCGAGCGAGTAGCCCAGCGCGTTGAGGGCATGGGCGTGATCCGGTTTCAGCTTGAGCAGGTGGCGCAGGTGCTTTTCGAGAACCAGCGGTTTGCCCTGACGTTCGGCGGACAGCGCCGTTTCGTAGAGCAGTTCCGGATTGTCGGGCTGCTTCGCCAGCGCGGCTTCCAGCAGGGCGTAGCTGTCGTCGCCGCGTCCCGCTTCGCGCAGGAGTTGCGCTTCGGCCAGGATCAACTGGGTCCTTTCGGCCTCGGAGCCGGTTTGCGTGGCCCGGAGCAGCGCCCGCGCTTCTTCCAGCCTGCCCTGCTGCAGCAGTATCTGCGCGGCGCGCCCGCGGGCCGGAATGTACTGGTTGCCGGCAGTCACCTGACGGAAATGCTCGAGGGCAAGCTCGGGATTCTTCTGCTCTTCTGCGATCTGGCCGAGGAAGAAATGGACCGTGCTCCTGTCGGCGAAATCGGAATTCAGGATCCGCGTGAGCAGGGTTCGCGCACTGTCGAGGTCACCCTGCTGCAGTGCCAGCATGGCCGCCGGATAGATGAGGTCGAGATTGTCCGGCGCATTCTTGAGCAGGATGTCGTACTGCGCCCGTGCTTCGGCGTATTTCTGTTCGCTGAGCAGCAGGCGGGCGAGTGTCAGGCGGGCGTCGCGGGCATCGGGCTTGCGCACGAGGAACTCGTTGAGACTCTCGACCGCGCTCGCCACGGACGTTTTGGCCAGCAACTGGGCGTAGGCGAGTTCGCCGGCCTCCCAGTCGGGGCGCAGTTCCAGCGCCTTCTGGAATTCGCCCTGGGCGTGCATCAGGTCATCGGCATTGGCGGCGGCCAGGCCCATGGCGAAGTGCGCTTCCGGGAGGTCGGCGTAGGGGGTCGCGACACGGTCGATCAGGCGTTGCACGGCCTTCTTGTCGCCATGCCGGGCCAGCATGCTGTTCAGGTGCATCAGATTGCTGGCGAGATTCACCGGGTCCTGGGCGAGCAGGCTGGCGAGTTGTGGCCCGAGGTCGTCGATGCGGTTGGCCAGGACCAGCAGCGAGGATTCGGTCTGGCGCGCCCTGGTCGAGTCGGGTTCGACCTGCAACCAGAGACGGGCCAACTCGAGCGCCAGCTCATTCTGCCGGGTTGCTGCTGCCACTTCAATTGCGCGCGCGATCACCGCCGGATCGCGGGTGCGCCGGGCGAGATCAACCCAGGCACTGATGCCCAGTTGGGTATCGCCGCGCTTGAGCGCGAGTTCGCCGACCAGAGACTGGAAAACGGTACGGGCGAGAATATCCTCGCCGGCATACTGAGCGGTCAACCGCTTCTTTGCCGGCGCTTTCGCCGGCGCCTTCGCGGGTTCCCTGGCCACCTCCTCGCTGGCGGCGTGAATCGGCCCGGCAAGGGCCAGGGCAAGGGCTGCGAAGATCAACTTCTTTGACATGCGCTGCTTTCAGTCTGGGGACGCGCTTTGGAGCGCTTAGAATCCGATAAGTTTGCGATGTTATTTTGGTTTCGCCGGAGGAACAAGCAATGCCGGAATTGCCGGAGGTCGAGGTTTGTCGACGCGGGCTCCAGCCGGAGGTCGTGGGCGAGCGGATGCTCGGCGCCATCGTGCGCTCGCCGCGCCTGCGCCTGCCGCTGCCGGCGACGCTGGGCGCCACGCTGGCGGGGCAACAGGTCGTGGCGGTGAGGCGGCGCGGCAAGTACCTGTTGCTCGACTGCCGCGGCGGCGTCGAGGACGGCTGCCTGATCATCCATCTCGGGATGTCGGGGAGCCTGCGCTTCGTGGCGAATGGCACGCCGCCCGGGAAGCATGATCACGTTGACTTGCTCTTCGCCCGCCAGGTCCTGCGTCTCGCCGATCCGCGGCGCTTTGGCGTCGTCCTCTGGCAGGCAGCTGGCGCGGAACCGCATCCGCTGCTGGCGGTGCTCGGCGTCGAGCCGCTGGCCGACGAATTCACCGGCGACTGGCTGTTCGCCGCAACGCGAGGCCGCGCCGCGCCGATCAAGCCGGTGCTGATGGACAGCCATCTGGTGGTCGGCATTGGCAACATCTATGCCGCCGAGAGCCTGTTCCGCGCCGGCATCTCGCCGCTGCGCGCGGCCAACCGGATCAGCCGGGAGCGCTACCGGCGGCTGGTGCCGGCGATTCGCGAGACGCTGGCGGATGCCATTGCGGCCGGCGGCAGCAGCATTCGCGACTACGTGCATAGCGATGGCGGCGCCGGTTGCTTCCAGGTCGACTGCGCGGTCTATGGCCGCGCCGGCGAGCCCTGCCGCCGCTGTGGCGGCGTCGTTCGCCAGGTTCGCCAGGGCGGGAGGTCGACCTTCCTCTGTCCTTCCTGCCAACATTGAAAAAGGCGTGCAAGTCCATGTTTTCGTGATAGATTGCGGAATCGACCGCGAGCGCTCACGACCATGACACTTACCCTGCAGATTGCCGCCTATGCCGAGTGGCGCTCGCACCTGTCCGCCAACATCGGCGAGTTCCAGGCCTGGCTGTCGGACAATGACCTGTCGGACGCTCAGACCGATCTGCGGCTTTCGCAGCTTCTCGAACGCCTGCGCGAGGATCGCCTGAACGTGGCGTTCGTCGCCGAGTTTTCGCGTGGCAAGTCGGAGCTGATCAACGCCATCTTCTTCGCCGACTTCGGCAGCCGCATCCTGCCATCATCGGCCGGGCGCACGACCATGTGCCCGACTGAGTTGCTCTACGACCCGCAAAAGACGCCACGCATCGAGTTGCTGCCGATCCAGACGCGAGCCGGCAATGCCAGCGTCAGCGACTACCGGCGCTACCCCGAGGAGTGGTTGCTGGTGCCGCTCGCGGTCGAATCGGCGGAAGTGATGCAGGAGGGGCTGCGTCATGTCAGCGAGACCATCCGGGTTGCACCGGAGGAGGCCGGACGTCTCGGCTTCGAGGTTGGCGGTGCGGCGGGCGAACTGTACCGGATCGGCGAGGACGGCCTGGTCGAGGTGCCGCGCTGGCGCCACGCCGTGATCAACTTTCCGCATCCGCTGCTCAAGCAGGGTCTGGTCATCCTTGATACGCCTGGCCTCAACGCCATCGGCGCCGAACCGGAACTGACGCTTTCGCTGCTGCCCAACGCGCATGCCATTCTTTTCATCCTTGCCGCCGATACCGGGGTCACGCAGTCGGACCTGACGATCTGGAAGGAACACATCGGCGCCGGCGGCGCCGGCAGGCGCGGGCGCGTGGTCGTGCTGAACAAGATCGACGGCCAGTGGGACGAACTGAAGACGCTGGCGGAGATCGAGGGCGAAATCGACCGCCAGGTCGCTTCCTGCGCCTCGATCCTCAACCTGCCGCAACGTCAGATCTTTCCGGTCTCGGCGCAGAAGGGCCTGGTGGCCAAGATCAACGGAGACGAAGCGCTGCTTGCAAGGAGTCGCCTGCCGACCCTCGAGGCGGCGCTCTCCGGGGAACTGATTCCGGCCAAGCAGGACATCGTCCGCGAAAACACCGAGAGCGAATTCGTCGAAGTCAGCCTGCGCGTGCGCGGCTTGCTCGAATCGCGACTCGCGGGTCTGCGCGAGCAGTTGACCGAACTGACCGAACTGCGCGGTAAGAACAAGGGTGTCGTCGAGTACATGATGGGCAAGGTGCGCGCCGAAAAGGTCGAATTCGAGTCGGGTCTGCAGCGCTACTACGCTGTCCGCAGTGTCTTCTCGTCGTTGACCAACAACCTGTTCGGCCACCTCGGCCTCGATGCGCTGCGCCAGTTGACCCAGGAGACGCGCACGGCGATGGTCGAGGCGAACTTTTCCACGACGCTGTCCGAGGCGATGGGCAATTTCTTCGGCCGCTCGCGCTACGCGCTGGCCAGGTCGGCGGGCGAGATCGGCGAGATCCGGACCATGATGGAAGCGGTTTACAAGAAGTTCTCGGTCGAGCACGGCCTCAAGCTGGGGACGCCGGCCGGGTTCTCGCTCCTGCGCTACGAAAAGGATCTGGATCGCCTCGAAGCCTGGTGCAACACCCACCTCAACTCGATGCGCAGCCTGCTCACCACCGACAAGAAGAATCTCACGCACAAGTTTTTCGAGGAGGTCGCGTTGCAGGTGCGGCGTGCCTTCGAGCGGGCCAACAAGGATGCCGAAACCTGGCTGCGGGCAATCATGGCGCCGATGGAAACCCAGGTCCGCGAGCACCAGATCCAGCTCAAGCGCCGTCTGGAAAGCATCAAGCGCATTCACCAGGCGACCGAGACGCTGGAAGACCGCATCCACGAGCTGGAAGGCGTTGACCGCGACCTGCTGCAGCAGATCCACGCCCTGGAGGATGTGGTCGGGCGCGTGCGCGAATTGCTGATGCCACCCGAGGCCCGACGCCGGGCCGCCTGATCAGAGGCGGCTTCCCGGGCCGCGGGCCAGGTGACCCGGCGGGCGCGGTCGACAACAAAAAACCCGCGGAATCCGCGGGTTTTTTCGGCCCGGCAAGCTTACGGACGCTTGTTGCCGGTCAGCTTTTCGTACTTGACCCAGAGCATGTCTTCGCTTTCGACATGCGCCGGATCCTTGGGGATGCAATCGACCGGGCAGACCTGCACGCACTGCGGCTCATCGTAGTGCCCGACGCACTCGGTGCACTTGTTGGGGTCGATCTCGTAGATTTCCGCGCCCTGGGAAATCGCCTCGTTCGGGCATTCGGGTTCGCAGACGTCGCAGTTGATGCATTCGTCGGTGATGATCAGGGCCATTGCCGTTCTTCCTCTCTCAATTGTCTGAAGTTGTCGCCCGCAGGCGCTTGTCCACACAAGGTTGCACAAATTTGCTGACGTCGCCGCCGAGACGCGCGATCTCGCGCACCATCGTCGCCGAGATGAACATATACTGCTCGCCCGGAGTCAGGAACACTGTTTCGACCTCCGGATAGACACTGCGGTTCATTCCGGCCATCTGGAATTCGTATTCGAAGTCCGAGACCGCGCGCAGGCCACGGACGATGACCTTGGCGCCCTGCTCGTGGACAAAGTCCATCAGCAGCGTGTTGAACCCGACGATCTCGACGTTGCTCACGTCGCCAAGGATTTCCTGGGCCATTTCGACGCGGTCGGCAAGCGGAAACCGCGGCTGCTTGGACGGGCTTTCGGCAATCGCCAGGACCACCCTGTCGAACAGCGAGGCCGCCCGGCGGACCAGGTCTTCGTGGCCGCGGGTGATCGGGTCGAAGGTTCCCGGATAGATCGCTACGCGATGATTGAGTTTGGCCAACCTGTTTCCCGCCGCAACAACTGAAAATGGACCTCGCCAGCCTTGCCGTGACGCACCGCGCGCCAGTCGCCCAAGGCCGCGACTTCATGTTCCGCCTCGATGTAGACCGCCGCATCCCCGTTCGCGACGCCGGCAAGAAGCGGCTCCAGGCGCGGAATCCAGCCCCTGTTGAAGGGCGGATCGAGGAAGATGAGGTCGAACTTCGACTTCGTCGAGGCGAGGTATTGTAGCGCATCCCCGCGAATGATCTCCATTCCGGGCGGGTTCTCCAGCGTTTTGGCGTTTTCGCGCAGCGCGGCAAGCACCTTCGGTTCCCGTTCGACCATGACCGCCCGCGCGGCGCCGCGTGAAAGCGCCTCGAATCCGAGCGCGCCGCTGCCGGCGAACAGGTCGAGGCAGTGCTCGCCGGCGAGATCCTGCCCGAGCCAGTTGAACAGCGTCTCGCGCACCCGGTCCGGCGTCGGGCGCAGGCCTTCGCTGTCGGGAAAGCGCAGGATACGGCGACGATAGCAGCCGCCGATAATGCGCAGAGAGTTCAATCGGCAGCCACGGTCACGGTCATCAGGTCGACGGGACGGATGTGCTTGGAAAAGGCCCGTTTCACGTCGTCGACCGTAACCGCCCGCACGTTCTGCTGGTAATTGTCGAGGTAGTCGAGCGGCAGTCCGTAAAAGCCGATCATCGCGACGTTGTCGAGGATTTTCTTGTTGCTGTCGAGACGCAGCGGGAAACTCCCGGTCAGGTTGGCCTTGGCCGCCGCCAGTTCCTCCGCGCTCGGCCCGTCCTTCAGGAAGCCGTCGAGCACGTCGCGGCTCAGCGCGATCGCGTCCTTCGCCTGCGCGCGCTTGGTCTGCAGGCCGATCTGAAAGGGCCCCGCCTGGCGCAAGGGATTGAAATAGCTGGAAACGCTATAGGCGTAGCCGCGCTTGTCGCGCACTTCCTTCATCAGGCGCGACACGAAGCCGCCGCCGCCCAGCGTGTAGTTGCCGACGATCAGCGGGAAGAAGTCGGGATTGCCGCGCTCGATGGCGGGCATGCCGATATGGATGTGCGCCTGGCTGGCCGGGTGTTCGAGCCTGACGGCCTTGCCCGGAACGACCTGGGGCGCCGGCGGCAGCGTCGCCGGCGCGCCCTTGGGCAGCCCGGCGGCTATCGCCTCGGCGAACCTCTCGGCCTCGGCGCGGCTGATGTCGCCGACCAGGGTGATGCTGCCATTGGCCGCCGTGTAGTAGCGGGAATGATGCGCCACGAGATCATCGCGGGTCAGGGCGGCGACGGATTCCGGGGTCGCTGTCCGGCCGTAGGGGTGGTCAGGGTACATCGCGGCCCAGAAGGCCTTGCCGGCGATGCTGTCGGGGCGGGTCAGCGCTTCCTTGAGTCCGGCCACGGTGCGCGCCTTTTCGCGCTCGAAGATCGCCGCCTCGAAACGCGGCGCCTGCAGCACGGTGCGCAGCACGCCGAGCGCCGCGTCGCGCTTCTCGGCGGCGGCTAGCGTGCGTACGGCGACGCTGGCGCGGTCGGTGTCGGCGCCGCCGCCTAGGGTGGCGCCGATGTCGGCCATCTGCTCGGCGATTGCCGTCTCATCGAGCTTGCCGGCGCCGAGGCCGAGGACCGAGCGGGTCAGCGCCGCGGTGCCGGATTTCCCCGGCGGGTCGAACATCGAACCGGCGGCGAAATCGACCTGGACGTCGAGGATGGGCAGCACCCGGCTTTCGACGAAATAGACGCGGGCGCCGGTCGGCGACAGCCAGTGCTCGATCTTCACCCCGGCGAGCGCCGAATGGGTTGCGAGCACGGCGATGATTGCGGTCAACAGCTTTTTCATGGTCATTTCTCAGTGGCGCGTGGCGACGGCGGCACGGCGCGGCTTGCCGTCGAGCGGCTGCGGTTCGAGGACGCCGATGGTCAGCGTGTCGTCGTTGAAGTACTTCTTCGCCGCCGCCCGCACCTCGGCCGCGCTGACCTGCTGCAATTTCTCCAGCATGCGGTCGATCTTCTGGTAGGGAATGCCGGCCGATTCGGTCTGGCCGATTTCCATCGCCTGGCCGAACATCGAGTCGAGCTTGTAGACCTGTCCGGCGACCAGTTGCGCCTTGGCGCGCTTGAGCTCCTGCTCGCTGACGCCATCCTGCTGGATGCGCGTGATCTCGGCGCGCAGGGCGGCTTCGAGGTCGGCCACGGTGCGGCCTTCCGACGGGCTGCCGTGCAGGTAGATCATGCCGGGGCCGCGCCCAGTGGAGTCATAGCTGACGCCGATCGACAGCGCCACCTTGTCCTCGCGCACCAGCTTCTTGTTGAAGCGCGCAGCGTCGTGGCCGTCGAGGATGGCGGCCAGCATTTCCAGCGCATAGGGGTCGCTGTCCTTGTCGGCATCGCGCAGCACCGGCGCCTTGTAGGCCATGATCAGCACCGGCAGTTCGGCGGGAGCCTTGACGTTGACCCGGCGCGTGCCGTCCTGCGCCGGCTCGGTCTGCGGCTTGCGCGCCGGCAGGGCGCGGCCTTCGAGCCCGCCGTAATACTTCTCGGCCAGGGCGAAAACCTCCTTGTGGTCGACGTCGCCGGTGATCACGACGTAGGCGTTGTTCGGCACGTACCAGGTGTCGTACCAGGCCTTGGCGTCGGCGGCGCTCATGTTCTCGAGGTCGTTCATCCAGCCGATGATCGGGCGGCGGTAGGGGTGGGCCTGGAAGGCGACGGCATTCATCTGCTCGAACAGTTTCGACTGCGGATTGTCGTCGGTGCGCATGCGGCGCTCTTCCATGACGACTTTGATCTCCTGCGCGAATTCCTTGGGGTCGACGTTCAGGTGACGCATGCGGTCGGCCTCGAGCTGCATCATCTCGGGCAGCTTTTCCTTGGGCACCTGCTGGAAGTAGGCGGTGTAGTCGCGGCTGGTAAAGGCATTGTCGCGCCCGCCGGCGGCGGCGACGCGCTTGTTGAACTCGCCGGGGCCGACGCTCGGCGTGCCCTTGAACATCATGTGTTCGAGGACGTGCGCGACCCCGGAAGCGCCGTCGACCTCGTCCATGCTGCCGATGCGGTACCAGACCATCTGCGCCGCGGTCGGGGCGCGCCGGTCCTCCTTGACGATGACGCGCAGGCCGTTCTTGAGCGTGGTTTCGTAGGGGTTGGCCTGCGCCGCGGTCAACAGTCCGGGAAGCAGGAAAAGGGGAAGAAGGCGGCGCATGCGCATGGGGAATCGGGCTTTCTGCTAGAATCAGCGGCGAAAATCAAGTTCATTCGGGCGGCATCTTAGCGGTTTGCCGCCTGCCTGTCAGCACGGCTTCAGACCACAATCCTCATGTTCAGTTTCGTCAAGAAATCCGGCGCCGAAGCGGCACCCGTTGCCCCCGCCGATGCCGGCGCCACGCCGAAGTGGCGCGAGCGCCTGTTCAAGGGTCTCGCCAAGACGCGCGCCCAATGGGGCGGCAAGCTCAAGGGCATGTTCTCGCGGGGCAAGGTCGACGACCAGTTTCTCGAGGAACTCGAAACCCTGCTGCTGACCAGCGACGTCGGGATCGAGGCCACCACGCGCCTGCTCGACGATCTGAAGGTCGCGGCCGAGTTCGAAAGGCTCGATACGCCGGAGGGCATCCAGGGGGCGCTCGCGCGCATCCTCTGCGCGACCCTGCAGCCGCTCGAGAAGCCGCTCGATGTCAGCGGCCACAAGCCGTTCGTGATCATGATCGCCGGGGTCAACGGCGCCGGCAAGACGACGTCGATCGGCAAGCTGGCGAAATATTTCCAGGGTCACGGCAAGAGCGTGCTGCTCGCCGCCGGCGATACCTTTCGCGCCGCCGCCCGCGAGCAACTGGAAACCTGGGGCCGGCGCAACAACGTGACGGTGATCGCGCAGGACAAGGGCGATCCGGCGGCTGTCGTCTACGATGCCGTCCTGGCGGCGAAGGCGCGCGGCATCGACATCGTCCTCGCCGATACCGCCGGCCGCCTGCCGACGCAACTGCACCTGATGGAAGAGATCGCCAAGGTCCGCCGCGTCATCCAGAAGGTCGACCCGACCGGCCCGCACGAGACGCTGCTCGTGCTCGACGCCAACATCGGCCAGAACGCGTTGCAGCAGGTCAGGGCGTTCGACAAGGCGATCCGCGTCAGCGGGCTGGTCCTGACCAAGCTCGACGGCACCGCCAAGGGCGGCGTCGTCATGGGAATCGCCCACGAGTGCCCGAAGCCGATCCGCTTCATCGGCGTCGGCGAGCAGATCGACGACCTGCGTCCGTTCTCCGCCCGGGACTTCGTCGACGCGCTGTTCGAATGATCGTCGCCAGCAACCTGGGCAAGCGCTATCCGGGCGGCTACGAGGCCATCAAGGATGTCAGCTTCGCCATCGAGGCCGGGCAGATGGTCCTCATCACCGGCCACTCGGGCGCCGGCAAATCAACGCTGGTCAAGCTGATCGCCGCCATCGAGCGCCCGACCTCGGGCAGCCTGGTGGTCAACGGTCAGAACCTGGCGGCCCTGCGGCGCAGCGCCATTCCGTACCTGCGCCGTCATTTCGGCATGGTCTTCCAGGACCAGAAACTGCTGTTCGATCGCAGTGTCCTCGACAATGTGCTGCTGCCGCTGCAGATCGCCGGCCTGTCGCGGCGCGAGGCGATCCGCCGCGCCCGGGCAGCGCTCGACAAGGTCGGCCTGCCGGCACGCGAGAAGGCGACGCCGATCGCGCTCTCCGGCGGCGAGCAGCAGCGCCTGGCGATTGCCCGCGCCGTCGTCAATCGTCCGGCCGTCCTGCTCGCCGACGAACCAACCGGCAACCTCGACATCGACTCGGCGAACGAGATCCTCGGGATCTTTGCCGACTTCCACCAGGTCGGCGTCACGGTCGTCGTCGCTACCCACGACCAGCACTGGATCGAGCGTTACCACCCGAATGTCCTGTGCCTCGATCACGGGAGGATAGCGGCATGACTTGCCATCCGTCGGACATGCCGGCCGCGCAGGCGGCCAGCACTCCCCGCTCGCGGGCGTGCGCATCCCCGTCCGGCTTCGCCAGTCGGGGCCGCTGCTTACGGCTCGGGGTGGCCCCGTGAACGCCTGGTTCACCCAACATCGGGCGGCGCTTGCCGCGGCCGTGCGCCGCCTGTGGGCGGCGCCGCTCAACACCCTGCTCTCGCTCCTCGTGATCGGCATCGTCCTGACCCTGCCCGCCTTCGGTTACGTGCTGCTAGACAACCTCCGCGACCTCGGACGCAACATCTCGGGCGTGCAGCAGATCAGCCTGTTCATGACCCTCGATGCCAGCAGGAAGGAGGTCGCCGAAATCGAGAACCGGCTGACGCTGGCGGCCAACGGCAAATGGCGCTTCGTGCCGAAGGAAGAGGCGCTGAAGCGTTTGCAGGCGAACGAAGGCATGGCCGAAATCGTCGCCAGTCTGCCGCGCAATCCGCTGCCCGATGCCTTCATCGTCGAGCCGGCCAATACCGCGCCCGAAGCGCTGGAAATCCTGCGCAAGGAGATCGCCGGCTGGCCCAGGGTCGCGCATGTCCAGCTCGATTCGGCCTGGGTCAAGCGCTTCGACGCCTTCCTCAGGCTCGCCCGCCTCGCCCTGTGGATGCTCGCCGGGATCTTCGCCGCCGGCCTGATCGCCGTGACCTTCAACACCATCCGCCTGCAGGTCCTGGCTCAGGCCGCCGAGATCGAGGTGGCGCGCCTGATCGGTGCGACCGATGCCTTCATCCGCCGCCCGTTCTATTACTTCGGCGCGCTGCAGGGCGCACTCGGCGGACTGCTTGCCGCCGCTCTCGTTCTTGGCGCCCTGGCGCTGCTGGCGGGGCCGGTCGGCGAACTGGCGGCGCTCTACGGCGCCGGCTTCAGCCTGCGGCCGCCGGGCGGCATCGAGGTCGCCGCGCTGGCCGGCAGCGGCGCCTTCCTTGGCTGGGTCGGGGCGCAGCTTTCCGTCAGTCTCTCGCTGCGGAAGTTTGACTAGCCGCCGCGATTTCCTGTGTTCGGTGGGAGCCGCCGCTCTCGCCGGTTGCGCGCCCGCCGGGAAACCCCCGCTGCCCCCCGGGGATCTGCTCGGCATGGCGCACGCGCTCGGCCACCGCCTGCGCGACGGCGGCTTTCCGGCGCCCTCGGAATCCCGCCGGACCGGTGTCGTGATCGTCGGCACCGGCATATCCGGCCTGGCGGCTGCCTGGAAACTGGCCAAGGCCGGGTTCGACGACTTCCTGCTGCTCGAAATGGAAGGCGAACCCGGCGGCAATTCACGCGCCGGGCAATCGCCGCTGGTCGCCTATCCGTGGGGCGCCCACTATCTGCCATTGCCGACCCGCGAGGCAACCGCCGTGCGCGAGCTGCTCGCCGAACTCGGCGTCCTGCATGGCGATCCTGGCGCCGCCAAGCCGGTCTACGAAGAGCGCTACCTGTGCGCGACGCCGCAGGAGCGCGTCTATCGCAACGGCCTGTGGGAGGAAGGCCTGCTGCCGCATCGCGGGGTCGATGCCGGCGAGCGCTTGCAGCAGCGGCGCTTCCACGAGCGCATGGAGGAACTGAAGGAGATGCGCGGCAAGGACGGCCGGCGCGTCTTCGCCATCCCCATGGAACTCTCCAGCCGCGACCCTGAATGGCGGGCGCTCGACCGCATTTCCTTCAGCCGGTGGCTGACCGAAAACGGCTTCACCGCGCCCAGCCTGCACTGGCTGGCCAACTACGCGACGCGCGACGACTACGGCACCGCCCATGACCAGACTTCGGCCTGGGCCGGCCTGCACTACTTCGCCTGCCGCAACGGCGAGGCCGCCAATGCCGCCAGCGATGCCGTGCTCACCGCGCCCGAGGGCAACGCCTGGCTGGCGCGCGGCCTGGCCCGGCAGGCCGCCGGGCGGATCCTGACCGATGCGCTGGCCTGGCGCATCGAGGACGGGAAGTCGTCTGTCGCGGTCGACGTGCTGCACGGGGCAAAAACCATCCGCATCGAAGCGCGGCAAGTGATCTGGGCCGCCCCCGCCTTCCTGCTGCCGCGGGTCTGGCCGGCGCTGCCCGGCGGGCTGAAGGTTGCCGCGCTGGCCGGCGACTACGCGCCGTGGCTGACCGCCAACCTCCATCTCGCCGATTTCCCGGAGGAGCGCCACGGCGCGCCGCCGGCCTGGGACAACGTGTTTTACGACAGCCCCGGTCTCGGTTACGTGGTGGCGACCCATCAACTGATCCGCCGCCGCCTGTCCGGCACCGTGTTCACCTACTACCGTGCCCTGCACGACGTCGCCCCTGCCGAGGGGCGCCAGCTGCTCCTCGAAACCCCGCGCGAAGTATGGGCCGAAGGCATCCTCGGTGAACTGGAGCGCGTGCATCCCGACATCCGCCGGCTGACCACGCGCCTCGACATCTTCCGCAACGGCCACGCCATGCGCCGCCCGGCGCCGGGAAGTCTCTTCGACGGTCAACGCGAAAAGCTGGCCGCTTTCCGCCACCCGCGCATCGCGCTGGCGCACGCCGACCTGTCGGGCTTCTCGTTGTTCGAAGAGGCGCAGTATCGCGGGGTCGTGGCGGCGGAGCGCCTGATCGTGCCGGCGGGCAAGGGCCGCTCGTGATCCCGTGGCGCCAAACCGGTGGTTGATCGGTAGCAGCCGCGTTACACTCGTCAGCGCCGCGGCTGGCATTTTCGTTGTCGAGCGCCGCAGCCGTTGCGACTGGCCGGAAGTCGCTCCGCAAATTGAGTCCGGTCTGATGGAGGAAATTGGCTATGCGCAAGACCGTTTGGTTGGTGCTTCCCGCGATCGCGTCGTTCGCCGCGGTTGCCGACGAAGGAGGCACGAGGTTGTCTGGAGACGAGCTGAAGACCCTGGTGACGGGGGCGACGGTGGCGCATGTCGCCAAGACTGGCAGCGCGCGGCGCTGGAAGAACGAAACGGACGGGTCTTTCATGGCGACCAGCAACAACAAGAAATACGGCAACGCGTTGGGCCAGCATACGGCGTCGTCACCCGGCACCTGGTCGATCAACGACCAAGGGAAGTACTGCGTGCGGATCGACTGGAAGCGCGAGGAAGAGAAGTGGTGCGCCTACATCGTCCGGGCGGCCGACGGCGGCTACTACCTGAATTCCGTCGAGCCGGGCCGGGAGATCGAATTCAGCAAGTGAGCGATGCCGCTTCCTGCCTTCAGTAGAGCAGGAAATTGCGCCTTGTCGTGTGCCAGGCAGTCTCGTCGGGCGTCGCCATGGCGTCGAGCCGGGCACTGCCGGACCCGGCATCGTCCACCCACTCCCGCAACAGCGGTGAGCCGTTGATCAGGTCGATCGCCAGCCGGTCGTGCTCGTACTCGTAGGCGAAGTCCCGCCACAGCGGATAGTCCGGATAAAGCCGGCGAATGGCCTTGAAGGCGAGCGCCTGCAGGCGCCAGGGGCGGAAGGCGGCGTGGCCGTAGCCGGGGTCCTCGACGTGGATCTGCAGGCCGTGGCACAGCTTGCCGGCGTGCTTGTGGAAGGTTGGCTCGAACCAGATTTCGCGCAGCCGGCAGCCGGCCAGCCAGTGCGGGGCAAGCGCGCGCATCTCGGCGAGCACGGCGCGGGCGTCGATGTCCGGGGCGCCGAAGATTTCCAGCGGCCGCGTCGTGCCGCGTCCCTCGGACAGCGTCGTGCCTTCGAGCATGACGGTGCCGGCGTAGGCGCGGGCCATCCACAGGTTGGGGGCGTTCGGGCTGGGGTTGATCCAGGTCCGTTCGTTGAGCGGCCAGCCATGGCCGGGGGCGGCATCGGGCTGCCAGCCCTGCATTTCGATGACGCGGTAGTCGACGTCGAGTTCGAGCGTGGCGATGAACCAGCGGCCGAGTTCGCCAAGGGTCAGGCCGTGGCGCATCGGCATCGCGCCGGCGCCGACGAAGCTCTCCCAGCCGTCGCGCAGGGTCAGCCCTTCGACCGGACGGCCGGCCGGGTTCGGGCGGTCGAGGACCCAGACCGCCTTGCCGTGTTCGGCGGCCGCTTCAAGCACGTAGCGCAGCGTCGTGATGAAGGTGTAGATGCGGCAGCCGAGGTCCTGCAGGTCGACCAGCAGCACGTCGAAGCTGTCCAGCATCGCGGCGGTCGGCCGGCGCACCGCGCCGTAGAGGCTGAAGACCGGGATGCCGTGCAGCGGGTCGGTGAAATCCGGCGACTCGACCATGTTGTCCTGCTTGTCGCCGCGCAGTCCGTGCTGCGGGCCGAAGGCCGCGCTCAGTCTGATGTCGGGCAGCGCGGCGAGGGCGTCGAGCGAATGGGTGAGGTCGGCGGTGACCGACGCGGGATGGGCGAGCAGGGCGACGCGCTTGCCGGCGAGCGGGCGGCGCAGGGCGCGGTCGGCGAGCAGGCGGTCGATGCCGAACTGGAGGGTCTGGCTCATGGCGGGTTCAGGATCAGCATGAAGCTGTCGCGCAGGTGGAAGTCGGGTTGGGCGGCGGCGTGGGCCAGCGCCCAGTAGCTCTTGCCGCCGTCACGGGTCTCGACGACGGCGGTGAGGCCGACATGCAGCGGCCGGTCCGCGGGGAGCAACGCGGCAGGAACGAGGGTGTCGAGTTGCAGCCCGTCGGGCAGGTGAAGCAGGGTGATGCGTGGTGCCGCGACCGCCTGCCAGGATTCGTCGCGCCGGCGGTAGCCGGTGAAGTTCCAGGCAGCCCAGCGCCCGCACGGCGACAGGTTGAATTCCCGGTATTCCGGGCCGTCGACCGCAGCAACGAAGGCCTCGCAGCAGGTGTGCTGCCACAGGCCGTCGGCGGGGGCTGGCGGCTGCGGCGCCGGTAGCCGGATTCCTGCCGGGTCGCCGTGCAGGCGGTAGCTCAGCGTCAGGCCGTCGGCCCCCAGCGACGCGGTGACGGCGATGGCATCGAGCGCCGGGCAGAGGGTCGTCGGATGGCAGAGCAGGCGGGCAGTCGACACGGCGGCAAACGGGCTGGAAAAGCCCTTACTTTACCCGCTCCACGCTTGGTCGGGGCCAGCTTTTCGGGTAACTTACCGCCTTTGCGGACACTATCTCAGGGAGAGAAAAAACATGACACCGCTGCGCATCAACCTCGAACCGGAAGACATTCCGACCCACTGGTACAACGTCGTCGCCGACATGCCCGTCCCGCCGGCGCCACCGCTCGCGCCGGATGGCAACCCGGTTTCGCCGGAGCAGATGGGCGCCATCTTTCCGATGCCGATCCTCGAGCAGGAAATGTCGGGCGAGCGCTGGATCGCCATTCCCGAGGAAGTCCGCCAGATCTACGCGCTGTGGCGCCCGTCGCCGCTCTGCCGCGCCTTGCGTCTGGAGCAGGCGCTGGGCACGCCGGCCAGGATCTTCTACAAGAACGAGGGCGTTTCGCCAGCCGGTTCGCACAAGCCCAACTCGGCCGTGCCGCAGGCGTTCTACAACAAGCTTGCGGGCACGCAGAAGCTCACCACCGAGACCGGCGCCGGGCAATGGGGTTCGTCGATCGCCTTCGCCGGCCAGATGTTCGGCCTGCCGGTGCGCGTCTTCATGGTCAAGGTCAGCTACGAGCAGAAGCCTTTCCGCCGTTCGATGATGCAGACCTGGGGCGCCGACGTCTTCGCCAGCCCGACCAGCCTGACCAACGCCGGGCGCGCCGCGCTCGCCGCCGATCCGGACAACCAGGGCTCGCTCGGCCTGGCCATTTCGGAAGCCGTCGAGGAAGCCGCCGCCGACCCGGATACCTGCTACACCCTCGGTTCCGTGCTCAACCACGTGCTGCTGCACCAGACCGTCATCGGCCTTGAGGCCAAGAAGCAGTTCGCCAAGATCGGCCTCTATCCCGATGTGATCTTCGGGCCCTGCGGCGGCGGTTCCAGCTTCGGCGGCATCGCCTTTCCCTTTCTCGCAGACAAGGCGGCGGGCGACAAGCGAGCTGCCAACCTGCGTTGCGTCGCCGTCGAGCCGACGTCCTGCCCGACGCTGACCAAGGGCGCCTACGCCTACGACTATGGCGACGTCTCCGGCTACACGCCGATCATGCGCATGTACACCCTCGGTCACGACTTCATGCCGCCCGGCATCCATGCCGGCGGCCTGCGCTACCACGGCGATTCGCCGCTCGTCTCGCAACTCCTGCACGAAGGCCGCATCGAGGCGCTGGCCGTGCCGCAGGTCGCCACCTTCGAGGCCGGCGTCCAGTTCGCCCGCGCCGAGGGCATCATCCCGGCGCCGGAATCCTGCCACGCCATCCGCGCCGCCATCGACGAGGCGCTGCGCTGCAAGGCGACGGGCGAGGAGAAAACCATCCTCTTCAACCTGACCGGTCACGGCCACTTCGACATGGCATCGTACGACAGGTACTTCGCGGGAAAACTCGAGGACTACGACTATCCGGCCGAGGCCATCGCCGAATCGCTGAAGCATCTGCCCAAGGTCGGTTGAGCACTTGCGAGCCGTTGTCTTCCTGCTGATTTTCGCCAACCTGCTGTTCTACGCGTATTCCGGCGGGCATTTCGGCCGCGCGGAAAATCCCGATGCCGGGCGGTTCGGGCAGCAACTGGCGGCCGATCGCGTGCGCATTGCCGGCCATGGCCAGAAGCCGCCGGGCAAGGGAGATGGCGAAAGGAAACCCGCTGATGCGGAGCGTGCGGATCCCGATGAATTATGTCTCATATGGGATCATCTGCCGGCGGCCGAGGCCGATCGGCTGGCGTCATCGCTGGCGGAGAAGTTCGCCGGCGTGCGGGTCGAACGCCGTGTCGTCGTCGCCGAGGGAGCGGGCGCGTGGGTGATGGTGCCACCTTCGGGCAGCAAGGCCGAGGCGGAGCGCAAGGCCGCCGAGTTCAAGGGACTCGGAGTCAGCGACCTGTTCATCATTCAGGAAGCCGGTCCCAATCAGTATGCCATCTCGCTGGGTGTCTTCTCGAACGAGAAAGGCGGGAAGGACCGTCTTGCCGAACTGAAGGCCAAGGGGGTCAGGTTGGCCAGACTGATGCCGCGTCCGGGCAAGGAAGGCCAGTTTCAGATCGAGGCGCGCGGGCCGCTGGACAAGAAGGCGGAGATCCAGGATTTCGCAGCGGGCGTCGTCGCGAAATCGACGGCGCAGGCCTGCAAGTGAGCACATTCGTTGTCGGACTGACCGGAGGAATCGGCAGCGGCAAGAGCGCCGCCGCCGATTGCTTCGCCGCCCATGGCATCGGCGTCGTCGATACCGATGCCATCGCCCACGAGCTGACCGCCGCCGCAGGGGCGGCCATGCCGGCGTTGCGCGCCGAGTTCGGTGGGGACGTTGCGGCGGCCGACGGCGCCCTCGACCGGAGCCGGATGCGCCGGCTGGCCTTTGCCGATCCGGCGGTGCGGCGGCGACTGGAAGGGATCCTGCACCCGATGATTCGCGAACTTGCCGGCGAGCGCTGTCGCCAGGCCATTTCCCCCTACGTGATTCTGGCCGTGCCACTTCTGGTCGAGTCCGGAACCTATCGCCAACGCTGCGACCGCGTCCTCGTCGTCGACTGTCCGGAAAGCCTGCAGGTCAGCCGGGTCATGGCGCGCAACGGGCTTGCCGAGACGGATGTCCGCGCCATCCTGGCGACCCAGGCGACGCGCGCGCAACGTCTGGCGGCGGCCGATGACGTGCTTGCGAACGACGCCGGTCTCGCGGCCCTCGAGGCGCAGATTGCCGGTCTGCACCAGCGCTATCTCCACCTGGCGGCGCAGAGAGCTAAAGCAAAGTGTTGAGATTTGCCCGCAAATGGCTCAAAATTGGAACAATTTTTCGTTCTTCAAAGCCCCAATTCGCGTGATCACCTACGAATATCCCTTCAACGAGCGCATCCGCACGCTGCTGCGGC
>ERZ724513.71-NODE-71-length-37163-cov-10.023364_pt1 | contig 37163 bp, 19 predicted proteins | sample MGYA00376046_ERZ724513 | MGnify/ENA primary metagenome ERZ724513 (study PRJEB28724, sample SAMN07190883) | activated sludge metagenome | isolation source: activated sludge of sewage treatment plant in Hong Hong | place: Hong Kong | collected 2016-03-17 ...
CGCGCCGATGAACGCCTCGAGGAACAAGATGAACTTGATCTGGGTGCCGAGGTACGTCTTGCAGGTCTCGTAGATCAGTTCGCTGATCTCGAGCATCGACTTGTGGACCGGCATGTTCTTCAGCTGGTTGAAGAAGAAGAAGCCGAAGCCCATGCCGAGCACGGACACGACGAGACCGACGCGGAGCAGCGAGGCGCCGCCCATGCCGTTGAAGAACGTGGCGGTGGCCGTGTTGCCGAGATCCGGCACGATCAGGTTGGCTTCGCCGCCGCCGTGGTGGGCGGGCGCAGCCGCTCCGCCGTGTCCGGCCGCGTCGGATCCGTGGGTCTGCGCCCACGCGATCTTCGCGAAGAGAAGGGGAATGGCCACGCTGGTGACCCAGAACAGCACCCGCGCCGCCCAAGGCTTGGCTTTCGCGAGACTCATGACGATGGACCTCTCCGAGTTTCGATGGGAGGCGCCGGGGTTTTTGCCGTGCGCCGCCCGCGATCTCGAGGGGTTGGCCGTCTGCCGGTTCGCAGACGCTTCAGCACGCCTCGCTCCTCGCGGATCCAGGAAAAATCCCTGGAGACCGCGCGAAGTGGCGGCTCAATAGCAGTCTTTTTTCGTCGCGTACACTGCCGCCTGCACGCTTCGTCGCCGCCGCGACCACGCCCCGGCGGCCGGCTCGGCCCTCGACCGGCGCTGACCGCCGCGCGGCCGGAGACGACCATGAAGAAGATCGCCTACATCGGAATCAAAGCCCTACCCGCCAACGCCGGCGTCGATACTGTCGTCGAGAAGCTCGTCGGCCGCCTCGACCGTAACCGCTATGAGCCGGTGGTCTACGTCAACGCCGCCCTCGTGCCCGCCGGCACGACCATCCCCGGCGTCCGCCTTGTGCGCATCCCCACGCTGCCGGGCAAGTTCTTCAACGCCCCGCTACTATTTCTGCTCGCGGCGCTCCATGCCCTCTTCCTGGGCAACTATGACCTCATCAACGTCCATAGCGTCGAGACGTGCTTCGTCTTGCCCATTCTGCGCCTGCGCTACAAGGTCATCGCCACCGCCCACGGCCTGCTCAGCAAGGAGCCGCCCGAACTCAGCAAATGGGGCCGCTTCAAGCCCCTGCTGCGCCTGACCGAGATGCCGTTCACCTATCTGGCCAATACGCGCACCAGCGTCTCCAAGCCCGACCAGGAGTACCTGGAGGCTACCTACCACCGCCCCGTACACTACCTGCCCAATGGCATCGACGAACTGTGCCCGGACACCGACAAGGCCCGCGCCCTGCTGGTCGAGCACGGCCTGGAGCCGGGCAAATACATCATCTTCACCGCCGGCCGCATCGTGCCCCGCAAGGGTTGCCACTTTGTCCTGCAGGCTCTGCGCCAGATGGACGCCGACGTGAAGCTGTTGGTCGTGGGCGACACGAGCCACGTGCCGGAGTACACCCAGCAACTCCTGGCCCTGGCCGACGAGCGCGTCCGCTTCGCCGGCTTCATCGCCTCCAAGGAGTTGCTGTTCGGCCTGATCGCCCTCTCGCGCCTGTTCGTCTTCCCGACGACCTACGAGGCCATGGCCATCACCATGCTGGAAGTAGCCGCGCTGCGCACCCAACTCATCGCCAGCGACATCCCCGAAAACCGCGTCGTCTTGCAGGAGCACGCGCTCTACTTCAAGTCGGCCGACGTGGCCGACCTGCGCGCCCGCCTGGAGTGGGCGCTGGCCCACGAGGCCGAAATGAACGAACTGGCCGCCGGGGCCTATCAGCACGTCGTCCAGCATTACCACTGGCCGACCATCATCGCTGCCTACCAACGCCTCTATGACGAACTGCTCTTCCGGCCGCGGCCGCTGACCCACTCAGAGCGGCGGGCCGATTGACGCGCCGGCAGCCTTCCCTCTCATGCTAAAATAGAGACGCGCCTGGCCGTGCCTGGCTGCGAACGAAAGACTGTTCGTAATAGAGGCTTGCTAAGCTGCAATGAGCAGTAACAGGGAAGTAAGCTGAGGAGCACAGCAAATACTATGGAGCTAAGAAGTTACCTCTCCGTCCTACGGCGACGATTGTGGATCGTCATCGTCTGTACGGTCCTGGGCACGGGCATCGCCACAGCGATCACCCTCCTGGCCACGCCGCAATACACCGCGGGGACGACCGTCCGCGTCCTGACCATCGGCGGCGGGTCCATTACCGAAGCGCGCCCGGACATCAACTACACCGAGCGCCTGATCGCCACCTACTCGCGCATCATCACCGGTGAAACCGTCCGGCGACAGATTAAGGATGAGCTAGGCCTGGAAAGCCTGCCGGCCATTACCGTCCAGGCCATCCCCGGCACGGAGCTAATCCGCATCTCGGCCGAGGCGACCGACCCCGAAGACGCCCGTGACATTGCCAACGCCGCGGCGCAGGTGCTTGTCGACCAGAACCGCGAGTTCTACAGTGGCGGCACCGGTCAGACGCGGCAGGAAATCCTGCGTGAGCAGCTGGACACGGCCGACAAGGAGTTCAGCGACGCCCGCGACGCCTACGCCCGCGCCCTGTCCACCTCGCCCCAAGACGAGGCCGCCATTGCCACCGCGGCCCAGGCCCTGCAAGTGCGCGAGAACGCCTATACCTCGCTGCTGACCCAGTACGAAGCCGCTCGCCTGGAAGAAGCGCTGCGCGCCAACGCCATCTCCATCATCGAAGAAGCCAACGCGCCCAATCGCCCCTCCAAGCCGCGCCACGTCATCAACATCGCCCTCGGCGTGGCCGTCGGTCTCATCAGCGGCGTGGGCCTGGCCTTCCTGCTAGAGACGCTGGACACGACCCTCTACACCACCGAGCAGATCGAGAACGTCACCCAGGTGATGAGCATTGGTCAGGTCCCGGCGGCCAAGGAGCAGCTATCTATTGCCCGGCTGGGCAGCGGCCACTATCCACAACTGGAATCGTTCCGACGGCTACGCACCAACATCCTCGCCAGCGGCGTGGGCGGCTCGCAAGTCGTCTTGCTGACTAGCGCCAAACGCGGCGAAGGCAAATCGACCGTGTCCGGCAACCTGGCCGTGACCGTGGCCCAGAGCGGCCGCGAGGTCGTCGTCGTCGATTGCGACCTGCGCCTGCCGACCGTCCACAAGCTATTCGACCTGCCCAACAAGCGCGGCCTGACCAACATCCTGGCCGGTGAGGTGGTTGTGGACGAGGCCATCCAGTACAGCGCTTTCCCGCGCGTCCAGGTCATCACCAGCGGGCCGCTGCCGCCCAACCCGACCGAACTGCTTGGCTCGCAGCGCATGCTCGACCTGATCGAGCAACTCAAGACGACCTTCGACTTCATCATCCTCGACACGCCGGCGCTGCTGTCGGTGGCCGATGCCGCCGTGCTGGCCCCCGCGGTCGACAACGTCATCCTCGTCATCGCCCAGGCCCAGACCCGCCGCGGCGACGTGGAGGCCGTGCGCCAGCAGCTATCGAACGTCCGCGTCAAATCCCTGGAAGTGGTCGTCAACCGCGTCGAGCCAAACGGCAGCTATGCCTACTACGAATCGGAGGCTCATTAGGAGACTGTCATGCGCGTCGATTTCATGATGATAGGCGCCCAGAAGTCGGGCACAACAAGCCTGGCTGCCCAACTGGCTGCCCATCCCCAGATCTGCTTCTGTCGCGAGAAGGAGCCGGCCTACTTCCACCAGGTGGCCGATTGGCGGGCCGAACTGGATCGCTATCATGCGCTCTATGACCCTCGCCCCGGCCAGTTATTAGGCGAGGCGTCGACGCACTACACCTTCTTCCCGCAATATCGGGACACGGCCGCGCGGCTCTACGAATACAACCCGGCGCTCAAGCTCATCTACATCATGCGCCAGCCGGTAGACCGTATTGTCTCGCTCTACAGCCACAACTTCGTGCGCGACATCGACCGGCGGCCGCCCGACGTGGCCGTCTTTGAAGACCCCACCTACGTCAACCTCAGCCGCTACGGCGTCCAGCTGCGCCCCTACCTGGAGTTGTTTGGGCCGGAGAATGTCCTGCTGCTGCTCTTCGAGGAGTACACCGCCGACCAGGTGCCAACGCTCTACCGCATCGCCGAGTTCCTGGGCATCGACGCCACGCCGTTTGACGAGACCGACACCGCACAACTCAACCCGTCGGTCGGCCAGCCCTACGTGCGCTATCAGGCCGTGCGCGACTTCACCAAGACCGAGGTCTTCCAGAAGATGCGCAACATCATTCCCGCCGCCGTCCGCCAGCCCATCCGCCACCGCCTGCTGTCGAACACCATCACCGAGAAGCCGACCTTCGCCCGCGAGACGAAGCAAGCCCTCTGGCGTCTGCTGGAGGACGACGTCCACACCGTCGAGCAGTTGCTCGGCCGGCGGCTGGAGAACTGGCGGCGCGGCTACAGCGACTAGGCCGCTGGGCGGGCGAATACATCCATGAGTAACCTCAAACCCTCCGACTTCAATCGCCGCAATATCTCCTTTGGCCTCTTTCGCCTCTATAAGCGGGCGGCGCAGGGGCTGGATGGACTGACGGCCGGCGACCGGGCCGCCCAGGTGGTCTTCATCATGGGCATCCAGCGCGCCGGCACCAGCCTGATGTACTGGGTCTTTGAGCGCGATATGGGCGTCAAGGTCTACCGCGAGACCAGCGAGTTGACCTCCGGCGACGCGCTGGAGCACGTCCGGCTCAACCCGTTGCCGGTTGTGAAGGCCCGCCTGGCCCGCGACAAGGCCGAGATGATCGTCCTGAAGCCACTGGTTGAGTCGCAGCGCGTCCACGAGATGCTGGCTGCCTTTCCCGGCGCCAGGGTGCTATGGCAATATCGCCACTATCAGGACGTGGCCTCGTCGAACTTGAAGGCGTTTGGCATGGACAACGGCATCAAGGACCTGCGCCCGTTTGTCCATGACGACCCCGACAACTGGCGCTCGCAACACAGCACGGCCGCAACACGTGACACCATCCGCCGCTTCTTCCGCGAGGACATGAACCCCCACGACGCCGCGGCGCTGTTCTGGTGGGCGCGCTCCCGTCTATACTTCGATCTCAACTTGCAGGGCGACCCCAACGTCCTACTTTGCCGCTACGAAGACCTGGCGACCGACCCGGCGGCGACGATGCGCCACATCTACGCCTTCCTCGGCCGCCCCTATCCCGGCGATCACATCGTCCGCGACGTACACCCGCAGTCGGTAGGCAAGGGCCGTGTCTCGCGGCTCAGCCCCGAAGTGGACGCCCTCTGCGCCGAACTGCTCGCCCGTCTCGACCAGCTCAACGAGGCCGCCATTGGCGCGCCCCTAGCCCAGCCGGCCTGACGCCCAATAGGAGCTATAGACATGCAGGCCAACACACCGCCATCCAATAGCGGGCCGATCTTCATCGTCGGCTATATCCACACCGGCACCAGCTTGCTCAAGAGCATGTTGCGCCGCTCCTCGACCCTCTTTGTTGCCGCCGGCGAGACCCACTTCTATCAGGACCTCAACCGTAACCGCCGTCGCTTCGCCGATCTCGACGATCCCCAGATCTTTCGCGACTTTGTCTACCACATCACCGCGCTGGCCTACCTGGGCACGAAGCGGGCCAACGAGCGCGCCGATGCGTATAGCCTGGCGACGTTCAACCTGACCGAGGAGCAGTTCGAGCAACTGCTGGCCAACGTCGGCCAGGTGGCTGCGACCGTGCCCATCGCCGAGCGGCATATCAGCCTGTTCGCCCTGGTCATGGATGAACTGACCCGGCTCAACGGCCGCGAGCGCTGGCTGGAGAAGTCGCCGGAGCATGTCTACTTCCTGCAAGACATCCTCCGCGTGAATCCAGAGGCCCGTGTTATCGAGTTGGTGCGCGACCCCCGCGCGGCCCTGTCCTCGCGCAAGCACCGCCGCACCGACGAATGGCTGGACGCCAAGGAAGTCCAGGAGCAACTGACACCGGATCGGAGCACCAACTACGACACGATCATCGACAGCTACATGTGGAAGGAGTCCATTGACTCAGCCCGCGACGCGCGCCAGAAGTACCCCGGGCGCGTCCTGACCGTGCGCTATGAGGATATGGTTTCCGACCCGCAGACGACCATCCCGCACATCTGCCGCTTCTTGGGTCTGCCCTTCCAGCCGGAGTTCCTGCAAGTCGGCTGGATCAATGCCACCAGCAAGACGGCCGGCAACGCCAATGAAGGCATCAGCCGCGCTGCCGTCGATCGTTGGAAAGAGAGCCTGACGCCGGAGGAAATCTACGTCTGCCAGATCGTGCTGCGCCGGGAGTTGAAGGAATTCGGCTACAGCTTCGAGCCGACCGGTCTGGCCGCCAAGGCCAAAGCGCCCGTTGTGCTGGGCCACAGCGCGGCCCATCTGTTGGCGCGGCTGGGCAAGCGTCGCCCCGCGGGCATCGACCAACGCCGCACAGACACCGTCCAGCGCGTCTACCGGCGGGTGGCCCGCACGCTGGGCGTCCAGAAGTAGGGCGCTGCCACCACCGCACCCCACCGATCAGGAGAGACGATGCCCGACCAGCCGACTGTTAGCCTGGGCATGCCCGTATACAACGGCGCGAACTTCCTCGCCGCCACGCTCGACTCGCTCTTGGCCCAGACCTACCGCGACTTCGAGTTGATCATCTGCGACAACGCCTCGACCGACGAAACCGGGGCCATCGCCCGCGACTATGCCGCCCGCGACACGCGCGTCCGCTACCGGCGCAACGAAACCAACATCGGCGGCTCGGCCAACTATAACCTGACGTTTGATCTGGCCCGCGGACGCTACTTCAAGTGGGCCGCCCACGACGACCTCTGCGCGCCGGCCTTCCTGGAGCGCTGTGTGGCGGCGTTGGAGCGCGACCCCGGCGTGGTTCTGGCCTACACGCAGGCCAGGGCCATCGATAGCGCCGGCAACGTCGTGAAGGACTACCCCGGCAAACACCATTTCGACGACCCGCAGGCGCGGGTGCGCTTCTACGAGTTCGTCCTCGACCCGCATCCCGTCGTCGCCGTGTTCGGCGTCATGCGCCGGTCGGTGCTGGCCCAGACACGGCTGATCGGCAAGTACACCGGTTCCGACCGGCCGCTGCTCAGCGAGTTGAGCCTGCTGGGCAAGTTCTACGAAGTGCCGGAACCGCTCTTTTTCTACCGCTTCCACGAAGGACAATCGTGGGGCGGCAACAAGTCGCAGCAATCGCAGCAAGCCTGGTATGACCCGCGCCGCGCCGGCAAGGTCACCTTTCCCCAATGGCGGCTGCTGCGCGAGCACTTGCGCTCCATCGAACGCTCGCCCGTTGGCCTAAAGGATCGCGTGTCGTGCTACCTATACATGGGCTACTGGATGCGCAAGAACTGGCGCCGGCTGGGCAACGACCTGCTTTTGCGCGAGACTTAGGCCTGACCCCATAATCGATTGCCTGTTGGACTGAGGCATCAGGCCCGCCCGCCCGGCCAGTGCGCCACGGCCTTGTAAGGCGCGCCGTAACGTCGTCCACTTATCCTCACTATCTGGCAACCCGCCCGAAACGAGAGGAACCGAAAACATGCACATCCTGCTGGCGCAATTCTATTCCAGTCAACCGACGCCCGATTACGACAAGGTCGCCACTGAGCTGCGCGGCCACGGCCACACCGTCTGGGTGGGCACGCCTAATGCCGCCGGCGACGTGGAATGGCGCGATGGCGATGGCATCGTGGCCACAGTAGCTGCCGGGCGCTCGGCGCTGCCCCGGCCGCTCGCCCGCCGGCTGGCCAAGCTCAGCCGCTTCCGCCGGATGCGCCGCTTCATCGCCCAAGCCAGCCCCGACATCGTCCAAGTTAATGCCTTTGACCTGTTCCGCTTCCTGCCCGTGCTGATGCCCCGGCGGACGCGCTACCTCTACGACGTGCGCCAGATCAACGAGCGACATGGCACGGGCGCGCTCGGTCGGGCCACGGCCGCGCTACAGAACAAAGCCCGCGTGATCTACTCGCGCCTGATCTTCGACCACACCACCTTCCTGCACCCGGCTGGGGCGCAACAGGTGCTGGGCGAGGACTGGCCACGCTGGGCGACGGTCGTGCCCATGGGCGTCGATCCGCAGTTCCTGGCTGCCCGCCGCGCCGCCGAGCGGCCCGCCGGCGCGCCGGTCTCGTTCATCTACATCGGCCGGTTGACCGTGCGCCGGCGACTGGAACGCATCCTCGAAGCAGCGGCTCTTGTCGCCCGGCAGACCGACGGCTTCCGCGTCGTCTTCATGGGCTACGACGCCAGCGAGGGCCGTTACGCCGCCGCCATCCAGCGCCTAGGCCTGGGCGATCATGTGACCATTCGCCCGCCCATCCCCTATGAGCAAGTGCCCCAGGCCGTCCTGGCCCACGATGTCGCCCTGGCCTACGTGCCCGAACTGCCGGCCGACTGGATGTACCACCCGACCCTGAAGGTGCTGGAATACCGCGCCCTGGGCCTGCCCATCATCGCCACCGACTTCCGGCCCAACCGCGAGGTGATCGACGACGGCGAGAACGGGCTGCTCATCACCAACACCCCGGAGAGCATCGCCGCGGCCATGCTGCGCTACGTCTGCGCGCCGGACTTTCTGGCCCACAGCCGCGCCGCGGCCGAGGCCCGCCGCGAAGGGCTGACCTGGGACATCGTGGCCACGCGCTACCTGGCCCTGTATGAGCGTTTGCATAGCGATACGGGCAACCGTACGGCTTAAGCCCACCTGTAAGTAGACTTTGCTTTAATAGCTGAGTGGATGGGGAGCCCGCCTGACTGACGATTGCCTTCCGCGCCTCGCTGCTGCCCCACCAAACGATGGCCGCCGCACCGGCGGCCGGCCAAGCAGGGGCCTGTTGCCCGGCGATGGAAGGAATGGAAGGACAAGCAGCGTAGGCTGCCAGCAGAGGTGAGACGTTGAGTGACTTGAAGATCAAGACAGCGCGCGGCAGTATGCTGATGGCCGGCATTACGCTGGGTATGCGGCCAGTATCGATGGTGCTGGCCATCATATTGCTGCGACTCCTGCACCCGGCCGACTTCGGCCTCATAGCCCTGTCTATGCTGTTGATGAACGCCTCTAACCTCTTTACCGATCTGGGTCTGCGCCCGGCGTTAGTCCAGACCCAGCACGACATCCGCAAGGTTGCCCACTACGCTTTTGTCTTGGTCATGCTGACCAGCATCGCCACGACCATCGTGATCGTTCTGGTGGCCGCCCCGATCGCTTCTGTTCTCGGCGGCGGCAGTGACCTGGTGCCCATCCTGAGGGTGATGTCCATCATCGTGACCATCGACGGCCTGTGGGTCGTGCCTGAGGCGTTGCTGCGCCGCGACCTCAAGTTCAGGCAACTGGGCGTTGCTCAGGTCATCACTGAGATTTCCTCATCCCTCATCGCCATCGGTTGCGCGCTAGGCGGCCTGGGCGTGTGGAGCCTTGCCATTGGCAATATCGTCGCCGAGATGCTGCGCACGCTCATCTTCTGGAGCCAAAGCCGACCCTGGATATGGCTGCGCCCACAGAAATGGGACCCCGTGATCGTCAAGAGCCTGTTACGTTTCGGCGCCCCGACGATGGGCGGCGGTGTCCTGCGCTCCGTCCAGACGCAGCTCGACACCTGGCTGACCAGCCGCTTTTTCGGCACCACCGTCGTCGGTTTCTACGACAAGGCCTACACGCTGACTGGCCGCCTGTCCAACATGCTGGCCAACACGATCTTCGGCAACGTGCTCTTCCCATCCTATGCGCGGATACAAAACGAGCCGGAGCGGCTGGCGCGCGCCTACATTAAGAGCACCGGTATGGTCCTGCTCATGGTCATGCCCCTGAGCGTCGGCCTGGCGACCGCCGCGCCGCTGCTCGTGCCCGTCCTCATCGGCGACACCTGGGCGCCGATGATCCCACTGTGGCAAATCTTCTCCGTCTTTGGCCTGACCTGGGCGGTCTCGGCCAATGCGTCACCGCTCTTCCTGGCTCTGGGGCAACCACGGCGCAACATCACGGCCAGCCTGGTTTATATCGCCGTCCTGTTGCCCACCGCCCTGATCCTCCTGCGGCCGTTCGGCGCCTCCGGCATCGCCGTGGGCGTCTCGCTCGGCTACACCGCCACCATGGTGCTCAACATCTTCCAAGTCAATCAGATTCTGCCGGGGACGGCGCGAAAACTGGTCGTTTACAGCCTGCCGTTCTTCGCGTCCGGCACGATTATGGGCGTCGGCATCTTGCTACTGCGCGGGACCATCATCCAAACATTTGGTGGGGTCAATAGCCTCTCGCTCATCGCGGTTGTCCTGTGGGCGGCGTTCCTGTACATTGCTGCTACTATCCTGCTACAGCGTGCCCTCGTCACAGAAATCTACGAGGTGCTTGTGAAAGCGCTGGGCATCGATCGACGCTGGCCGCGCTTGGTACCACACCGGTTGCGCCCCAGTAAGTAGAACGTTCGCATCGGGGGAGAGGCCACGGCCGCGACACGTTGCCTCTCTGATTGCTGGTCAGTCACGCTCGCACTTGGCGCTTCACACAATCGAGGGGACCGTTGGCATAGACCGGCCACTTCACTTGTGGGCCGGGGCGATAGCTTGCGGGTGTGTGAGCCGATGTGGCGATAGGGCCACAGCAGCGCAAATAACGCGTGAAAACAGCGTCACCGCGCGCGCTCGTAAGAAACTCCGTAAGCTGAGCAAAATACCGTAGACAGAAGCGAAGGAGTAAGGGCCAAAATGAGATACTCGCGTTTTATCCTGCTTGCCGTCATGGCCTTGCTGGTGCTACTGGTACACCCGGCGTTTCTCCGCGCCGATACACCTGTGCCGGCCAGCCCCAACGACCAAGGTCTCATTGCAGATACGGAAGTGCCGCCCGTTGAGGATGGCGCGCCATATCCCTACCCGATCATCAGCTACGAAGCCCCGGCCGCTGCGCCTGCCTCGTCCGATGCTCCGGCGATTGACGTCTGGTATGGCACGACACAGAACTTCGGCCAGCTGGGTAACCCGCAGCAGTGGGTCAACATCCCGGGCACGGCCACGGGCACGACCTCGCTGAAGTACTCCCTCAACGGCGGGCCGGACCAGACTTTGTCCCTTGGCCCCACCGGCGAGCGATTGTATGGCGCGGGCGATTTCAACATCGAGCTGGCCATCACCGAACTGGTCGAGGGGGCCAACACCGTCCTCATCAAGGCCAATGACGGCGTGACCCAGGTGACCAAGACGGTCACCGTCAACTACGACGCCGGCAACACCTGGCCCATGCCCTACACCGCCAACTGGAGCGCGCTCGGCAGTGTGCAGGCCGGCGCGCAGGTCGTCGATGGTCGCTGGGCCATCCTCGGCGGCCGTCTGGAAAACGTTGTCCCCGGCTACGACCGCCTGATGGCCATCGGCGATATGAGCTGGACCGATTACGAGGTCACTGTGCCCGTGACGGTCAATTCGCTCAACACCGCCGAGTGGGGACCGCCCAGCAACGGCGCGGGCGTCGGCATCATCGTGCGCTGGCAGGGGCATGAAGGCACGTCCCAACCGCGCGACTACTGGCGTCATTTCGGGGCTCTGGCCTGGTATCGCTGGGCGCCCAATGGCGACACTGCTTTCGAGTTGCGCGGCAACGGCGGCGGCGCGAGCAACATCGTCGATAAGCGCACCGACCGCACCATCGAGCTAAGCACCCCCTATATCTTCAAGATGAGCGTCCAGACGTCGCCCCTGGCCGGCGCGCCGTCCAACTACCGCTTCAAGTTCTGGCGCGCGTCTGATCCCGAACCGCCCGAATGGTATCTATCCGCGCCCGGCAACATTGGCGAGCCGAGCACCGGCTCCATTCTGCTCGTTGCCCACCAGGCAATGGTCAGTTTCGGCAATGTCACCGTCAAGCCGATTACGGCCCAGACTTTCACGCTCAACGTCGTCCCGCCGGCCAACGGCCAGATCATCGTCACGCCTTCCAAGACCACCTATACCTACGGCGAGCGCGTCGAGATTCGGGCGCAGGGCGCGACCGGCTACGCCCTGAGCAACTGGACGGGCGACTTCTCCGGCAACGAGAATCCTATCGTCTTCGACATCACCTCGGATGTCGCCGTGGGCGCGAACTTCCAGCCGTCGGCCGAGGAGATCAAGCTCAATATCTCCTCCAGCGGCGGTGGCTCGGTCACGGTTGCCCCCGACAAGCGCAAGTACAACTACGGCGAGCAAGTCGCGCTGACCCCGCGACCCAACACCGGCTTTATCTTTGCCGGCTGGACGGGCGACCTGGTGTCTTCCGACAACCCCGCCCTCGTCGTCATGAACCGGACGAAGACCATCGTCGCCAACTTCATCGCCGCCAATGCCAACTCGCCTGTGTCCGACGACTTCAACAGTTGTGCCCTGAACACGAGCCTGTGGACATTCATCAACCCCACCGGCCAGGGTAGCCAAACCGTCAACGGCACCCAATTGTTGCTCAACGTGCCGGCCAACGTCTCGCACAACATCTGGACGGGCGGCAATCTGTCAGTACGGGTGATGCAACCGACGCAGAACACCGACTTCGAGATCATCGCCAAGTTCGAGTCCGTCGTCAGCCAGCGCTACCAGATGCAAGGCCTGTTGGTGGAACAGGACGCCAATAACTTCCTGCGCTTCGAGGTCTACCACGACGGCAACTCCATCCAACTGTTCGCGGCGCGGTTCCTGGATGGCAATCCCAAGGCGCTGATCTATAACCGCCCCCTGTCGAGCACGCCGCCCTACCTCCGCGTCACGCGCGTGGGCGCGTCCTGGAGCTACTCCTATTCCGATAACGGCACGGACTGGGTCTCTGGCGGCAGCTTCGCCTATACCCTGAACGTCACCAAAACGGGCGTCTACGGGGCCAACCACGGCACACCACCGTTCCGCCCGGCCCCGGCCCACACGGCCATCGTCGACTACTTCTTCAACAGCGCCGCCCCCATCGTGCCTGAAGATGGCCATACACCCGGCAATTTCACTATCACTGTCAACAAAGTTGGTCAGGGTAATGTAACGCTAAACCCGGCCAAACAAACATATGCCTGTAATGAGAAGGTCACATTGACCGCTGTGCCGGCAGTACAATGGCGTTTTGTTGGCTGGAGCGGCGATCTTACCGGTAGCGCGCTTTCACAACAGCTGACTGTGACGCGTAATCACACCGTCACGGCCACATTTGCGCGCGGAAGCTATCAAACATTTCTGCCTATGACCGTCGACAAATAGAAGCCCGCCCGGCCAATCAACAACTGAACGTAGCGGAAACGACGATGAGGCAATCATAGACGAGGAAGAAGATGAAGCGTTATGTAATGGTACTGGTAGTCCTGATTGGAGTATTGGTCGGCCTGGGCCGCGCGCCTGAGGCAAAAGCGGGTATCTTCACTGCCAATGGTGAGGTAACCTACAAAGAATACTGGATGCCCCACTCGCAATTCACGGGTGGCTGCACCGACGCCGGGTTGCCTGAAGACCCGAACGGCTCATGGTACGTCGAGCCGGGCGTGCTGAACAAGTGCCCGAAGATGATGCAGATCAACATCCCGGACAACTTTAGCGGCGCCCTCAAAGCCGAGGTCTATCTCGACCTGTGGCGCAACTACGACAGCCACAGCGCCCATTTTCGCGTTGGCAACAACCCGACGGTCTACACCCCGGACACCGGCTCCGACTGGAGCCGCTCGCCGTGGGTGGGCGAGATCCCGCTCAGCAGCTTGCAGCAGACGACGACGTTCACGTTCTGGGCCGAGCACGGTCTCTACCACATCCACGACATCGCCGTCCGTATCTACTACGACGATACGCACCCGCTTCTCGTCAACGGCTCCCCCGCCACTGCGCCCGACGGCGAACTGACGATCATCAAGTCATTGGATGACAACGTCGAAGTCCCCGCCAATACCGGCGGCTTGCTGCTGGTCAACAAGGATCAATTGACCCTCCGCGCCCAGTTCGCGCCGGGTTCCGGCGCCAAGTACGTCGAGTTCCATGCCTACTACGACGGTTACGACGACGACAACGACGGCGTCTCCCGCGATTGGCACAACATCGGCCGCAACAACTGGTGGCCTGGTGGCTATGATGCCTCTACTCACCCGAATGGTGGGACGATCAACCACATCGGCACCGCGGCCGTGCTCGCCGCCGGCGGCACGATATCCAAGGATTGGAACCTGCGCTACATCATCAATCAGCCCGGCGTCAAGTTCAAGATCCGCATTGTCGCCACCGACGGCAACGTCCGCGAAGGCCCGGCGACGCCGGAGTATACGCTGGCGCGCTACTACCCGACCGTCTACTATACTATCCCGGGCTTCACGGATATCGGCCTGCACATGAGTGGCACCCAGGCTGATACGGTCGCCGTCACCTTCCCGCTGCCCGCGGACTACAGTCCGATCGACTACTCGGCCGCCTACCTGTTGGGTATGTACTGGAAGCGGCCCAAATTCTCGTTCAATGGCACGTCTCCGGCCTACATTAGCGAAGGCGCCGCGGCGGACGAATGGGAACTGGGCGTCCGCACACTGAACAAGACCGTGTTGCTGCCCGGCAACAACAGCCTAGCCTACTTCTACACTACCGGCATCGGCCAGTTCGTCGAAGAGCCTGGCCCGATGATTGTCCTCAAGGGCAACAGTACTGACGCGCCCGATATAGCGCCGCCCTACGTCGCCAGTCGCCTGCCAGCTCCCAATAGCGTTGACGTGGATGTGTTCACCAACATCACCATCCAGTTTCGCGATCTCGGCACCGGTGTAAACCGCGACAGCATCATCATGAGCGTCAACGGCAACAAGGTGACGCCCGTTTTCAGCGGCACGGCCAACAACCTGAGCGTATCCTATGTGCCGACGCAGCCCTTGCCGGCCAATACGCAAATCCCGGTGACCTTCTACGGATGCGACCTGCTGGGCAACTGCATGACGACGGCCGACGTCTTCAGCTTCACCACCGAGCCACCCGACCTGACGCCGCCGCAGATCACCAACATCAACGTCGTCACGACCGACTCCCAGGCAACCGTCACCTGGACAACAAACGAGGCCGCCTCCAGCAAGGTGGAGTATGGCCTGACCCAGGCGCTTGAGAAGCCCCTGGTCAGCGATGATAACCTGGTGCTCAAGCACTCGCTGGTGCTGCCCGGACTGCAAACGGAGTCGACCTACTACTACCGTCTGACCTCGGTCGACTACAACAATAATGCCGGCACGACGACCATCCTGACCTTCAAGACCAAGCGCACGCCAGGAGCGCTCATCTCCGATGACTTCAGCGCTTGCGAACTGGATTCATCGGTGTGGTCCTACCTCAATCCGCTGGGCGACGCGCCGATGGTGCTGACAGGCACGGGTGCGCAGATCGCCGTGCCGGCCGGCACGGGCCACGACCTGTGGCGCTCCAACCTCGATGCGCCCCGCCTGATGCAATATGTTGCCAATCAGGATTTCGATGTCAAAGTGAAGTTCGAAAAGCCGCTGGCACAGAAGACAAAGTCGATTGGTCTGCTTGTCCAGCAGGACGCGGCCAACTATCTGCGCATCGGCTTCCAGAGCGAGAACTCCAACGTCATTAGCCTGGTTGTTGCTAACACGGTGTCGGGCAATAGCACGGTGGTTTTCACGACGCCCGTTGGCATCACTGCCCCCAGCTACCTGCGCGTCAACCGCACCGGCGACATCTGGAACATCCAGTACTCGACCGACGGCACGAACTGGACGCTGGCCACCGACTACGTGCGCGCGATGGTTATGAGCCAGATCGGCCCCTACGTCGGCAACACCGGCACCGACCCGGCCCACGTCAACGTCATCGACTACTTCATCAGCCAGAGCGACCCGATCGCGGTGGAAGACCCGCCCATCGAACTGAACGTAACCAAGGTTGGCCAGGGCACGGTGACGCGCGACCCCGACAAGGCATCCTATGGCTGCAATGAGACGGTCACGCTGACGGCCGCGCCCGCGCCCGACTGGACCTTCCAGGGCTGGAGCGGCGCGCTCAGCGGCGGCGAGTTGGTCAAGACCATCAACCTGACCAAGTCTGAAAACGTCACCGCGACCTTCACCAACAGCACACTCTACACGGTCAACGTCAACGTGACCAGCAACGGCGACGGCGTCGGCGGCACGGTGACAAAAAGCCCCGACGCGGCCGGCTATGTCTATGGAACGAACGTCACCCTGACGGCCACGCCGACGCCCGGCTGGAGCTTCGTCGGCTGGTCGGGCGGCTACACCGGCACAGACCCCGTGGCTGTCGTGTCGGTGACCGGCAACATGAACATCACGGCTACCTTTGACCAGGACGAATACACGCTCGACACCCTGATCATCACCGAAGGCGTCGGCCTGGGCGGCACGATTACTGTCGAGCCTGTCCAGCCGACCTACCTCTACGGCGAGGCAGTGACGATCACCGTGACACCCGAACTCGGCTGGACGTTCACCGGCTGGGAAGGCGAAGGCGTCAGTGGAACTGACCCGGTGCTACACCTGTCCATGTCGCAGAACGTAGTGGCCATCGCCAGGCTCGTGCAGAACCAGTATGACCTGACCGTGGACATCGTCAGCAACAGCGAGGTCGGCCAGGTTGGCGGCGTTGTGACCAAAGACCCCGACCAACCGACCTACGGCCACGGCCAGGTGGTGACCTTGCAGGCCGCGCCCGCCAACGGCTGGGTCTTCGACGGCTGGGGCGGCGACCTGACCGGCACGGAACTGACGACCACGGTGGAGATGGTTAGCGACAAGAGCATCACCGCCGAGTTCACCCAGCAACACTATACCGTCACGGCCACCGCCCAGGGCGCCGGCCACGTCAATGTGACCCCGGTCAAGGAGTACTACCTCTACGGCGACATCGTCACCCTGACGCCCGTGCCCGACTCCGGCATGGAGTTCGTCATCTGGACCGGCGACATCAGCAACGATGTCGCCCCGGCCGTCGTCGTCATGGAGGGTAACCTCACAGTCGAGGCCGTCTTCGGCATCGACACAACGCCCATCGAGATCAGCAACCCTGATGTGGAAGTCCTGCCCGGCGGCACAACCGCCCGCGTCACCTGGACGACGGACGTGCCCGGCACCAGCCAGGTTGACTATGGCGAGGATGTCGATTACCTCGGCGGCACAGTGACCAAGGATGCCCTGGTAACCGCACACGAAGTGATCCTGACCGGCCTGTCGCCGGAGACGTTCTACCACTACAAGCTAACGTCGGTTGACGGCTTCGGTCACCTCGTCGAGTCAGACGACCTGTCCTTCTCCACCAGCGCCTCGTCGGGCATCTTCTCCGACGACTTCGCCGCCTGCGAGGTGGACAGCCGCTGGACGTGGGTCAACCCGCTGGACGAGGATAACGTCCAATTGTCGCTGCGCGGCGACCAGATCGCCATCACGGTGCCCGGCGGTGACGCCACGGCCCCGGCGCACAACGTCTGGACAACCGGTATCGACGCCCCGCGCCTGATGCAACCATCGAACGACACCGACTTCACCGTCGAGGCTAAGTTCGACTCCGCCATCGAGGGCTTCCTGGCCATGCAGGGCATCCTCATCCAGCAGGACGAAGATACCTTCCTGCGGTTTGAGTTCCATGCGCGCCAGGCTAACGAAATCAACGTCTACGCCGTCACCATTGACGGCGACCAGGCCAAGCCGCGCAAGACGACTGTGGTTCCCATCGCCGATAGCAGTGCCTCCGTGCCGATGTACATGCGTATCGTTCGCACCGGCGCGAAGTGGGAACAATGGTACAAGATGGGTCAGGCGGGCGAATGGGTCAAGAGCGTCGATTTTGAGTTCGCCGTAGAGGTGAATCAGGTCGGCGTCTACGCCGGCAATACCCGCTTCAAGGGCAATCTGCCCACCCATACGGCCGTGGTTGACTACTTCTTTAACACTGCCTCACCCATCACCGCTGAGGACAGCCGTTACACGATCAACGTTGACATCACCGGCTCGGGCGCGGTGACGCGCAACCCGAACCAAGGCTACTACTGTGGCCAGCAGGTTACGCTGCGGGCGGTGCCGGCCGCCGGCTGGATCTTCCGCGGCTGGACAGGCGACGCCACCGGCTCCAACCCCGTGCGCACGGTGACTGTGGCCGGAGATATCAACCTGACGGCCGAGTTCGTGGCCAGCAGCGAAGGCTACAAGCTGGTTGTGCCAGTTATCTTGAGATAGACGATTGTCCATGATGGGGCAGCCGGCTGCCGGCCGCCCCATCATGGCCTCGTCGAGTGCCAGGAGTGCGCCGTGGAGGGCACTCCCATTCTTCATTCTTGGCGATGTTAGCCACAACGGAGAGTACTTCATGAACAGACAGGCAAGAGGGCTTTGGCTTCTGGCTCTGCTGCTGGTGGTCGTTCTAACGACCAGCGGCGTCGGGGCCTGGGCCGATGCTGCCAACGCGGTCACTCCGGTCACGGCCCCCAGCGACGACGAGAGCGCCATGCCGCCCCTGGAAGGCGGCGCGCCCAGGCAACCAGATGGCCTCGTCACGACGCCATCCGGCGCGGCCGGCCATCTCGGCCTCGACTTTCAAGATTCACCCAACGCGCCCGTGATCAACGTCTGGTATGGCGCGACACAGGCGGCCGGCCTGCGCGGCGATCCCCAGAAGTGGGTCAACATCCTTGGCAACGTCAGCAGCGCCGTGCCCATCACCAGCCTGACCTACACCCTCAACGGCGGCCCGCCGCAGAACCTCTCTCGCGGGCCAGACAACCTACGCCTGGCCCAGGCCGGCGACTTCAACATCGAGCTGGACTACACCGACCTCCTGATGGGCAGTAACCAGGTGGTCATTACCGCTCTCGACAGCGCCCTGACGTCCAGCCAGGCCGTCGTCACCGTCAACTACAGCGCCGGCCCGACCTGGACGCCACCCCAGAACATCACCGTCAACTGGGGCGCGGCGACCAAAGTGACCGACGTCGCCCAGGTGGTGGACGGACAGTGGACCATCGACAACGGCGCGGCCCGGCCGACGGTTCTGGACTTCGACCGCCTGTTGGCCATCGGCGACCTGTCCTGGCGTGACTACACTGTCACCGTGCCCATCACCATCCTGGCCGTTGACCCCAGCGGCTACACCGGCCCCAGCAACGGGCCGGGCGTCGGCGTCATGGTACGCTGGCAGGGCCACTACTGGGCCGAGAACGACACCCAACCGCGCACCGGCTGGCGGCGTCTCGGCGCGCTCGCCTGGTACCGCTGGAAGGGCGGCGCGACGCCCAGCGAGGGCCTGCAACTGGTGGGCCATCGCGGCAACCTTCTGGGTGAAAGCGCTCGCACTCTCAGCCTGAACACCCCCTACATCTTCAAAGTCAGTATCACCTCGAGCGCCAACTCCGCCAAGCCAGCCACCTACCGCTTCAAGGTCTGGGAGGCCAGCCAGGCCGAGCCGGCCACCTGGGATTTTGAGCAACAGGGCAACAACGGCGAGCCGAAGAGCGGCGCCATCCTCCTGGTGGCCCACCACGTGGACGCCCGCTTCGGCAACGTGACCGTCAACCTCGCCAGCGTGCAGCCCAAGCCGACGCTGACCGTCAACGCGACCGGCACCGGCACGGGCACAATCGACGTGTCGCCCCAGAAGCAGAGCTATCGCTTTGGCGAAGACGTCAGCCTGACCGTGACACCGGCCGCCGGCTCCACCTTCCAGGGCTGGCTGGGCGATCTCAGCGGTAACGCCAACCCCGCGGCACTGGAGATATTCGGCGACACGACGGCGGCCGCGCTGCTGATCAATCCCAACGTCCAAACGCCCATCTCCGACGACTTCAGCGGCTGTCAGCTGAACCCGCAGTTGTGGGCCTTCGTGAATCCTCTGGGCGACGCCGAGCTATCTATGACCGGTTCGCAGGTGCAGATCAGCATTCCGGCCGGGACGGGGCACGACATCTGGACCGGCGGCTCCAACGCGCCGCGCGTCATGCAGTTCGCCAAGAACGAAGACTTCGAGTTGGACGTCAAGTTCGAATCGGTCTTCGGCCAGAAAAACCAGGCCCAGGGCATCCTCATCGAGGCCGACGCGCAGAACTTCCTGCGCTACAACTTCCTCCACGACGGCGACAGCTATCGCTTGCAGGCTTTCACCTTCACGGCCGGCGCGCCCACAACGCGGATCAATGACCTGACGCTTACGATCACGCCCCCCATGTATCTGCGCGTCAAGCGCATCGGCAGCGTCTGGAACCTGTACTACTCCACCAACGGCACGACCTGGGCCTTCGCCGCCGGCTTCCAACACGACATGGTGGTCAGCGCCTACGGGCCGTACATCGCCAACTCCAGCAAGGACCCGGCCACCGTTGGCCTGATCGACTACTTCTTCAATAGCAAAAGCCCCATCGTCCCGGAAGACAACGACCGCAAGCTCACCGTCGCCATCGACCCTGTTGGGGCCGGCTCTGTGGCCCGCAACCCGGTCAAGGAAAACTACGCCTGCGACGAGCCGGTCACACTGACGCCCGTGCCCAACACCGGCTTCAAGTTCGACCACTGGAGCGGCGACCTGACCGGCACGGCCAACCCCGGCGCGCTGGTCATGAATGCCACCAAGAACGTCACGGCCCACTTCGTCACCGACGTGCAGTACACCCTGACCGTCAGCGCCAACGGCGCGGGCGCGGTGGCCAAGTCGCCCGACAAGCCCGCCTATAGCGCCGGCGAGTCGGTGACATTGACCGCTACCCCGGCCGTGGGCAACCTCTTCACCGGCTGGAGCGGTGACGCCACCGGCACAACCAACCCGCTGACGGTTGTCGTCAACGGCAACATGACCATCGCCGGCAACTTCGCCGCCGCCCCGGCGCGCACGTTGACCATTACCGTCAACGGCCCCGGCGGCGTGACCAAGAACCCCGACAAGGCGACCTATTTCCACGGCGAGACCGTCACCCTGACGGCCGTTCCTGGGGCCGGGGCCAGCTTTATCGGCTGGGGTGGGGCGCTGACAGGCACACTCCTCCAGCAATCCTTGGTCATGGATGGCGACAAGACCGTCACGGCGACCTTCGCCGAGAACGTCTTTACCCTGACCCTCTCGCCCAACGCCAACGGCACTATCGCCGCCGTGCCGGCCAAACCGGCCTATTACGCCGGCGAGCAGGTCACCCTGACAGCCACGCCCAATTCCGGCTTCCGGTTCGTTGCCTGGGGCGGCGACCTGAGCGGCAGCGCCAACCCGGCCACGCTGGTCATGACCAAAAACTCGACCGTCACGGCCACCTTCGTCGCCGACGCCAACTACACCGTCACCGTGACCACTGTCGGCAGCGGTGTCGTCGTCAAGACACCCGACAAACCCACTTACGGCTCCGGCGAGCAGCTGACGCTGACTGCCTTCCCTGGGGCGGGGGCCGAGTTTGTCGGCTGGAGCGGCGACGTGACCGGCAACGAGAATCCCAAGACCATCACCGTGAACGGCAACATGGCCATCACGGCCACCTTTGCCGCCGCGGGTGTCTATAGCCTGACCATCGTGCCGCCGACCAATGGCACAATCGAGGTGAACCCCGTGCGCACCCTCTACGCGCCCGGCGAGCAGGTGACCCTGACAGCCCAGCCGGCTCTGGGCTACATCTTCTCCGCCTGGGGCAACGACGCCACCGGGATAACAAACCCCCTCGTGCTGACGATGGACGGCAACAAGGTCGTCTCGGCCGTGTTCGAGGTAGCCCCGATTTACAACGTTGCCGTTGCCGTTGCGCCCGGCGAGGATAGCCTGCCGCATGGCACGGTTGCCGTCGACCCGGAGGGCACACAATTCACCGCCGGCACACAGATCACCCTGACGGCGACGGCCGACACCGGCTACGCCTTCGCCGGCTGGACGGGCGATCTCGTCAGCAATAAGAACCCCTACGTCCTGACCGTCAATAGCGACAAATCCATCTTCGCCAACTTCACCGACGCGCAGGGCGTTGTCTCCGATGACTTCGACGGCTGCGGCGCGCTGAACAGCGACCTGTGGACGTGGGTCGATCCGTTGGGCCAGGCCGAGTACGAGTTGACCGGCTCCCAACTCAAGATCACCGTGCCGCCGGAGGTCAACTACGAGATCTGGAAGACCGGCAACAACAGCGCGCGGATGATGCAGTCCATCGCCAACACCAACTTCGCCCTGGTTGTGAAGATCGACTCACCCGTGACCGAAACCTACCAGACGCAGGGTGTGCTAATCGAAGCATCGCCCACGAACTTCATCCGCGCCGACTTTCTCTATGACGGCACACAGGAGACGCCGGGCGTGCAGTTCTTCGTCGGCACAGTGAACAACGGCCAGGGGCGCGTGCGCATACAAGTGCCTGTTGTCGATCCGCAGGATGAGATATACATGCTCATCCGCCGCACCGGCGATGCGTGGAAGTTCTACTATAGTTCCATTCGTACCGGCCCGTGGACGGGCGTGGGCGGGTTCAACTACGGTCTGCCCGTCCAGTCCGTTGGCGTCTTCGTGGCCAGCACCGCCCCGCGCAACACACCCCAGCCCGGCCATACAGCGCTGTTCGACTTCTTCTTTAACGAGACCGCGCCCATCACGCCGGAGGACGCCAACGCGCCCGCCATCACCGTGACCAAGGTGGGCCAAGGCACGGTCACCGCCACCCCCGCCGGCCCAACGTATACCTGCGGCCAGCGCGTACAGCTGCGGGCCGCGGCGGCCACGGGTTGGCGCTTCCAGAACTGGAGCGTTGACCTGAACGGCGTCAACCCTATCCAGACGCTGGTGGTCAACCGGCGACACAACGTCACGGCGACCTTCATCCAGCCGACCAGCTTCGACATCTTCCTGCCAATGGCCATCCGCTAGTCCGCCACGCGGCGGCCGCCCCCTATCAGCCTGGGGGCGGCCGCCTTCACTTAAGAGCCGTCGTAAGCCGGCATGACTATCCTTTATCGTAGATAGAGCCGGGCCAGTTTGCCCGACGAGGCCTTGTCTACCTGACAATGGCCGCCAATTGTTATCAATAGACCGGCTGACGCGACAAATGTTGTATCGGAGCCATACTCGTCCACCGAAGCGCTTTCGGAGACGCCCCCTTAACGGTAGCAGCGCACCTCAGCCGGCTCGTACTGGATTTCGCCCGCCCTGCGGCGCACACCGCAGTGACAAGGTCACAATGGATTGGATGCGCGAAAAGCGCCTGCTCTCAGTCGCATAAGGCTGCACTGCCATAAGCCTGGCTTGTGGCTTGTGAGCAACAAGCTGTCTCAGAACGTATCACAGATCACCTGCATGAGGGTACAATGTTTAGGAGCAAAACACACCATCTCGTTCTCATTCTGGCGCTGGGGATTGTGGGCGGATTCCTGATGATCCTGCCCGCGCCGGCCAAGGCTGGCATCTTCAATGCCAGCAGCCAGGTCACCTACAAGGAGTATTGGGTCAACCATAGCCAGTTCACCGGCGGCTGCAACGATGACGGCACGCCGACAAACCCCTCCGGCACGTGGTACGTCGAACCTTGGACACTTGACAAGTGCCCCAAGACGCTGGCGTTCCAACTGCCCGATGACTTCAGCAACGCGCTCAAGGTCGAGCTTTACCTGGACCTGTGGCGCGCCTACGCGCCGGGTAGCCTCCAATTCCGGCTGAACAACGGCTCAACGGTCTATACCTCCCCCGTTGGCAACGACTGGAGCCGTTCACCGTGGATCCCGGAGGTCAATAAGGCCGATCTACAGACCGGCACAAACACGATCACCTTCTGGGCCGCACGGCCGACCCACATTCACGACATCAGCATTCGCATCTACCACAACGCCGAGAACCCCCTGTTGCCCGGCCCGGGCAGCGACGTGGAACCACCCACCGGACAGATCACCGGCATCGCCGACGACAACGGCGCGGTGTCCCCCGACGCGGGCGGCACGTTGACCGTCAATAATGACAAGCTGACGCTGACCGCCGACGTTTCCGCCGACACGCTCTACGTCGAGTTCCACGCCTGGTATGAGGGCTACGACGAAGACAACGACGGCGTTTTCCGCGACTGGCACAACCTGGGCCGCAATAACTGGTGGCCCGGCGGCAAGGAGGAGAAGCAGACCGGCGGCACGATCAACCACATCGGCACGGCCAAGCCGAAGAATGGCGTCGCCACCGTGACCTGGAACATCGGCCACATCACCAACCAGCCGGTGATCAAGTTCAAGCTGCGCGTCGTCGACGCCGCCGGTAACGTGCGCGAGGGCGCGGGCGGCATCTCGGCCGATTTCAAGCTGATGCGCAATGTGCCCGTGACCGCCTTCACCATCCACACCTTCACCGACTACGGTCTGCACATGGATGGCAAGCGCCCCGACGCGGTCAGCTATGACTTCTCGCTGCCCGATACCGTGGCCTCCTACTTCACCACCGCCACCCTGGTCGGCGCGTACTGGCGCAATCCGAACTTCTCGATCAATGGCAGCCCTGCCGCCACCGTTGGCGCGCCGGACTGGGACTTGGGTATCAAGCCATTCAACAAGAACTTCCTTGTGCCCGGTCTGAACCGGATCACCTTCCTGTATGTCAACGGATCGGGGCACTTCGTCGAATACCCTGGCCCCATGTTCATCCTGCGACGCACCACCGCCACGACGGCCGACACCACAGCGCCCATCGTCAGCGGCCAGCTGCCCGCGCCCAACGCCACCAACGTCGATATCAAGTCGGCCATCGTCGCCCGGCTGGGCGATACCCAGTTCGGCGTCGATTGGACAAGGGTTAAGGTCTTCATCAATGGCGAAGACCGCACCGACCGTACTGACATTCAGGGTGTGATGGGCGACTACCGCCTGGTCTACGACCCGCCCGGCAACCTGGACTTCTCGACCGAGTACAACGTCCGCATCGAGGCTTGTGACCTGCCGGGCAACTGCATGAACCCGGTGAGCTACAAGTTCACGACGGCCGCGCCCGACACGACCGCCCCGGTCATCAGCAACGTCGTCGTCACGACATTGCCCAACGGCGCGAACATCAACTGGACGACCAACGAACCGGCTACCAGTCGCGTCGAATATGGCAAGACCACCAACTACGAGCTGGGAGCCGTCGAAGACCTGACGCTGAAAACTACCCACGCCGTCGAGATCCGCGGCCTACAGCCCAGCACCCGCTATCACTTCCGCATTCGTGGCGCCGACGAGCAGGGCAATGTCGGCTCTACCAACGACGATACCTTTGTGACCACCGAGTTCGGCGACATCCTCTCCGACGACTTCAATGCCTGCCAGCTGAACTCGATGTGGACGGAGATCGACCCGCAGGGCAACACGACCCTGATGATGTCGGGCGAGACGCTGACCATGAGCTTTCCGGCCGGCGGCGCTCACGATTGGACGACCGGCGGCCCGCCACGTATTGTCCAGGCGGCCAACAACAATGACTTCACTGTCGAGGTCAAGTTCGAGTCGCTGCCAACGGCTTTGGGCCAGATGCAGGGCATCCTCATCGAAGAAGACGCCGATACCTATATTCGCGTCGCCTTTGAGCGCACGGCCTCCGGCTACATCATGTTCAGCCGCTTCGTCAGCAACGGCACGGCCGTCAAGAGCGCCACGACCACCTTTGCCGACGGCACACCCCTGCCGACCCTGTTGCGCGTCCGGCGCATTGGCGACAGCTTCACACGCTACTACTACCAGGACGGCATATGGAAGGGGCAGGCGGCCTATACAATGGCCATGACCCCCATCCAGGTCGGTGTCTTTGCCGGCGCGGCGGCCACGGGCGGCACGGCCCCCGGTCATACCGCCGTGGTCGACTACTTCTTCAACTCCGACCTGCCGATCATACCCGAAGACGCCAATCCGATAGCCGTCAATGTCACTGTGGTCGGCACCGGCACGGTGACCAAGGACCCGGACAAAACCACCTATGCCTGCGGCGAGAGCGTTGCCCTGGCGGCGACGACCGTCCCCGGCTGGTCGTTCGCCGGCTGGAGCGGCGACATCAATGCGTCCGCGCCCAACACGTCTGTCACTATTGACGGGCCGAAGAACGTTGTGGCCACCTTCACTCAGGATCAGTACCTGCTCAACGTCAACATCGCCAACGACGGCATCGGCGGCGACACCAACGCGGTGACAAAAAGCCCCGACAAGCCCACCTACGTCTATGGTGATGTCGTCGAGCTGACGGCCGTGCCCCAACCGGGCTGGACTTTCACCGGCTGGACGGGCGCAGTCACCAGCACCTCGCCCACCGTCTCGCTGACAATGTTCAGCACGCAGACAGTCACCGCCCACTTCGAGCAGAACACATATTCCCTGACGCTGAACACCATCCACAACGGCAACGGCACGGGCGGCACGGCCACCGTCACGCCGCAGAAGAGCGCCTACGTCTACGGCGACGTGGTTACCCTGCGGGCGACACCCAACGTCGGCTGGACTTTCACCGGCTGGAGCGGGGCCGTGACCTCCACCGACCTGGAGACGCAGCTGACCATCACCAACGATACAGTCGTCAACGCCACCTTTACCCAGGATCAATATAAGATCAATGTCAAGGTGACAAGCATCGGCAAGGAAGGCGTGGGCGGCGCCGTATCGCTCAACCCCAACCAGGCGACCTACGTCTATAACGACCAGGTAGCCCTGGTGGCCCAGGCCAATTCCTGCTGGACGTTCGACCACTGGGAAGGCGATCTGAGCGGCAATAACCAGGTGGAGCTGCTGACGGTGACGCGGAACATGAATGTCACCGCCGTGTTCACCCAGAACCGCCACACGCTGACGATCAACAAAACCGGCCCGGGCAATGTCGTCGTCGCCCCGAATCTGGCCGAGTACTACTGCGGCGACCAGGTAACCCTGACGGCCGTGCCGGGGCAGAACTACTTCTTCACCGGCTGGTCCGGCGACCTGACCGGCGCGGAGAACCCGGCGACGATCACCATTGAGAAAAACACGATCATCCGGGCGACGTTCTCCAACAACCCGCCGCCGACCATCGACGCGATTGGCGACCAGACCGTGCAGATTACCGAGGTGCTGACCTTCGACGTGCATGCCAGCGACCCCACCGGACAGCCGGTGACCCTCTCGGCCACTGACCTGCCCCCTGGGGCGACGTTCGTGGACAAGGGCAACGGCACGGGGACGTTCACGTGGCGGCCCAACATTTCGCAGACCGGCGAGTATGCTATCACCTTCATCGCCTCCGACGGTGAGGGCCAGGGCAGCCAGACGGTGATGGTCACGGTCGAAGGGCACGCCGTGGTGTTGCCGATGATCATTCGCTAGGTAAGAATAGGCCCATATCAGCGGGGATCGCCGCCCGACGACGATCCCCGCCCGGTCAATCGCCCGACACCAACACGAGTCGGACAAGGAGTATACAACGCATGAAAGTAGGCATTCTGGCCGGAGGGCATGGGACGCGCCTGGCCGAAGAGACCGAGATCAAGCCCAAGCCCATGGTCGAGATCGGCGGACGCCCCATCCTCTGGCACATCATGATGCATTATTCGTGCTTCGGCTATCGCGACTTCGTCATCGCTTTGGGCTATAAGGGCGAAGTCATCAAGCGCTACATGGTCGATTATTGCTCGCTCAACAGCAATCTGACCATCAACCTGAAGGCCGGGCGCGTTGACCTGCACGACACTGACGGCATTCAGGACTGGACGATCCAGCTGATCGATACCGGCCTGAACACCATGACCGGCGGCCGTATCAAGCGCCTCCAGCCCTACATGGGCGACAAGACCTTCATGCTGACCTGGGGCGACGGCGTTTCCACCGTTGACCTGAGCCGGCTGCTGGCCTTCCACCGCGCCCACGGCCGGCTGATCACCATGACCGCCGTGCGCCCGCCGGCCCGCTATGGTCACATGGAGTTCGACGGCGACCGCATCCGCGAATTCACCGAGAAGCCCCAGACGGCCGAAGGCTGGATCAACGGCGCCTTCTTTGTCGCCGAGCCGCAGGTGTTCGACTACATCGACGGCGACGATACCCAATTCGAAAAAGAGCCGTTGGAGCGCCTGGCCGCCGACGGCGAACTGATGGCTTACAAACACGACGGCTTCTGGCAGTGCATGGACACTCGGCGCGACAAGTACGTGCTGGAGAAGCTATGGGACAGCGGCGAAGCGCCGTGGAAGATTTGGTAGCAGGAGGAATCACATGCGCGTTCTAGTAACTGGTCATAACGGCTACGTGGGTACGGTGCTCGTGCCCATGCTTCTGAAAGCCGGCCACGACGTGGTCGGCCTCGACAGCAACCTCTATCAGGCGGCCACCTTCGGCGAGGAAGACGCCGCCGCGGACATCCCGGCCATCCAGCGGGACGTGCGCGACGTGACCTATGCCGACCTGGAGGGCTTCAATGCGATCCTGCATCTGGCCGGCCTGTCCAACGATCCGCTGGGCGACCTGAACCCGGAATTGACCTATGAGATCAACCATCGCGCCTCCGTGCGCATGGCGCAGATGGCCAAGGAATTGGGCACGGAGCGGTATATCTTCTCATCGTCGTGCAGCAACTACGGCGCGGGCGTCGACGACTGGCTCACGGAAGAGTCGGCCTTCAACCCGGTGACGCCCTACGGCAAGTCGAAGGTGATGGTCGAGCAGGACGTGGCCAAGCTGGCCGACGACAAATTCAGCCCCACCTTCCTGCGCAGCTCCACCGCCTATGGCGTCTCGCCGCGGCTGCGCTTCGACCTGGTGCTCAACAACCTGACCGCCTGGGCCTACACCACCGGCCTGGTCTACCTGAAGAGCGACGGCACGCCGTGGCGACCGGTCGTCCACATCGAGGACATGGCCCTGGCCTTTGTGGCCGCGCTACACGCGCCGCGCGAACTGATCCACAACGAGGCCTTCAACGTCGGCCGGCCGGAGGAGAACTACCGCATCCGCGAGTTGGCCGAGATCGTCGCCGAGACGGTTCCGGGCAGCCGCGTCGAGTTCGCCGCCGGGGCCAGCCCCGACAAGCGCAACTACCGCGTCGATAGCAGCAAGATCGCCCGCGTGCTGCCGGAGTACAAGCCCAAGTGGACGGCCCGCGCCGGGGCCAAAGACCTCTACGAGGCCTACCAGCGCGTCGGCCTGAAGCTGGAGGAATTCGAGGGGCCGCGCTACCGTCGCATCGACCACATCAAGATGCTGATGGCCAGCGGCCGCCTGAGCGAAAATCTGCGCTGGCGCGAGTCCATCCCGGCCTAACCCAGTGGCGGTGAACGGGCGGGTCCCATCGACCCGCCCGTGCCGAAAGGAACCCATGTCGATCTACAAGAACGAAACCACCGACCGCATTTCCGGCTCGCCCAACCTGGAGACGATCATCGCCTTCGGCGAAACGCCCCTGGCCGACCGCCTGCTGCGCGCCGACCAACTCGACGAACCGGACCTCAAGGCCCCGCTGACCCTCGTCTTCTGCCCCGACTCGTCGCTGGCCCAGATTCGCGAGACGGTCAACCCGGAGATCCTCTTCTACGCCGAGTATCCCTACTTCTCGTCGGTCTCGCCGTCGCTGTTGAAGCACTTCCGCGAGAGCGCCGAATACCTGATGGAGACCCGTCCGCTCGGCCCGGACAGCCTGGTCATGGAAGCCGCCAGCAACGACGGCTACCTGCTGAAGAACTTCGCCGCGCGCGGCATCCCCGTGCTGGGCATCGACCCGTCGGTGGCCCCGGCCACGGCCGCGCAGGAAGCGGGCATCCCGACGATGATCACCTTCTTCACCCACGACCTGGCCCGGCAACTCGTGGCCGAGGGCAAATCGGCCGACGTCTTCCTGGCCAACAACGTCCTGGCCCACGTGCCCGACCTCAACGGCTTCGTCGCCGGCATCAAGACCGTGCTGAAGCCGGAGGGCGTGGCCGTCATCGAGTGCCCCTACGTCGTCGATCTGGTCGATCACGTCGAGTTCGACACCATTTACCACCAGCACCTGTGCTACTTCTCCATCACCGCGCTGGACAAGCTCTTCCGGCAGCATGGTCTCTACCTCAACGACGTGAAGCGCACCAAAATCCACGGCGGGTCGCTGCGCCTCTTCGTCGAACCGCGCGAGAACGTCGGCCCGGTCGTGACCGAGCTGTTGGCCACCGAGCGCGAGCGCAAGGTAGACAGTATCGACTACTACCGTGATTTCGCTGAGCGAGTAGAGGGCGTCAAGGACGGCTTGCTGGCCATCCTGCGCGACCTGAAAGCCCAGGGTTGCCGCATCGCCGCCTATGGCGCGGCAGCCAAGGCGACGACGATGCTGGCCTATTGCCAGATCGATGACTCGCTGGTGGATTACGTAGTCGATCTCAATAAGTACAAGCACGGCCGTTACATGGGCGGCAACCACCTGCCCATCTACCCGGTCGAGAAGCTGGTCGAAGATCAGCCCGACTACGTGCTGATCCTGGCCTGGAACTTCGCCGAGGAGATCATGCGCCAGCAGTCGGCCTATCGCGAGGCGGGCGGCAAGTTCATCATCCCGATTCCCCAGCCGCGCATTGTCTGACAAGGAACCAACGACTATGGCGACGACCATGCCCACTGTTCCACGACAGGGCCAACGCAAGAAAGGCGGCCTGCGCCGGCGGATCGGCCGCTTCGGCAAGCAGATGGCGACTTCCGTCTTTGGCGAAGATCGCTTCCTGCAAGCGCGGGCCGCGCGGCATCTCCGTCGCCGCCGGCGGCTCGGCTTGGGGATACTGCTCGTGCATACGATGGGCAAGGTCGGCTCGACGACCATCTCCGCATCGCTGCGGGCGCGCGGCATCCGCCAGTCGACGATGACATTCCAGCCCCACTTCCTCAGCGACGAGGGGCGCGCCTTTGCCGAGCGGCTGTCGATGGAGGGGGTGGGCGGTTGGGATCGGCTGGTGCGCAAAGAGCGTAACGGCTTCCTGCGCAACCGCCTGCTGGCCAGGGAACTGACGCGGATGCGCGCCGCCGGCGAGCGCGTCAAGGTCATCACCATGGTGCGCGACCCGGTGGCCACCAACCTGTCCGGCCTGTTCCACAACCACATCTGGTGGCCGGCCGAGCTAAAGGCCGGCTGCGCCGAGCCGACGGCCGACTGCCTGGCGGCTCTGCGCCGGCACTTCCTCGACCACTACCCCCACGACGTGCCCGATACCTGGTTCGATATGGAGCTGCGGACGCTCTACGACGTGGATGTCTACGGCCAACCGTTCGACGCCGCGCGTGGCTATGCCATCTACCACAGCGCCTTTGCCGACGTGCTGCTGCTGAAGCTGGAGAAGCTGAACGAGTGCGCCGCGGAGGCCTTCCAGGCATTTATGGGCCTCGACGATTTCCAGTTGGTCGAAAGCAACGTCGCCGAGGACAAGTCCTACGCCGCGCTCTACAAAGCCTTCCGCCGCGAGATGAGCCTGCCGGCCGGCTATCTCGACGCCATGTACAGCACCCGCTTTGCCACCCACTTTTACGCTGCTGGCGAACTGGCCGCCTTCCGACGCAAATGGTTGGCCAACGCCGCCCGATAGGCCATGCCCCAACCCTCCTTCCGCAAACAGGTCTCGCGCGGCGTCATGCGCGCCGCCCATAGCCTGCGCCACCGGGCGATGGATGCCGGCCTGCTGCCGGGCAATAGCGACTACGTGCGCTTCGTCTGCATCGGCTACGCCCGCACCGGCTCGACCCTGCTGATGCGCTCGCTAAACAACCACAGCCGCGTCATGGGCTTTGGCGAGATCGTCAAGAACATCGACCGCTACCCGCAGCACTATCACGAATTCGAGAACAGCCAGGCCCTCTTCGAGCGCGACCCGGCGCGCTTCCTGCAGACGATGGTCTTTCGCAAGTACCCGCCCCAGATCGACGCCGTCGGCTTCAAGATCTTCTACCACCACGCGCCGCGCGACACGGCCTGGGGGCGGGGCGTTTGGGACTACCTGCTGAGCCAGCCGGAGTTGCGCGTGTTGCACCTGAAACGGCGCAACAAGTTGAAGACGCTGCTGTCGGAGAAGCAGGCCGGCGAGACGGAGGAGTGGATCAGATACTCCGACGACAAAGAGCCGGCCGCCGTCCACATCGCGCCGGCCGAGGCGCAAAGCTTCTTCGAGCGCCTAACCGCCTGGGAGGCGGAATACGACGCCCTTTTCGCCGGCCACCCCCATTGCGAGGTGGTCTACGAGCAGCTGACTCGCGACCTGCCAGGCGGGTTGCGCCAGATTCAGACCTTCCTGGGCGTGCCCCACGAAGATGTCCACCCCGGCACAGAGAAACGGCCGCGCCGCTCTTTGTCGTCCCAGATCGACAACTACGACGCGCTCAAGGCCCACTTCGCAGCGACGCCCTGGGCCGAGTTCTTCACCGAGTAGGCGCAGGCCCGCGGTTGTCGGGGACACGCGTTCCTGGCCGGCAGCGTCTCTTTTCCCCGGCTCGCCCCGGAGGGTTTTGGCCGGCGCGCTCCCGCGGATATGTCCACATCTAGCCGCAGGATGTATGCGCCGGCAATAGCCACCGCGCCAGCCGTACCCGGACTTCGATGCGCAGTATGGCGCGCGTAATCGTGCGCAGGATGCGTGTAATAGAGCCGTTAAGGAATGCCGTAAGGGATCAGGGCTATGCTACGTTTGATTGAACTGGCCGCCTTGTAAGGGCAGCCGCGTCTGGAGTCAGGAGCGACCAACCAGACAGATATCGAATTGCGGTAACTTCCGTGTAGGTCAAGAGAGCCAGGCCGCGAGAGTCCGGCGCTTGTCAATGTTGGGGAGAAAGTTATGAACACAAAGGCAACCCTGCGCACCTTTCTGATCATTTGCGCGTGCATCCTGGGCATGTCCATCCTCCTGGCCACGCGCTCGGCCGAAGCCGCGCCGGATTCATTCGGGTTGACGGTCAAAGTGGACCCGGCCGGCAAGGGCACGGTCAATGTCAGCCCGCCACCGCCCTACAGCGAGAATCAGGTTGTCACCCTGACGGCGACGCCCATCGCCGGCTGGACGTTCGACAAGTGGGTTCTGGAGAGCGACATCGCTTGGTGGGACAATAATTGGGATTACCGCGTCCCCGTTACCGCGGCCGCCGCCGGCTACGCGCGCAAGGACAAACCGGCCGAGTTCGATCTCAACTTCACCGCGCTGTGGGACTCGCTGGGCAAGACCGGCACGCTCGACCCCAACTCCATCCGTGTGGTTGAGGTGGATGGCGACGACAACGTCATCGACGACAGTGTGCCCTTCCAGTTCGACAAGGCCACCGACTACAACGCCGCCGGCAAGGCCGCGGGCACCCTCGTGCTGATCATGGAGGGTAATACGCCCGCTGGGGCTACCCGCACCTACCACGTCTACTTCGACGTCACCGGCAAGGGCTTTGCCCCGCCCAGTGTGCCCAATCAGATTACCTTTACACCCGATACTGTGGACGAGGCCAAGCCCGCCTATCGGCTCGACACGCCTGTAGGCACCTATTACTACCACACCAAGGGTGGCGGCTTCTCCAGCTTCAACGATCTCAACGGCAATGACTGGATTAGCTGGAATTCGGCGCCGGAGAACGCCGGCGACTTCCGCGGCATTCCCAACATCGTCCACCCCAATAACGGCGGCTTTTTCCACCCCGGCCGCAACGTCATGACCACGACGCTTATCTCACAGGGGCCAATCAAGGTCACTTTCGAGAGCTACGAGACCAAGAACCCGCCGGCCGGACGCGACCGCTGGCGCGGTCGGTGGGAGGTCTACCCGACCTACGTCACCTTCACCATGCTGCATGCGCCCTATGACTATTACTTCCTCTATGAGGGCACACCCGGCGGCGCGTTGCAGATCAACAGCGACTTTGTCGTGCGTAGCACCGGCGTCCAAACCCTGGCCGGCGTGGCCTGGGAGCAAGATCTGCCCGACGAGGAATGGGCCTTCGTGGCCGACCCGACCGTGGGGCGGGCGCTCTATATGGCCAGCCACATCGATGACCTCAAGATCGATACCTATGGTCAACAGCAGGGCCTCATGACCAAGCTCGGCTTCGGCCGCACGGGCGCTTCGCCTCTGCTGGACAAGACAATCGTGCCGCGCCAGTTTACCTGGGGCATTATGGACCAGACCACCTTCGACGGGGCCAAGCCGGTCATCTATAACGCCTACAAGGACCTGACAGTCAACGCGGGCGCCGCCGAAGCAAGGGCGGGCGCATCGCTGGGCAGCACCCCTTCGATCAACTTCACCATCACCGGCCAGCATACCATCACCGCTGTCTTCAAGCCGCAGCAGTTCACACTCAATGTGACCGTCTCGCCGGCCGACAAGGGTTCGGTCACCAAGACACCCAACAAGACCACCTACTATTCCGACGAGATAGTGACGCTAACTGCCACGCCCGTCGCCGGTTGGGTCTTCGCCGGCTGGTCGGGCGACCTGACGGGTTCGGTCAACCCGGCGACCGTCACCATCACCAAGGACACGAATGTCACGGCGACGTTTGCCCAGTCGTTCACCATCACCACTAGCGTCAACCCGGCCGGTGGCGGCAGCGTCGCTCTGAATCCCAACAAGGCGACCTATCAGCCCGGCGAGCAGGTACAGGTGACGGCCACGCCCAACAGCGGCTATAGCTTCACCGGCTGGAGTGGCGGCCTGACGGGCACGATCAACCCGGCCACCGTCACCGTCAACAGCAACCTCAACATCACCGCCAACTTCTCGGCGGCCACCTATACCTTCTCGGCCACCTCGGCCGGCAATGGCGGTGTGTCCTGGACGCCGAACAAGACGCTCTACGCCAGCGGCGACATTGTCACCGTCACGGCCACGCCAGACTCCGGCTACTACTTCGTCGGTTGGACGGGCGACCTTCCCAGCCCGTCCTCGGCCAATCCGCTGGATGTGACCATCACCGGCAACACTAGCATCGTCGCCCACTTCGCGCCGGTGGTCTGCTACACGCTGACGACCGTGGTCAACCCGGCCGGCAGCGGCACGGTGACGATCGATCCCGCGCCCAACTGCGAGGGCGGCCGCTACACCGTCGGCACAATGGTGACGCTGACGGCCACGCCTGGCGACCAGAAGCGCTTCGTCGGTTGGAGCGGCGGCATTACGGGCAGCACTTCGCCCGTCACGGTGGCGGTCAACAACGACATGACTGCCGTGGCCACCTTCACGGATGATGTCTACCCGCTGACGACCACTGTCGTCGGCAGCGGCGCGATCGCCAAATCGCCGGACCAGCCGAATGGCTACTTCATCGGCCAGGAAGTGACGCTGACGGCCGTGCCCGCGCCCGGTTGGGAGTTCTCCGGCTGGTCGGGCGACGTCACGGGCACAAACTCGACCGTCCCCATCACCATCACCGGGGCGATGAGCGTCACCGCCACCTTCACCACGGCCGGGCCGTTCACCCTGACCGTCAACACAGCCGGCAACGGCAGCGGCGCGGTTGAGATCAGCCCGGAGAAGGCTGAGTACGACTACGGCGATATCGTCGATCTGACGCCCGTGCCCGCGCCCGATTCCGTCTTTGCCGGGTGGTCGGGCGACGCCAGCGGAGCCGCCAACCCACTACGCCTGACGATGACCGGCGACAAAAACATCACCGCCACCTTTATCGTTCCCGCCGGGCCGTTTAGCGACAACTTCAATAGCTGCGTCCTGGCGAGCCGGTGGTCGGTCGAGGAAGTCGGCGACGCCACGGTAAGCTACACCGGCCGCTCCCTGAAGATTCAGGTTCCCGAAGGCAGCGACCACTATATCAACAAGAGCCTGAACAACGCCCCGCGCGTGATGCAGGATGCCGACAACCGCGACCTGGAGATCGTCGTCAAGATCGATTCGGACGTGACCCAGAGCTACCAGACGCAAGGTATCCTCGTCGAGGGCACAACGGCCGCCGGCGCGACGATCTTGCGGGTTGACTTCACCTATAACGGAGTAGTCACTCTCTATAGCGGCGCGTGGTCAACGGGCAAACTAGCGCAAAAGCTCAGCCAGTCCATCGCCGCCGCCGACGCCAACTATCTGCGCGTCAATCGCGCCGGCGACAAGTGGACGATCAGCTACAGCGCCACCGGCGCGGACGATGCCTGGCAGGTGGCCGGCGACTTCAAGTACACCATGACCGTCACCCGGGCGGGCGTCTTCGCCGGCAACCTGAGAGCGACCGGCAACCCCACGGCCCCGGCCCTGACGGCCGAGTTCGACTACTTCCAGAACACGGCCGAGGGGCCGCTGGCCGAGGATGTGCCCTTGCTGACGGTGAATAAAATCGGCATTGGCACGGTCACGGCCAACCCGCCCATCGACCAGCTGACTTGCGGCCAGACAGTACGGCTGACGGCCACGCCCCTGCCCGGCGGCACGTTCGACGGCTGGAGCGGCGACGCCATCGGCACGCAGAACCCGCTGTCGATGCTCATCAACCGACCGCGGACGGTGACGGCCACCTTCACGTCGCCGGACACCTTTACCATCTCCCTGCCGGTGATCATCCGCTAGCGCCCGGCGCACAGAGCCGCCGCGCAAACGACCGCGGCGGGTGGTGGGGCCAGATCCCCACCGCCCGCCGCGGTTTGTTTTCCCGGCGCGGCCGGCCGCTCAGCGGTAGACGGCCGCCGCCGCGCTGCGCAGGTCGACGAACACCGGGTGCAGGCAGGCGATGATCGCCGCCAGCCGCGCGGCCACGGCGTCGCGGTAGGCTTCGGTGAGCGGTTCGTCGGCGTAGACCTCGTAGATCTTTGTCCAGCCCCGATCCCACATCTCCGCCTCGATGCTGTCGCCCAGTTCGGCTTTGATCTCGAATAGGTGGCGGCGGAAGCCGTCGAGCAGGAAACGGTTCAGGGCGTGGTCGCGCGACTCGCAGTGGAAGCCCAGTTCCCAGCCGGTGCGCGACCGGCCCGGCCGCTCGCCCACATGGCCAACTTCGTAGTGGAGCGTCGCCTCGCCATAGTGGATTTGCAGCAGCCCGCCCCACGGGATGCGCCACTGGAAGCCCTGTAACGGCGGCGGCAACTGCGGTCGCAGCGCGTCCGGCAGCGACTTCAGGAAGGCGTTGGTCGATAGCGAGGTCGATAACGTGTTCATCGCCTCTATAGTATAATCTCTGTGAGTCCGTTCCCCAACCGCGCGGAGGGAAGTATGACCAGCAAGCGACGCACCTGGGGCCAGTTTGCCACACCGACCGACGTGGCCGACGTGCTGCTGGGTTTCTGTCTGCGGCGGCCGAGCGACCGCCTGCTCGACCCCAGTTGCGGCGACGGCGCGCTGCTGCGCCGGGCGGCGCGCTGGCGGGCCTGGCTCTCGGAACAGGCCGCCG
>ERZ724513.72-NODE-72-length-37041-cov-7.660061_pt1 | contig 37041 bp, 29 predicted proteins | sample MGYA00376046_ERZ724513 | MGnify/ENA primary metagenome ERZ724513 (study PRJEB28724, sample SAMN07190883) | activated sludge metagenome | isolation source: activated sludge of sewage treatment plant in Hong Hong | place: Hong Kong | collected 2016-03-17 ...
AAGGAGCGCGAAGGCCTGTAAGAAGCCCGCGGTCGTGAGTCCGAGTTCACTCAGTTTTGACCCGCCCCTCTTCCCCGACTTCTCGCCCGCGGTCAGTGACTTCGTGACCCGGTGCGACGGTTCGCCGCTCCGGATCACCGCCAGCTCCGGGGCCGGCAACCGGATCGACATCGACGGCCAGGGAGAGAGGACGGGAACCTTCTCGACCGAGGTGCCCATCCAGGCCAACCAGGGTTTCGACCTGGTCCGCGAAACTCCGGCCGGCGAGACGTCCCACCACGTGCGCTGCCTGCCAGCCGGCTTCCCGGCATGGACTTACGAGAAGTTCCGGACTCCGTCACAGGCGTGGTACCTGGTCAACGCCGGCAACTACAACATCTTCTTCGATGCGAACGGGGTCCCGGTCTGGTGGTTCGAGAGTGCGGACGTGGCCCGCAATCTGACCTACCTGAGCGACGGGACCGTGAGCTGGGGGAACGGCGATCCCGGTGGCGACACCCGGTATGAGATCCGCTCCCTCGATGGCACCCTGCTCAACACCCTGAAGACGGTTGGCAGCGAAACCGACATCCACGATCTCGAACTGCTGCCAAACGGCAACTACATGATGATCGCGTCCGTACACCGCCCCGAACCCACCGACCTGACCCAGTTTGGCGGCCCCGGTGACGCAACCGTGATGGACGCCGAACTCCAGGAGATCACTCCGGAAGGCGAACTGGTCTGGAGCTGGAACAGCGCCGATCACATCGGACTCGAGGAAACCGGCCACTGGTGGCAGGACTACGTCCTGGATTTCGGCGAGTCGAGCGGGCTCTATGACGTGGTTCACATCAACTCGATCGAGGTGAGCGGGGACTCGGTCGTGCTTTCGATGCGACACAACGATGCGATCTACAAGATCGACCGTGACACCGGCGACATCGTCTGGAAGCTGGGCGGAACCCACACCGCGAAGAGCCTCACCGTGACCGGCGATCCCTTCGGGGCAAATCCGCTGGGCGGCCAGCACGATGCCCGGATCCTCGGGGATGGAACCCTGACCACCCATGACAACGGCTACGAGCAGGACCGGCCACCCCGGGCCGTCCGCTACCGGATCGACGAGGGGGCAATGACCGCGACCATGCTCGAATCGCTGACCGACCCGGAGGTTCCGGAAGCCCTTTGCTGCGGTTCCGCCCGCCGCTCGGACGACGGCAGCTGGGTCATGGCCTGGGGCGGGCTCGGTTCATCGGAGATCCACCCGGTCGTGGAATACGACAGCGAAGGCCGGCGGAATTTCAGGCTCGCCTTCACCGGAGAGGACTTCTCCTACCGGGCGACGACAGTCGCGCCGGGAGTCCTGAGCGCCGCCGCTTTGCGAAGCGCCATGGACCAGCGATTCCCGCGATAGGACGCGGGAGCCACAAACCGCGGGAAGGAGCTACTCGTCCTTGGTCGAGCCGTAATCGGCTTGACCGGACGGAGGCTTCTGGTCCAGGTCGATCTTCCACTCGCCGTTGATCTGCGTGAAGTAGACCGTGTTCCCGTTCGACCCGTCGCCGGGATCGGCGGTTGCGACGGCGGTGTTGCCGTTGACGGTGACGTTTTCGAAGTTGAGATCCGGCACCTGGTCGGTCTGGTTGAAGGCGGCGTTGAGGCGCTTCACGCAACCCTTCTGGCCACCGAAGTGTTTCTTCAGGCCAACCGGATCCATCAATCCGCAAACCGCCTGCGAATCCTTGCTCTGATAACCCTTCTGAAGTTGTTCACCGACCGCGAGGACGGCCTTGGCCTCGGCCGCCTCCTGGTCGGAAAGCTGATCGGAGGAATCGTCGCTGCCGCCACAGGCGGACAGCCCCAGCGCGGTGACGCAAAGCAGCGCCGCGAGCGGGCCGCGGAGCCTGCTTTCAGTCAGCTTGCCGCGAGCGCCGAAGCGCATCAGGCGGGTACGGCCTCGGAATCATCAGCCGGCTCGGCCGCATCATCGGCCGGAGCTTCCGAACCACCCTGCTCGGGGAAGATGTCCTGCTCGGTCGCCTTGGCCGAATCGACGGAGATGCCGGGGCCCATGGTGGTCGAAACCGAGACGGAAAGGATGTAGCGGCCCTTGGTCGAGGCCGGCTTGGCCTTGGTGATCTCGTCCATTACGGCGGCGTAGTTCTCGAGCAGTTTGTCGGCATCAAACGAGGCCTTGCCGATCGCCAGGTGGACGATCGCCTGCCGGTCGGTGCGGTACTCGACCTTGCCGGCCTTGGACTCGCCGACGGCCTTTTCGACGTCATCGGTGACGGTGCCGACCTTGGGGTTCGGCATCTTGCCCGACGGACCGAGCACACGGCCGAGGCGGCCGACGGTCGGCATCATGTCCGGGGTCGCGATGACCACGTCGAAGTCGTCGAAGCCTTCCTCGATCTTGCTGGCGAGGTCATCGGCACCGACGATGTCGGCTCCGGCGGCCTCGGCGTCCCGGGCCTTGTCACCCTGGGCGAAGACCGCAACCTTCACGTCCTTGCCCAGGCCGTTCGGCAGGGCGAGGGTGCCGCGAAGCTGCTCCTCGGCGTGACGGACGTTGACCCCGAGCCGGATGTGAACCTCGACGGTCTCGTCGAAGTTCGCCGAAGCGGTTTCCTTGATCAGGTTGATTGCCTCGGCCGGCGGGTAGACATGATCCCGCTGGACCTTCTGAAACTGCTGGCGAAAGCGCTTGCCGTGAGCCATGGTTACTTGACCTCCACGCCCATCGAGCGGGCGGTGCCGGCGATGATCTTCGAAGCGGCGTCCAGATCATTCGCGTTCAGATCGGGCATCTTGCGCTCCGCGATCTGACGGACCTGGGCCTCGGTGATGGTGCCGACCTTGTTTACATGCGGCTCTCCCGAGCCCTTCTTGAGTCCGATCGCTTCCTTGATCAGCACGGCCGCCGGCGGCGTCTTGGTGATGAAGTCGAAGCTGCGGTCCTCGTAGACCGTGATCTCGACCGGAATGATGGTGCCACCCTCAGCCTGCGTCTGCGCGTTGAACGCCTTGCAGAAGTCCATGATGTTGACCCCGTGCTGACCGAGGGCAGGGCCGACCGGCGGCGCCGGGTTGGCCTGGCCGGCCGGAATCTGGAGCTTGATGAGGGTCATTACTTTTTTAGCCATGGGACTGAATGCCTTAAAGGTTTGGGTGGTTAGAGCTTCTTGACCTGTTCGTAGCCGACCTCGGAAGGCGTTTCGCGACCGAAGATCGAGACCAGGACCTTGAGCTTCTGCTGGTCCTCGTTGATCTCGGCGATCTCGCCGGAGAAGTCGGAAAGGGGCCCGCTGATGATCTTGACCGTCTCGCCGATCTCGAACTGGGCCTGGGTGCGGGGCCGCTCGGCGGTCTCGCGGTGGAGCAGGCGGTCGATTTCCGCCTTGGTCAGCGGCACCGGGGTGTCGCGGGGGCCGACGAAGCCGGTGACGCCCTGGGTGTTGGCCACCAGGCTCCAAGCGTTGTCGGTCATTTCCATGTTGATCAGCACGTAACCGGGCATGGTCCGCTTCTCGACCTGGATCTTCTGGCCGTCCTTGACTTCGGAGACCTGTTCGGTGGGCACGACGACCTTGCGGACGCGGTGGCCCTGACCCATCGATTCGATGCGGTGCTCAAGCTTCTGCTTGACCTTGTTCTCCTGGCCGGAGTATGTGTTGATGACGTACCAGCGATACATGAAGTTCCTTAGATGATCCTCTGGACCAGCCAGTTGAAGGCGAGGTCGAGTAGACCGAGGTAGACGGCTGCGACGAGCACGAAGACGACTGTCACGGCGGTCGCCTGGATCAGGGTATCCCGATCAGGCCACTGGACCCGCTTCAGCTCGGCGATGCAGGATGACAGGAATGCGATGACCCCGCCGCGCTTGCGCTCGCCCTGGGCCTGCTTCTGCCGCTTGGCAAGCTGCTGCTCTTCCTGCTTCTTCTGCTCGGCCTTCTTGCGCTTTTCTTCCTGGCGGGCCTTGCGCTTTTCTTCCTTGCCGCTCAGCTCCTGCTTGGGAGCATCCGGAGTCTCGAGATCCTTTTCCCCGGCGCCTGCCGCGATTCCGGCCTCGACGGCTTCGATCTCGGCGATGTCGCCGGACTTGGGCACCTGGGTGTCGTGCTGGGCCTGGGAATCAGACTCAACACCTCCCTGTGCCGCGGCCTCGCGCGCGCGGCGCTCGGCTTTCCGCTGTGCCCGGGACTTGGCCACTAGCGGGTTTCCTTGTGGGGCTGGTGCTTGCCGCACCAGCGGCAGTACTTCCGCATCTCGATGCGATCGGGAGTATTGCGCTTCGACTTATTCGTTTGGTAGTTACGACGCTTGCAGTTCTCACATGCGAGCGTCACCGCGATGCGGACATCTCCGCGTGCCATATTTCCTCGCTACTCAGGCAGTGCTGACAAAGTAAAGCCTCGGCCCAAGGGCAGAGGCGCGTCTAGGAAGAATACCGGTTAAGAGCCGACTGCGGTTCCTCGCGTCCGACGGCGCTGGTAGGAGCCATTAACTGCCGAAGCGCCCGGAGACATGTGTCCCCGGGCGCCCCGCAGAATCTTCGCTACTTGGCGCTGCCGGTCTTGCCGGCCTTCGCCTTGTAGGCGAGCGCCTTGACGGTCTTGTTGCTGGTCCCGTCCGAGAACGTGGCCTGGGCCCGGACCTGCGTGCTGACGCTCTTCTTCAGCTTGAACGGCTTGGCCTTCACGCTGAAGGTGACCGTGGTGGTCTTGCCGAGCGGTACCGTGGCGACCGTCCTGCAGCGGTTGGTGGCGCCGCGGATGAACCGCTTCGGTGTGCTGAGGCAGACCTTCACGTTGGTCGCGGCCTTGGTTCCGGTGTTCTTCAGCTGGACCTTGTAGGCGGCCTTCTTGCCGGACTTGATCGTCTTCGTACCCTTGATCACCGGCTTGGCCAGTCCGACAGTGTCAGGAGTGACGCAGTCGGGCGGGGTGCCGGTCTGGCCTTCGGGGCAGGTGTCCTGGCCCTTGGTGACCGAGAAGTCAAGCGCCATCTGGATGTCGCTTCGCGGCAGCTCCAGCAGCTGGTTGATCGTGGCGTTGAAGCTGCCACAACCGGTCACCTGCGGGAAGGCCACGTTCGGCTGTTCGACGTGGAGCGTGCCCGTGGTCGCGCTCGTCTCGCTGTAGGTGCCGGCCAGGTTGAAGGTGATCGGCTTCAGCGAGCACTCCGTACCCGGCGCGATCACGTCCACGTCCCCGAGCTTGGCTGTGACGTCGGCCCGCACCGGCAGGACGAAGTCAGCCGCGCCGCCGCCGTTGGGCAGGTTGCCGACGCCGTCAGCGGTGGCGGAGATCGCGATGGTGACCGACACCTGAGAGCCCGGGCCGAGGACATCGTCGATGGTCTGGACCACCGGGGCGAAGGTCACATCCTCCTGCGGCACCACCAGGGCGCCGTTGTCGGTGTACAGGCGACCGTCGAGCTTGACCTGGTTCTCGGGCAGATCGACCGCGCCGAGCGAAGCCAGCGAGAGCGTGCCGCCGGTTGAGGCCAGGGTGACCGGGATGTTCGGGCCGACCGGAGGGTTGTTCTTCACTTCCCAGTTGATCGACGCCGGAGTCGCATCGGCCATGCCGTACTGGTTGACGGCGCGCACCTGGAAGGTGTGCTCGCCGATGATCAGGCCACTCAGTTCGGCCGGGCTGGCGCAGGCCGCGAAGGCGTCACCGTCGAGCTTGCATTCGAAGGTGGCTCCGTTGTCATCGCTGCTGAAGGCGATGCTGGCGGTCTTTGCCGTGATCGAGCCGCTGGGTCCGGAGCTGATGTTGGTCTCCGGGAAGTAGCGGACATCTTCGGTGCGGGTTGCCGTGTCGTTGTTGGAGTTTTCGTCCCCAAGGGTCGAGACGACGTAGCTGACCTCGACCGACGGGGCGTTGTTGCGGCCCGGCTGGATGCCGAGCACGAGGGCGGGTGTGCTGGCACCCGACAGCACCTGATCGTTCCGCTCACAGGTGACGCGGCGGACGACCTGGCTGCAGGACCAGCCGGGGCTGTTGCCGCTGGTGGTCGCGGCGGGATCCCAGGTGACGCCGGTGGGCAGGTCAACCGAAACCCGGATCGGGCCGTTGGTCGTCGTGGTGCCGACGTTGTTCACTGAGACCGTCCGCTTTGAGGTGGCCCCGGCGACCGTCCAGTCGTTCTCGCCGCTGGTCACCGCGACGGTGGCCTCGAGGTCGATGCCCTCGAGATCCGAGAATGCGGTGGCGGTGTTGTTCGAGCTGTTGATTTCACCCGGGGTCGAGACGATCGCCAGAGAGGCGGTCTGAGCGTCATTGGTCGGTACGACCTCGAACTCGCCGGTGACGGTCGTCGTCCCGCCGGCAGGAAGCGAGTCGCTGTAGTCACAGTCGAGGTAGCCGGCGTCATTGCCGGTGGCGAGCACAGGGTCACAGTCCCAGGCGCTGCCGTTCGAGCCGACCGGCTTCAGGCCGGCGCTCACTCCGACCCGGAGGTGGATGCTCGGGCCGCCGGCCGTGTCATCGGTACCGACGTTTTCGACGTTGTAGCTGATGCTGACGTCATCGCCGACCCGCATCGTCGCGGGCTGATCGATCGAGACCGCGACGTCCGCGGTGGCGACGATCGCGATCGGATCACTGGCCGAGTTGTTCCCGGTGTAGGGATCGTCGGTGCTGGATACGGTCGCGGTCGAGTTCTTGGTTCCGATCGCGGTGGCCGGAATGTCGAAGGAGACCGTGATATCGGGGGCCGATGCACCGGCGGCCAGCGAAGTAGTCCGGGTGCAGTCGACGTTGTTTCCGGTCACCGAGCAGGTCCAGCCGGGACCGCTGGCGGCAACGTTGGTGAAGGCCGCGTTGACCGGATCCTGGACCCGGTAGGCGGCGGCCGTCGCCGTGTTGCCGACGTTCGACACGTGGATCTTGAAGTTGGCCCGCTTGCCGGCCTTGACGGCGGCCGCGTTGTGGCTCTTGCTGATCGTCAGGTCGATCTTCTGCAGGGTCTGGCTGACCGAAGCATCGTTGTCGGTGAGTCGGGTACCGGGCTCGCCGTTGGTCACGACGTTCAGCGCGGTATTCCAGCTGTCCGGGGCGCTTGAGGTCACGTTGGTCCGCAGCTTCAGGGCCGGGGCGTCGCCGCCGGCCGCAATGCTCTGCGAGCGGACACAGACCACCGAGGTCCCGGCGCCGGCCGAGGAGCAGGTCCAGCCTGCAGTCGTCGAACCACTCGGTCGGTACGAGGTACCGGCCGCCAGAGGCATGGTCACGGTGGTCGGTTCCACGGTCGCGGCGCTGCCACCGTTGTGGACCCCGATCGTCACTTCGCCGATGCCACCGGCGCGCGGGACGATCGAGTTCGAACCGCTGATTGCGAGATCGATGCGGCTTACCGTGGTCGGGTCGGTCGCGACGTTGTTCGGGCTGAGGGCCGGGTTCGCGTCACGGGCCGTGGAAACCTCCGCGACGTTGTCCGAGCTGTCTGCCGCGGCATCGGTGATGTGAACCGGAATGTCGATCGTGACCGAAGTCTCCGGCTCCATCGCCGAGCTCAGGAGATCGGGAGCTTCGAGCGTGCAGGAAACGTCGTCACCGTCGGCGACGCAATTCCAGCCGGGCCGGGTGGCTTCGATGTTGTCGATGTCCGCGACGATCCCGTCCGGAAGGTCATCGGTGACCGTGATCGACTCGCCCGGATCGGTGCCGAAGAAGCCGACGTTCCTGATGTCGAGCGAGTAGAGGTCATCGGTGCCGACCCGGAAGGTTCCCTGGTGACGCGACTCGATCGAGAGGTCAACCGCAACTGCGGCCGTCTCGGTGGTGGATTCGTTGTTGGCGGTGATCGCCGCATCGGCCAGGACGCCGCGGGTGTCACGCGGCGTGTCCACGTATGCGGTGTTGGTAACCGTTCCAGCTTCGGCTGCGGCGTCAAGGACGTCGACCCGGATCTCGATCGGGGCCGCCTGGATGCCGGCGCCGAGGGTGCTGGTCATCACGCAGATCACATGCTGGGCGCCAATCGTGGAATTCGAGCAGTCCCAGCCGGCGCCGGAGACGCCCTTCAGCTTGAGACCGGTCGGCAGGTCGTCGACGACCGTGATGTCACCTACCGTCGGTGCGTCACCGGTGTTGGTGACGTTGAGGCGGTAGCGGCCTTCGATGCCGACGTTGAACGGCTTCACGGCGAGCTTCTGGATCGCCAGGTCGAGACGCTTGACCTGGACGTCGGCGGAGTCGCTGTTGTTCGGTGCGAAGGCGTCCTGACTGTTGGTCAGGGACACGGGCACGGTCTGACCGGGGTAGGCCGCCTGAGCGACCGCCACGGTGAGGTTCACGTTGGCGGTAGTGGCACCGCCGGCGATGTTTCCGCTGTGGACACAGCTGACATCGCTGCCACCGACCGTGGTGGCGGAGCAATCCCAGCCGCTGCCGCTGATCGCCGAGACGGTGAGCCCGGCCGGCAGGGTCGAGTTGATCGTGGTCGGCACGGTCGCATCGACGACCGACTCGTTGGTCACCGAGTAGGTGACCTGCCCGGGATCGCCGACCGTGTAGGTGCCGGAGATGTTGACATCGGCGGCGAGATCGGTGAGGACGTGAACCATGTCGGTGTCGTCATCGGAGTTGACGCCACCGAACGCGTTGACATCACCCTGGGTCGTGACCTCGGCCGAAACGGTGCGGTTCTCGGCCGGGGTGGTGCGATCGATGCGAGCCCAGATGGTGATCGCCGGGGCGCTGCTGTTGCCGGCAATTTCCGCCGTCCGCGAGCAGTTGATGTGCTGCGGATCCGCCGGCGTGCAGGTCCAGCCGGTACCACCGGAGCCCTGGCTGCGGTAAGTGAATTCGGATGGCAGGGTCACGGCCACGGAGGAGCCGCCGACGGTCACGGCGTCACCCGCGTTGGTCACGCCGACCGTGTACGGGAACCAGCCGTTGGCGACCAGCGAATCGGCGTGGCTGACGTCAACTGTGAGGTCGGTCTTCTTGACCGGAATGTTCTGGTTGACCGTGTTGTTGGCCGAGTTCGGGTCACCGGTCATCACGGCGCTGGCGGTGATGTTGGACGGGTTGGAAGCCGAGGTGGCCACATCGACGGTCGCATCGAACTGCGCGGTCTGGCCGGCGGCCAGCTGCGACTGGGGCAACGAGCAGGAGATGCTCGAAGCGTTCGAGGTGCATGACCAGGCACCGGGCGAAGCGAGGTTGGTCAGCGCGACACCGGTGGGGAGGTTGGCGGTGAAGGCGATTGACTGGGAACTGGCGTCGGTCGCCGACGAGTTGGTCACGTTGTACTTGATGTGACCGGTTGATCCCGCCCGCAGGTTGCCGGTGCCGGCGACGCTGGTGATCTCGGTGCCGAGGGTGATGTCGGTGGCCGGGACGACCTTGATCGTGCGGGTCGAGATGTTGCTGTCACCGTCGGCGTCCGTTGCCTTTACCCGGACGGCGAGGTTGATCGGGTTGCCACCGGAGGCGATGAACGGAGCCGAGAAGTTGGCCACCGGATTCGTGGTCGGGGCGCCGAAAACCGAGGTGTCGGGGTTGTGGTCGTTGTCGAAATCGAAGGCGTAGGTCTGCGATGCATGCGGACCGGCCTTGAAGTAACTGGTTGAGGCGTTCAGCGTCACCGACTGCGATGCCACTGCGGTCGGGATCTGGGTGACAGGCCAGGGCGCCGAGGAAAGACCCGGAGCGACGAAATTGGCCTTGACCGCCTTGTTGACGATCGCGTTGCTGCCGGAACGATCGGCAAACGGAACGAACTGGAAATCGAAGCTCGCCGTGCTGGCACCGGCGGCCGAGGGCAGGCCGATCAGGTCATTGACCTGGCCGGTGATCGTGCCCTGGAGGATGCCTGTACCGCAGTTGGTTGCGGCCGGGGCGGCCAGAGTCTCGTTCACGCCACGCCACGAACCGGCACCGCGTGACTTGAAGTCGGTCAGCGGGTCGTTCGGGATCAGGGACGGGGTCGGCTTGGTGCCACCCACCGGGAAGCCCGGGGTGACCTTGGCGCCGATCGGCCAGACACCGGCCTCGTCGCTGTACGGCTCGGCAGCGAGCCAGCCACCGTCGTAACCGGATCCATCGCTGATGAAGTCGGCCACGTAGGTGGTCTGCGTCGGAGTCGGGTTGGTGGTCGGGAAGGTGCCTGTCGACGTGGTGGTCGCGATGTTGATCGGGTTGCCGGCCGAACCGATGTAGCAGTTGTCACCGAGGTTCTGACCGAGGGCGGCACCTTCGGCCTTGAGCCTGATCGGCATCGAGAGGTCCACACGACCGCTCAGCGGGTCGATGAAGCCGGTCGCGTTGGCGGTCGGCTGGATGCGGGCAGTGATCGAAATATCGTCGACGTTGATCGGGATCGGCGCGAAGACGATGTTCGCCTGCGGGACGTTGATGACGCCATAACCGGCGGGGTTCGTGGTCACCGTGCCGGTCAGGGTCGGGTTGGGCAGCGGTGGATCGTAGCCACCGAAGTTCATGTCCAGTTGGAGCGGGGTACCAGAGGTACCGACGAACTGAAGGAAGCCACCCGTGATCTCTGCCTTGAAGTTAGGCGGAGACGGGTTGTCGACCTTCGCAGCGTTAGCGGTACCGGCCAGCGTGAAGCCGAGCAGCATCGCCGCGAAAAGTGCCGCGACGAGCTTTCTGACTCTTGCTGTCCTGTTCCCTGTGGCCTTCATCATCTCTCCCTTTTCTCCGCTGGTTTCCCTGGCTTCTGAGCTCGAATTCATTCCGCTCATCCCTACTTCGTCTTCCCGGTTTTGCCGGCTTTGGCTGTGTAGAGGCCGGCCGCGGTCGTCTTGGCCGCCCCCGATCCGTCTGTGTACGAAGCGGTGGCTCTCAACTTCAGCTTCTTCGCCTTGCTGAGCTTGAACTTCTTCGCCTTCAGGTTGAACTTCGCGACGGCGTTTCCGCCGGCTGCGACCGTGGCGACGGTCTTGCAGCGCTTCGCCTTGCCCTTGATGAACTTCTTCGGGGTGGAGAGGCAGACCTTGACGCTGGTCGCGGCAGTGTCACCCGAGTTGCTGACGGTGACGCTGTAGGTGGCCTTCTTGCCGGACTTGATCGTCTTGGTACCCGTCAGGACCGGCTTTTCGATCTTGACTACCGGAGTCGGCTCGGAGCAGTCGGGCGGGGTGCCGACCTGGCCATCCGGGCAGGTCTCCGGGTCCTTGGTCAGGGCCAGGTCGAGAGCCATCTGGATGTCGTTACGCGGCAGTTCGAGCAGCGTGTCGACGGTCTCCTTGAAGGTGCCGCAACCGGTCAGGGTCGGGAAGGCAACGTCGCCCTGCTCGAGGTGAGCGGTCATCGCGCCTTCATCCCAGGTACCAACCAGATTGAAGGTGACCGGGCTCAGGTAGCAGCTGCCCGACGGGAAGAGCGAGATGTCACCGAGCTTGGCGTCGACATCGGCCTTGACCGGCAGCTTCATCCTGGCGACACCGCCTCCGTTGGTCAGGACGCCCCAGCCGTTGCCGGTGGCGTTGATCGAAATCGTGACCGTGACCGAGGTACCCGGGCCGAGGACATCCTCGATCACCTGGGTAACCGGCGCGAAAGTCACACCGTCGGCGGGTACGAACCAGCGGCCGTCGCTGCCGATCTTGCCGTCGAGCTTGACCTGCTCGGCGGGCAGATCGACCGCACCGAGGGTGGCGAGGGACAGCGTGCCACCGGTCGAGACCGCATGGATGCCGGGGCCGGTTACGGCAGGCTTCTCCGTGCAGTTCGGCGGGGTGCCGTCGAAATCGTTGCCACAGGTCGGATCGAGCACGGTCCAGCTCGCAGTCGCCGGGGTGCCCGACACGTTGCCAGCCGCGTCAACCGCTCGCACGGTGACGGTCTGGTCACCGGCGGTGAGTCCGGTCACATGCCAGGGGCTCGAGCAGTCGTCGTAAAGGCGACTGCCGACCTTGCACTGGAATCCGGCGTCGGGGTCGGTGCTGTGGAAGGTGACATCACCCTCGTAGGACACGACCTGACCCTGGGGTGCGGAATCGATCGCCACGTCAGGGGCGACGCTGTCCACAGTCCAGGTACGGCTCGGCGGGGTCGGATCCTTGACGCCGACCGGGGCGACCGAGCTGACCGCGCGGACCGCAAAGGTGTGCTGGCCTTCGGCCAGGTCACCGAGGCTGACCGGATTGGTGCAGGCCTCCCAGGCGCCGCCGTCGAGCTTGCATTCGAAGGAGTCGTCCTTGTTCGAAGAGAACTGGAAGGACGCCGTCTTCAGCTTGGTCAGGCCGTCGGGGCCGGAGTTGATCGAGGTGACCGGGGCACCGCGCTGGACATCCCAGCTGACGGTGGTCGGATCACTGATGTTGCCGGCGATGTCCTTGGCCACGACCGAGAAGGTGTGGCTGCCATCGGCGAGACCCTCGGCGCTGTAGTTGCCGTCGCAGCGGGTCTGGGTGCCGCCGTCAAGGCTGCAGAACAGACCGTCCAGAGCGCCGGTTCCATCGAGTTCGTGATGGAAGGCCAAGAACGCAGTGCCGACGCGCGTCGTCGCGCCCGCAGCCGGGCTCGAGTCGTCAACCACCACCGGCACCGGCTTGGAACCGAGCACTGTCCAGTCGTGACGGGCAACCGGGCTGACGTTGCCAGCCTCGTCGGTCGCCCGGACCTCCAGCACGTGAGCGCCGTTGGTGTTGTCAACCTCGGCGATCGTCATGTCGCGATCGCAGGCCTGCCACTCGCTGTTGTCGACGTTGTCGGGGTCAACCGGGTCGAGCGCGCACTGGGCTTCAACTTCGGGGGCGAGGACCAGCGGATTGCCGTCCTTGACGCTCCAGGCGAAGTCGGCATCGCCGATCGGCATATAGGTGGGCGGCTTGCTGGTGAAGGTGACTTCCGGAACGACGGTGTCCTGCCTCCAGGTGGCGCTGGCAACGGTCAGTTCGACGTTGCCGGCGATGTCGGTCGAGCGGACGGTAACCGTGTGGTTGCCGTCATCGAGGCCGCTCAGGACGAGCGGGCTGGTGCAGGGCGCCTCGGCGCCGCCGTCCACCGAGCAGACCGAGCCGGAAATGGCTTCATTGGCGCTGAACTCGATCGAAGGCGTCGCGTCATTGCTGACCGTGGCCGGCTGGTTGTCAATCGAAGTGACCGGCGGCGTGTTGTCGATGGTCCACTCGAAGACCGAGGGGCTCGAATCGACGTTGCCCGCCTGATCCTTGGCCCGGATCTCGACCTGGTGTGCACCGTCCGAGAGACCGCTGAAACGCTGGACCGAGGAGCAGATCTGCCAGGCAGAATCATCGGTCGAGTCGATCCGGCACTGGAAGCCGGTCAGCTGACGGGTGTCGTTGCCGCTGAAGGTGAGATCCACCTTGCGCGACTGGGTGCGATCGGCGGCAGTCGGACCGCCGCCGAAGTCGTGATTCGGATCAAGCGTGGTGGTCGGCTCGGTGGCGTCAACCTCGAAGTTGACGACCAGCGGAGTCGGGTCCACGTTCTGGGCCGGATCATGCGCGGCTGCGGTCAGTGTGTAGGTGTCATCGGCCAGGCCGTTGAAGGCCGGGCGTGAACCGTCGGCAGCCGAACCCGGGCAAAGGGCGTGAGCGAAGATCACACCCGTATTGGTGCCTTCGAGTTCGCAGTAGAAGGTTGACTGGCCCTGGGATGAACCGAGTACGAACTCGACGTTCCGGGTGTTGATCAGGCCTTCCGGACCGGATGCGAGAGCCGTTTCGGGGTCGACCGTGTCAACCGTGAACTGCTCACTCATCGCCGGACCGAGGTTGCCGAGTTCATCGGTGCCGCGGACCTGGATCTCGTAGGTGCCGTCAGCCAGCGGATCGCTGAAACCGAAGTCCGGCGTGCCGTTGACGATGGTGACGAGGGCGCTGCTGTTGGTGTCCGACGGGGAACCGCAGGGGTACCAGGTTCCGGCGACGGGGCCCCACATCACGCGGCACTCGTAGGTCATGTACTGCTGGAGCGAGCGCTCGGTCGAGGTGGCCCGGAACTTGAACGCCGGCGTGTTGTCGTTGATGAAGCGCGGCTGCTGATTCGGCAGATCCGACGGCGGAGCCTGGTAGGTCTCGACCTCCGGGGCGGTGTTGTCAACCCGCCAGGTCCGGAAGGCCGGCGTACCGTCCCGGTCACCTTCGGCGTTGACCGCGCGGACCTCGACCTTGTGCAGGCCATCGGCCAGGCCGGAGTAGGAGACGCTGCCGCTGGAAGAGTTGCCGCAGTTGGTCCAGTCCTCGACGATGTTGCCGTCATTGGTCAGCTTGCATTCCATCTCGGTGACGGGATTCTGCAGCGAGCTGAAGGTGAAGGAGGCCGAGGTCGCCGTGGTCGAGCCAAGGAACCTGGTCACCGGGTTGCCCAGATCCGGGTGCAGCAGTCCACTGATCGTGGAGCTGTCGATCTGGGTGTTCGGGTTGATCCGGATCGTCAGGGTCTTATGTGCGCCCTGGCCGTTGTGATCATCGGTGGCGACGAAATCGAAGGTGTCGCTGCCGGTGAAGGTGGCCGGCCAGGTGTAATCCTTGGAATTCGCGCCGATGACGTCGTGAAGGTTGCCGGCAAGTGAGCCGTCATTGCTCCCGTCCGGGGTGATGTCGACCCGATAGGCGTCGCTGTCGACATCGGTGGCCGTGAACGGAATGCTCTTCGGCTGGCTGTCATCGGACTCGAAGGTATGCGTCGCCGCGACCGCCTCAGCAGGCGAGTTGATCGTGGTCGTGTAGGTCATGATCTTCGACTCGGCCGCGTTGTCGTCAGACATGAACGCGCCGTTGTCAACGACCCGGGCCCGGATTGTGTACGGACCGGGTGTCTTGCCGGTGGTGTCGAAGGTCTGGGTCAGGTCCTGGGACGGCAGACCGCCGTTGGAGGCGCCCATCGAGCGGACCTCGAAGCCGTCCCCGCCGGGACCGTTGGTGGTGTTGCCGTCAAGGTCCCATTCGATGACCTGGGCCCGGCCGCCTTCGCTGTCCCAGGTGGTGACCGGGTCGCTCGGGTCGGCCACGGTCGCGGAGATCGTGTAAGCCTGGTTGGTGTTCGGACGCAGGCCGAGCGTCCCGCCCTTGCTGATGGTCGGGCTGGCGCCGGAATGGTCGTTGACCTTGAGCACACCGAGCTCGAAGTACGAAGCGTCGTTCTCGTCCGAGCCCTGCGGTGAGGCTTCAACGACCCAGCGGCCGCGAGACGGAATTCCGGCCGGGAGGGTGAAGTTCTTTACGCCCTGTGCCGAACCTTCGGGGAAGACGTAACGGTTGGTCGAGCTGGTGACCGTGCAGGGGTCCGCGCAGGCGATGTACTGCGAGCCGTCCCAGCGGTACATGTCACCGGTCCGCGAGTTGCGGATGCGCCAGTCCATGGCGTCGACGGAACCGTCGGAGCCCGGGTAGATCGCGCCCTTCGCGTAGGTCTTGGTGTTGAACTGGAACTCGACCTGCTGGTTCTTGTTCGCGTTCGCCTCGATCGTGTTGTTCGGCTGGGCGACGCCGCCAACTTCGACGATCTTCTGGTTGCTGAGCCACGGGCCCTGTGTGTAAGGGCAGGCATAGAGCTGGCTGTGGAAGCGTACGATCGAGCCGACCGTGGCGCTGGTCTCACCGTTCGAGCCGCGGATCCGGAACCAGACGCGACGGTCCGAGTTCTCGAAGGTGCCGCCAGTACAGGCCAGCAGCAGGTCGGTACCGGTGCTGAGACCGTAGTTGCCGAGCGAGGTGCCCATGTTGGTCGAGTTGAGCGGTACTTCGGCCCGGACCAGGGCTTCGTGGCTGCCGGGCTTGCGCTCGACGGTGACCTTGCCGGAAAGCAGGTCGGTGATGTTCTGGTAGCCCGAGGAGGGAGCGGTGTCGTTGTTGGTGGTCGAGCCGACGATGTCAACCCCGGCGATGCTGCTGTCGGCCGGAAGCTCGATGTCGAAAGCCACGCGGACGATGTCACCCGCAGCGGTGCCGGCGACACCCAGCGAGGGCGTGTCGAGCCAGCGCTTGGCGGTGGAACCGAAGTTGTCGGAGACGTCGTTCTTGATGCGGATGCCGCTGACCGTGGTGGTCAGGCTGACCGTCTTCGGAGAAGCAGTCAGGGCGGCGGCAGCCGGGGTCAGGGTAAGGGTGGCCCGTCGCTGTGCGGCGAAGGTCGGGGTGACCGTCACCGTGACGGTGCAGGCGGTGTCCCGTTCGATCTGGCTGCCACAGGTGTTGCCGGTGATCGAGTACTGGCTCGCCTCCGGGCCGGACAGGCTCGGGGTGATGCTCGGAACCGGGACGTTGCCGGTGTTGGCGATGCTGAAGGTGTACGAGCCGGTCGAGCCGATCGCGACTGTGCCGAAGTCACGGCTGGTAAGTGGCGTGGTGTTGGCGGTGTTGCGCGGCTCGATGTTTGCGACGGCGGCAACCCTCGTGCCCTGAACCGAAACGGACTTGACTGCAGGGCTTCCAACCAGGGGCGTCGAGCCCGTCACGTCGAAGGTGCCGGTCTGGAGCGCAGCGCCGGCAACGGCCGGGTCGAACTTCACGATCATCGTGCATGAATTGCCGACCGCGAGAGTGGCACCACAGGTGCCGCCGCTGCGGTAGAAGACGGCGGGATCGGTGAGACCGGTCTGGGCGAAGCTCAGGTTGAGCGTGGTGTTCCCGGTGTTCGAGACTGTGAACGCCTTGCTCGCCGGGTAGGTGCTTGCGGCGGTCCCGTAGTCGTAGGTCATCGGAGTGACCGCAAGGTCGGCTACCGGAGAGAACGCCTGGGCGGTGAGTCCGATGCTGTCCGAGTGACCGCTGCTCGAGGTGAAACTGAGAGTGCCGGTGTCAGTACCGACGATCGTCGGCTGGTACTTCACGTCAACCGTGCAGGAACCCAGTACGGCCAGGGTCGCGCCACAGGTGGTTCCGGTGATCGAGTACGCGGCCGAGCCGCTCAGCGCCCGGTTGGCACCGGCCACAGCGGTCGTGCCGGTGTTCTTGAGGGTGAAGGTACGGGTCGAGGAGTCACCGACGGCAACGCCGCCGAAGTCGTAGTTGGTCTCGCCGTTGTTCGGGTCATAGACGCGGATCACGTTGCCGTTTTCTTCGGTGACGTTCCCCTGAAGGGCCCGGTTTCCGGTGCCGCTTTCAATGGTCCGGTCCGAAGTGAAGGTGATCGTTCCCGTCTTCGCACCAACGGCGGTGCCGGACTGGATTTCGAGGATGATCGAGCAGGAGTTGCCCGAGCCGGTGATGCCCGAGGTACCGCTGATCGTCGAAGTCCAGCTCGTGCCGGTGGCGGTTCCGTTACAGGTACCGCCGTTCCGGCGGAAGCCGGAGCCGGTGATCGTGAACACGTTGGTTGAACTCTGGGCGTTCAGGAACGTGTTGTTGTCGTTGTAGAGCCAGATCGTGACCTGCTTGGGCAAATTGGCCTGGGCCGTGCTCCCGAAGTCCACCGGCGTGGCGAGGTCTCCGGACCGGTTACCGGAGCTGGCACCCAGTCCGACGTTTGCATTCGCGACCGAAGGCAGTGAGACGAAGGCGACCATGGTCACCATCGCGGCCAGCATGACGAGCAGAAGGTTCCTGCCCGTCATACGCCCACGGGCGTTACCCGTCGGGTTAATTGTCAGATCCGACTTACTCATATCGATCCTCTCCCTGATCTCCCTGTTGCGATCGACTGGTTACTCGCAGGCGACGAGCTTGAAGGGCACTGACGATCGCAACGCCTTGCCCTTCTTCTTCTTGATCAGCACCGTGAAGCTGGACTTGGTGTCCTGACCGACCGTGATCTTCGCGCTGGGCTTGCTCAGGCTGAGCGAAGCGGCAACGTTGCCACCGCTGACCAGGTCAACGCCCTTGATCAGCTTGGCGGCGGCCTTCTTGGCCTTGCCCTTCGGGGCCTTGCCGTTGACCAGCAGCGAAGCGGTCACGACCTGATCCTCGACTGCCGTCGAGTGCGACAGCTTGACGCTGACCTTGACGCCCTTGCCGACCTTCACCGGCTTGCTGAGCGAGGCCTTCGGGGCCACCGGGTTGCATTCCTGGGGATCGTCCGGATCCTTGCCCGGAGTTGTGACGGTCCAGCTGGTCGAAGCCGGGCTGGAGTCGGTCTTGCCGTTGGCGATCGACCTCACGTCGAAGGTGTGGTCGCCAACCGCCAGGCCGGTCAGGGCCTTCGGGCTGGTGCAGGCTGCCCAGGCGCCGCCGTCGAGGCGGCACTCGAAGCTGGCCGATGCATCGGAGCTGCTGAACTCGAAGTTCGCCTCGGTGGCGGAAGTCGAAGCCGGCGGCTCGTGGTCAATGAAGGTGTTCGGAGCTGCGCTCGAGGCGACGCTCCATGTGTGCGTAGCCGGCGAACCGTCGGTCGTACCAACCTGGTTGGTGGCGCGCACCGCGAAGGTGTGCGATCCGACGGCCAGGTTCGTGTAGCTCTTCGGCGAGGTGCATGCGCCGAAGGCGCCGCCGTCGATCGAGCATTCGAAGGTGGCCAGGTTGTTGCCCGGCGAGTTGAACCCGAAGGCGGCCGAGTTGCCGTTGGTCACCGTGTTGGTGATCGCGGTATCCGGCGCATCGCCGATCGTGGTCCAGGTCCAGCTGCCAACCGCGGAACCGGTGCTGACGTTGCCAGCCGAGTCAACCGCGCGGACCTGCAGGGTCCGGCTGCCGCTCGAGAGGCCGGTCAGGCTGAGGTTCGAGGCGCAGGTTGCCCAGGCGCTGTAGGCACCACCGTTGAGGCTGGTGCGGCATTCAGCGAAACGTTGGTGATGTTGATGTTGTCGACCCCGGTCGCGCCGGTCGTGGTCCCGATCGCCGACTTGCCGCCGTCGCGGCCGGTGATCGTCATCGTGTTGAACGAGGAGCCGTCCGCCCCGTCGTTCAGTTCAAAGGTGTTGACCGCGAGGCTGCCCGAGGTCAGCCCGACGATGGTGTTGGCGCGGGAGGCACCGAGGAAGTGGAGTTCCTTCGGCACCTGGACGTTGCCGAGGTCGTAGGTGCCGTTGGCCAGCGCGATCGTGTCGGCGGGGTCGGCCACGTTGATCGCGTAGTTCAGTTCGCAGGGGGTGCCGCTGCAGCTGCCGCTGACGGCGCCGCCGACCGCGACGTTGCGGGTGGCCGCGTCTGCGGACGCACTAACCCCTGCAAAGAGGATCAGGGCTCCCAGGATTGCGAGTACCGCGATTCGGAAAGTCGAGATGCCTTCGCTACTTGGGAAGGCGTTGCTCCCGGGGCGGAACTCTCCTTGATTCATTCTGTTTTGTCTCCCTGCTGCCTGGGTATGGACGACTGACAAGGGTCATTCCCTGACCCTGAGTGGCGCAGCGTAGCGCATGTTTTCCCCTGCGTGGAGCCAAATTTTCATAGACATTCGCGGTATTTCGCGAACTTGGAGACGACGTTCACGGAGCGTCCCAGTGATGTTTCTAGGTAGTCAGAACCGGCGATCCCGCATAGCCAAAGAAATTGGTCTGCGGGGTCTCAGGTGAGTCCGGTTATCGGACTGCCTCGATCCAGTCGAGCGAACGGCCACAAAGTTTTTGTGCGTTTCCGGGGGAGACTGTGACCACCTCGGGGTCGGCCGCGGGCTCGAGGATCACCGGCCCGATTCCGAAGGGATAGCCCCCGGTCGCCGGGCGCAGGTCGCTGCCCTTCTCGTAGCTCATCGCGACCAGATCGGTTCCGGCTTCGAAGTCGAGATCGTCCAGGCTGATGAACTGGGCATTGTTGTTGAGAATGCCGAGCGCCGAGCCGGCGTCCTGCCCGCCGATCTCGACCGAGACCTTGCCGCGGGCCGAACCGCCAACCCAGACCCGGTACTCGCCGGACTCCGGGATCACGACCTGGCCGGTCGCAGTTCCGTCAGAAAGCGGAGTCAGGGTCTTGTTGGGCGGGTCAGGAACCCAGTCGGGCGGGTAGACGGTCAGGTTCGCGACCGCGTTCGGCTCGCGGATCGCAGCCACCACCTTGCCGCTCTGACCGGCCTCGGCCGCCACGCTCTGGACCACGGCGCAATTCGGCACCACGGCAGGCTGGAAGCCGCCGCCCAGCGGATGATGGACGATCAGCCGGCTGGCCTGGTAATCCGGATCACGCTGCCAGACCTCGTAGTACCTGCCCTGCCAAACCCGCTCGTAAGGCGACGGTGGCCGGCTCTGCCGCGGGTTGCGGCGCAGGACCAGGGTCCGGTAGGTGAGAACGCCCTGCTGGGCGGGGTCCATGACCAGCTCGTCGGTGTCCGACCAGGCTCCCTTTTCGGTTTCGGTGCCGTCGAGACGCGGGATCACCCGGCGCCGCAGCTCCGACGCCCCTTCGGCATCGAGCAGGCGCAGGAAATGCCGCACCCCGTAGGCCTGGTACTCGGTCATCAGGGCGGGCCCTTCACCCTTGAACTCCTGCCCGATTTCGGAAAGCTCGGCCAGCTGGGCCTTCGGTGCCAGCCAGGTTTCGTGGTAGGCCAGCGCGCTCGAAACGAGCACCCCGCAGGGCACGATCAGAAGGACCGCGCCGATCGACTTCAGCCAGACCGCAGGAACCGAGGCGAAAGGCCTCGACCCACCCTCTACCTCACCCTCTACCTCAGCCTTCGAGCCGGCTCCAAGCAGGTATCCGATGCCGGCCATCGCGAGGATCAGGAAAGAAGCCGACCCGGTGGCGAGGGCCTTGCCCTGCACCCAGGGAGAGCCGACCAGCCAGACCAGAAACGAGCCGAGTCCGGTGCCAAAGGTGAGCAGGAGAAGACCCCAGGCCCGCCGGCTGACCGCCACGACCAGGCCAAAGCCCGCAGCGACCACCGTGGCGAGCACGAGCAGCGTCGTGAGCAGGCTGGCCAGGTTGGAAACCGGCTCGACCCGGAAATCTCCCACCGGCCACGGTCCCGGGTACTGCGCGAGGCTGAGCGGGCGGATCAGGTTGCCCATCTCCTCGGCGCTGGTCAGCGGACCCTGGTTCGGCGAGAAGAGCTGGCCACCGGCGAAAACGGTCGGCAAGCCGATCGCGGCGATCCCGACCAGGGCGATCAGGCCGCCGGCCAGCATCGTCCGAAGCAATCCGGAGACCTCTTCCCCCTCCCGGCGCCGCTGCCAGATCGTCACGGCCATGAGCACGGCGGCCCCGCCGAGGATCGCCGCCAGCCAGGGCAGCCCGCCGGCGCCCATCACCCCGATCAGCGCGGCGCCGGAAAGGATCGGCACCACGACTGCGCTGCGCGGTTTCGGATCCCGGGCCAGTTCGACCGCACCGGCGGCAAGGATCGCGACCAGCAGCGCCGTCGCCACCTCCTTGATCCCGCCCCAGAAGGCGTAGCCAATCAGCAGTGCCGGCTGAGCGGCGATGAAGATCGCGGCGGCGCGCAGCCGGTGGTCGCGGATCACCGGGGCCGCCAGTTCGTAGAAGACCAGTGACATGAAGGCGGCCATCAGAGCCAGGTACGGCTGGAAGAGCCAGGCCGAGTCCTGACCGGTCAGCTCGTGGCCCACCCCGAGCGGGATGAAGGCACCGAGCGGGTAACCGGCCGAGAGGTTGATCTGGACGGTTGCCTCGTAGCTGGAGGGCGCCAGGCCGCCGACCGAATGCCCGTGGGCGAGCACGTGGTCGGTGAAGGCGAGCCAGGTCGAGGTGTCATCGAGCTTGACGTAACCGGCGAAGGTGGCCGAACCGGAAAGGATGACCGGAGCCCCGAAAACCAGGAAGACACCGACCGCGGCAAGCGCCGGCCAGACCCATTCGGAGCGGGGCCTCAAGAAGGCGAGGCTGCGAACCGGGCCGCGGGGGCCGCCCGTGAAGAGGGCCAGGTAACCGGCGACGGCGAGTCCGGTCACGGCGCCGGTGGTGGCCTCGGCGAGGGCGGGGAAGCAGGTGATGATTCCCCCGACCGCGATTACGCCCGCGAAGCCGGTTGCCGGCAGGAGCGTCCACGGCAGGGTTCGCCCGCGGGCGAGTTCGGCCAGCAGGCCGAGGCCGACGCTGAGCGCCAGCAGGACGAGAGGGAAGATGACCCAGGCGAGAATCAGGACACGGGCACGATATCGCCACTGCGGACGACTTCGAGAGCCCGGTTCCGCACCGGGTCATACACCTCGACCTGCAGGTCGGGCTGTTCGGGCCAGGCGATGATCACGCTGTAGGGATTGGTCGGATCGTAAAAGCCGGTCCCGCCGTGCTCGGTGACCTTGACCACGTCGGGACCGTTGGCGAGCTTGCGGGTCGCCTCGTAGGCCCCGGCGAAGGGGTAGCTGCCGATGTTCAGGTAACTCTGGTTCGGGTCCCCGGCTTCGGCGCCGTCGGTCAGGTAGCGCAGGTGAACGTTGCCGGTTTCATCGGAACTGAACTCGACCTGGGTGCCGGACCGGGGCCCGGCCCAGAAAACCTGGTGCCCCACCTCTTCCGGCAGCCTGGCGAGTTCGTCGTCGCTCACCATCCGGGCGTCGCCCGTGGTCGCCATCGAAACCTTCTCGGAGGCCGAGGACGGGTCGCCATCACGGTTGCAGGCGGTGATTCCCCAGACCGCGACCCCAACCAGGATCGCCGCGAATCCGAGCACCACGGCCCGCTGGCGGGCACCCATTTTGGGCGCTTCAGGCTTGACTGTCGTCGGGGCTCCGCTCACAGAGGTTGCGAAGCCTAGACGAGCTTCCTTTAGAAAACCTCAAAAAGAAAGCGGAGAAAGAGGAGAGCCCGGAAGCGGATTCGAACCGCTGACCCCTTCCTTACCATCAGGCCCAGGCGAGAAGCGCTGATCTCGTGAGATGGCTTGCTGGCTGGGTTTCCCGTTGCTGCTGGATTTCCAGCCTCGCGGCGATATGCCCGGATACGCGCCGATATGCGGGGTCTGCGGGCACTAACGGTCTTTAGTGCCCGAGCAGAGCCTTGGGAAGGTTAGGCGGTTAGTCGACTGGTGTAGCGCAAGTAGCTTTCTTCATTCTCGAGGAATGTTGCGCACCATCGCCGCATGAGCTGTTTGCCTACCCCCTTGGTGGAGTTCGACAGGTCGTATCGCGTGGCCGAGAGGCTTCCGTCGTACATTGCCTCCGCCGTCGGCAACGCGGACGTATCAACGCTGGAAACGTTACGCGTGTACGTGAAAGCGACGGCGTTGCCAAACCCTGACGCCCTAAACGAGACATTGATCCCGCCGGGGCTTGGATAGTCGGAGAACCATTCGCCCGCGAAGTGGAGGAATCCCAAAACCTCGGGAATAAGTATTTCCTCGTGAACGCAGGCGTAGGAGTTTTCGGTCTCCTCATCGTCGTTCCAGTGCAGTGGGACCGTGGCTCGGAGAGTCAAAGAGGAGGGATAAAGCAGCACGACCTGCGCGTCCGCCTTCCGCTCAAGAGACATCAGTGGTGGACGGCCGAGCACGATCCCGCGGGAGGTTCGGTCGATTCTTGGAGAAATCCTCGCCATGAGGCCGGGTCGGAGTGACGCTCAGTGTGGGCCTGGATGCAGACCTGAGCGCCCACGATGGGGTTGCCGTGACCGTCGCCGAGATATCCCCGGACGATGGTCGGGGTACCGAACTTCAGACGCACGAACCGCTTACCGGATCGACTAAAACGCGCCTTGATTTTCGTGCCACCCCCGACCGGTGAGGCGGGACAAAGACTATCCACGAGAACTTGCCGGGACTCGCAGTCGAAGTTCGGCATCCCGGTCTGTGCGTAGTCGAACACGCAGATCTCAACCTTGTTGTTTCCGTGCCTGAATGGCGGCGCGGACGTGTCTAGGGAGTAACTCTTGCCGATTCCCTTCGGGCAAGGCGACAAGCTGGAAGTCAAACCGCCGGGCAGTGGGTGACACGAGGTGCCGAGATCCTCGCCGGCTGCCTGGATGCCGTTGACGGTGATCCTCGTGGACTTGATTCCGGCACCCTGGTCGGAGGCGAGCAAGCCGATGGTTTGCCGGCCGCGCCGAGCGCCACTTTCGAGCAAGGAACCTCCGACACCGAGCACGGGAGAAGAAACGTCGGTCAGCCGAAGACGAACCTGCTTGACGTACGCGTGAGCATCGGCCGCCGCTCCGACGCAACGATTCCCCTGACTTGGCGCGGTACATTCAAGCCTCGCCACGAAATAACGCCACCGGCCGGCGGGAATGGCGGAAAGGTGCTGATTGCCATCGTTCTGATTTTCCGTAACGGCGCTGTTGCCAGTATCCGGCGAAACCACGAGATAGCCGGAGATGCCGTTTGCGTTCTTGAGACGACTTCGTGCTGAGCCGCCGCTTATCGCGGTGCCGGGCGGCGCTGTCCAGACCCACGCACCGAATCGTCGATGCACCGTGCCCGTCTCTCCGGCTGCGAGCTGATGGCGGACCTGGGCTCCCGGTGAGCTTCGCCCGCATTCCTGTATCCCCTTGAAGTGGTTGCTCGAAGAGGAGAACCTGGCTTCGGTGCCGGCGTTCAAGCCAGGGGCGCATTGTGCCACCACATATTCACCAGCGTATGCCGGAGCACAGACGATGACCCAGACGGACGAACATACAGCCACCAACCCGATTGCTACCTTTACGAGTTGGCGTCCAATGCCGAATGTCATCTTTCATTCACCTACCTTGATCGCGCTGCGACAAGACAGGCGCCCCGGCGCGGTCGCGAGCGCCCTACCCCTATGTCGAACGGGGGTGCCGTTTGCGTCACGGGTTTACGAGTTCAAGGGTTGTGCTCCTGGTCGTGTTCTTCTTCCATCCCTTCGGCCCCGGCCGGAGCGCGGTCGCCATGGTTCGAGATTGCCGGCAATCGCGCACGTTTCAAAGTCAGCGCATTGACGGCAACGATGAAGCTCGAACCCGACATCGAAAGAGCCGCGATCTCGGGTCGAAGCATGAGTCCGAGCGAAGGTTCAAAAACCCCGGCCGCGATCGGCAGGGCCACGGAGTTGTAGCCAACCGCCCAGCCCAGGTTCTGATGCATCTTTCTCAGAGTCGCCCGTCCTATCGCGAGGGCCGTTGGCACATCGAGTGGATCGGAGCGCATCAGAACGACATCCGCCGTCTCGATCGCGACATCCGTGCCGGCACCGATCGCGATTCCGAGGTCCGCCTGGGCGAGTGCCGGCGCGTCGTTGACGCCGTCGCCGACCATCGCGACCTTCCGCCCATCGGCTTGTAGTTCCGAGATCTTCGCTGCCTTATCGCCTGGCAAGACCTCCGCGATCACCGTGTCGATACCCAACTGTCCGGCGATCCGTTCGGCGGTCGCCTGGTTGTCGCCGCTCAGCATCACCACCTCGACGCCCGCCTCATGGAGAGCTCCGATGGCTTCCTCCGATGTCTCGCGTGGCGCGTCAGCGATCCCGATCAACCCTGCGGCACGTCCGTCCACAGCGACTAGTACAACGGTGCGTCCGCTTGCCGCCAACTCGTCGCGACGGGTCGCCAGGGAACCAAGCTCCACGCCGTGGTTCTCCATCAGCCGCCGATTTCCGACCAGCACCTTGCGTCCGTGAACCGTCGCCACCGCACCGTGCCCAGGGACGTTCTCGAAACTCTCGGCATCCAACCGGGGCACTTCGTCGGATTCGGATTGGTGGACGATGGCCTCAGCCAGAGGATGCTCCGAGGAGCGTTCAACGGCCGCGACGAGACTCAACAGCTCGCCACGATCAAACCCATATACGAAGACATCGGTCACTTCCGGCTCGCCCTTGGTAAGCGTGCCCGTCTTGTCCATGACCACAACGTCGATCCGGGCCGAAGTCTCGAGTGCAATCGCGTTCTTGAAGAGAATCCCGCGTTTCGCTCCCAGGCCGCTACCGACCATGATCGCTGTCGGTGTCGCGAGCCCCAGCGCGTCCGGGCATGTGATGACGACCACGGTGATCGCGAAGAGGACCGCGGTCGAGAGCGGCTCTGAGCTGAAGATCGCCCAGGCGGCGAACGTCGCGGCACCACCGATGAGAGCGACGAAGACCAGCCAGAACGCGGCTCTATCAGCGAGTTTCTGACCTGGGGCCTTGGAGTTCTGGGCTTCTTGGACCAGCTTGACGATCTGCGCCAGGGCGGTATCGGACCCGACTTTCGTGGCCCGCACCCGGAGTGTCCCGTTGGTGTTGATGGTGGCGCCGATGACCTCCGAGCCTGGCCCCTTGTGGATGGGCAGACTCTCGCCGGTGACGGTGGACTCGTCAACCTCGCTTTCTCCGTCCTCGACAATCCCGTCGACTGCGATCTTCGAACCGGGACGCACCAGGAGCACGTCGCCCACTTGCACTTCGCTGGTCGGGATCTCCACCGTATCTCCGTCGCGAACCACAAGCGCCTTGGGAGGTGCGAGATCCAGCAGGGTGCGTATCGCGTCGTTGGCGCCGCCCCTGGCTCGCATCTCGAACCAATGACCGAGCAAGACGAAGGCGGCGAGAACGGTCGCCGCCTCATAGAAGACTTCACCGCCGCCGGTGAGGGTGACAACCAACGAATAAGTCCAACCCGCCCCGACCGCGACCGCGACCAGCACCATCATGTCGAGCGTCCGGGCGCGTAGTGCCCGGACCGCTCCGGTAAAGAAGATCGAGCAGGAGTAGAAGATCACCGGCAGGCTGAGGATCAACGTGAATACGTCCTCGCGCAGGCCGAACGGAACCGGAGCCTCAAAGCCGAACACGTCGCGGCCGATCGGCGACCAAAGCAGGATCGGAATCGAGAAGAACGCGGCGACCAGGAAGCGGTTGCGCATGTCGGCGACCATCGCGGCCATCGACATCTCGCCGTGACCACCGTGACCCATCACTTCATCGGGTGTCCCCCGCATCTCGGTGTGTTCGTGCGAGGTCGAATCGGCCGGCCCGAGCATCGGGTCACACACATGGTCGGGAACCGACTGGCCCGCACAGTGATACCCACATTCTGTGATCCACCTGCTCAGCTCTTCGACCGACGTGAGTTTCGGATCGTAAGTCACGGTCGCTGTCTGAGCGACCGGATTGGCTTCGACCTCGATCACACCTGGCCGATGTCGCAAAGCTGTTTCGACCACGGACTTCTCCGAGGCTCGCAACATGCCGCCCGCCTCAAGGACCGCGGAAGCCGGACTGTCTGCCGGTGCCGTCCGACTCAAGACATCATTCCTTGGTCGAGAGCTGGAGTCGCCGAATTACCTGACATATACGACGTAGTGTAGGAGTTGCAGCCCGCGAAGTCCAAGCGTATGGGCGCGGCTAGAGGTAGCCCATCGGATCGACGGCTGCACCGTCGATGCGCACCTCGAAATGGAGATGGTCCCCGAAGCTGTGTCCGGTGTTGCCGACGTAGCCGATCACGTCGCCCTGGCTTACCGTTGCCCCGGTCGAGGTGGCGAAACCCGACTGGTGGGCGTAGCAGGTGGCTAGACCTCCACCGTGATCGACGCATGTGTAGTTCCCGTAGCCGCCGCTCTCGGCTTCGGACTGCATCAGGACCACGGTTCCCGAGGCGGCCGCGCGGATGGGGGTGCCTCCGGGCGCGGCGATGTCGATGCCTTCGTGCATGCTCCCCCATCGAGCACCGAAGGGCGAGGTGAAGGTACCTTCGACCGGCCAAATGAACCCCGCGTCGCTAGGTGCTGGCTCGGGTCCGGTCGGGAGTGCGGCGCTGGTGGTTGCCTCGGCGACTTCCTTTTCGATCTTCGCTCGGAGATCCGCGGCGATGTCTTCGTACTTGTGAATGCCCCCCTGCACGCCTTCCAAGGTCGATTGACGGTTGGTACGGGCCGCGACAAGGGCGCCTTCCCTGCTCTCCAACGCGGTCCGTGTGACCTCAAGGCGATTCTCTTCGGCGGCGATCTGATCGCGAGCGGCTTCTATCGTGGATTTCGCGTCGCGCCGGATCTCAACTAGGTTCTCAGCATCTTCGCGAAGCGTTCGCACTCGGTCAACCACCACCTCGTCGCTACGTTGGATCTGTTCCGCGTATTCAGCCACGGACACCATGTCGCCGTAGTCAGAGGCAGCCAGGACGATGGAGGCGATGTCGGGCGTGCCCGACATGTAGATGGCGACCAGACGGTCGCGGAGGATGTTGAGCGCCCGCCGCAGCCGGGCTCGAATGACCTCTAGTTCGTCGATCGCCTCTTCGAGCTTGACGACCGCTTGGTCGAGTTCGGTCTGCTTCGCCGCGAGTTCAGCTTCCGCGGCGGCTTCCTGGCCTCGCAGTTCGGTCACCTGACCTTCGAGGGAGGCGATCTTCTCGCCCATCGCCTCGATCTCGGTAGTCAACACTCCCTCCCTGTCCCGGGCCGTGTCGATCTTCTTTTCCAGGGCTTCGAGCTTTTCTTCGGCGCTCTTCCCGATCGCGGTTCCCGCGGTGATGCCAGCGAGAGCGAGGGCGAAGAGAACGAGCGCTGCCAGGCGCGTCGCCGGCTTCGCGAGGGCGTTGTCGGTTGAGGAGGGGATCACGGTCAAGAGGGCGACGCGGATTGCGCCAGTCCTACAGACCGTAGTAGCAACTGCTCGAGTGCGAGTTCCAAGGCGCGCCGATGAATCTTCGATTGCGGACTAGACATGCGGCGAGGACGAGGCGAACGCCGCTAGTCAGGTGGCGGACCGTCTCGCTCTCGACCTTGGAGCCACCCCTGGGTCATCGCGAACCAGATCGCGCCCGTGATCGTCAAGAGGCAAGCGACGAAGAAGTTGAGTCTCATGCCCAAGATGTGATTGGCCGGATCTATCCTCAACAACTCCTCGAAGATGCGGAATGCCGAATATCCGGTCACATAGAGAGCGAAGAGCCCTGGGGGACGGATGCGGCGGTGATTGCCTAGCCATACCAAGAAGGCGGCGAGGCATAGGTTCCAGACGATCTCGTAGAAAAAAGTTGGATGAAAGACCGCGTCCGTGGCGTAGCCTTCGGGACGATGTTCGGGGGAGATCTCAACACCCCACGGCAGGCTCGTTGGCCCACCGAACAGCTCTTGGTTGAAGTAGTTGCCCACTCTGCCGATCGACTGGGCGACGAGGAGGGCCGGGGCGGCCGCGTCCATGAAAGCGGCGACGGGAGTCCCAGAGCGCTTGAGCCTCCAGATCCCAACCGCCGTTCCGGCCGCGATGCCACCCCATATGCCAAGACCCCCTTCCCATACCGCGAACGGACCCCACCAATGTTGCGGCACTTCGCCCCAACTCGTCAACACGAAGTAGAGGCGACCGCCGATCAAACCAGCGGGGAAAGCCCATATGACAACGTCATAGACGGTCTCCCGGGAGCCGCCTTGAGCCTCCCAGCGACGCACCGTCATCAGCATCGCCACGGCGACCGCGACCACGTACATCAGCCCGTAGGCGTGTACCTCGAACGGACCCAACGAGAATCCGCTTGACGCGGGACTGGGAATGGATGCCACTTCATGACCTCTTACGGACATCGAGTCTCATTGAGAGACCAAGGCGTGATTCGGACAGATTCTCGAACCTCAAGACTTTGTCCTCGGCCACGAGATCACGCTCTGCCAATCTGGCTCGATGTCGTCCAAGAGCAACGCGAGGCGCACAACCGCCTCGTCGGGGAAACGGACATCATCGACAATGACCTCGACCACGTCGCCATTGCGCACTACTTCGTATTGATCGCCGATCACCTTGATGATCTGCTCTGCCTCGCTTCCGTCTGACAGCAGCTGGAGTAGCACTCTCAGCCCGTGCTTCGCTGACTGAACGCGCGCCCGGCCCGGAATGGGATTCGTCACTTCGTCTCGTTGCCGCCGACGCCGGAAGATCACACGACTACTCCGAATAGATAGAGCACCATGATCGCCGCAGTGCAGCCGAGCAGAAGACCCGGATAGAAAGCGCCGTCCGGGAGTCGACCTATCCAAGCTCTGGCCACTCGCGAAAGAGAGTTGACGCGGCGGTCTGTCGCTAGAGCTTTCATCGGCTCCTTGTTCTCCCTTTCGAGGGACATTCCTACAGGATGTAGGAGTTGGGATCTACGACCCATCGCGTACAGGTCATTCACTTGCCCGAGAGCCCGAGTAGAAGGCGAGACTGCCAAAGGGGGTGCGAAGCTGTTCACGGGGTCCGAACTCGGCGAAGCCGGCCTTCGAGAAGAGCGACGGCAGGCCACCAGCGGCGTTCTCGCGGGTCGGCTCGAAGCCGTCGAGCAGTCGGATGCCAAGAAAGAGGAAGGCCATCAGTGGGTCCTGGGGTGGTCCCCAATCGGCAACGTGCAGTCGTCCGGATGGCGTGACGACGCGCGCCAGTTCATTGGCAGTCGTCCTCTTCGCATCGGACTCGAGGTGGTGGAAGAAGAGAGTCGAGAGCACGATGTCGAAGGAGGCGTCGGCGAAGGGCAGTTCGGTGGAAACCCCGTCCGCGAAGGTGATTTCCGCTCCCGCTTCCTCTGACTTGCGGCGAGCCCGGTCGAGAATCGCCGGATCGGCGTCCAGGCCGATCACAATGGCTTCGGGCTGTGCCCGTTTGGCGGCGAGCGCGAGCGTTCCGGTCCCGCACCCGAGATCCAAGACGCGCTCACCAGGACGCACGCCGGCCCTTTCGAGGAGCTGCCGCTTGAATCTGCGCTCGCGGGTCGTCAAACGGACCAGCGGGTCGTAGAGGCCGGTGAGGACGCGGAAGCGGAGAGCGGGGATGTACTCGGTGCCGGTCATCAGGAAGGCACCGGAGTCACATTCTCGGCCCTGATTCCTCGCCAAGCCCTTGGGTGCTCGGCCCCGGATCATCCAAGTGATCGTCGGCTTCCGTCCCTTGGATACCGCCGTCCCGGACGGGCCGACTTGCGGGAACAACCGCGCAGGCGCCCCTGGCCCCACGTAGACGAACCCCAATGGCGATAGATGCCGTAGCCAAACCGGCGATGCCGAGCAGTGGCTGTATCGGGGCAAAGTAGTTGAGAGCCCCCGAGATCCCGAGCAAGGAAACAACGAGCTTGTTGCAGATAGGGCAGCCGACCGCGAACACGGTCAGCAATCCGGTGCCGGCGCTCGCGGTCGCGACGTTGGACTGAGTGCGACGGGGCAGGAGATAGGTCGCTAGCAGGACACCCGTCAGCACGCTGTTCGTAACCCAGAACAGGTAGTCGAATACGCGGATGGGAGTCATACGCGTGAACCACGGATTGGGGAGGACATCGGTCGGCACCCCGATCAACACCGACGCTAGGGCTATCCCGACGACAGCGCTGACGAGAAAGCGCGCGCTCAGAAGCGAAGGGGCGTTAGTTGCCCGGTAATCGTTTGGGAGGCGATGGCTGGCAATGAGTCGTCCGTCTTAGGCTCACCAATACTACAGCATGTAGGAGTTGGTCGCGAGGATCACGACCGACTCGGCTTCGACCTTTCGAAGCTACTCGCAGGAGTGGGCCGGAGGACTGGCCTCCAAGGTGGCGACGCCAGCTCTTGCCAGAGACGGTGTCATCCCCAGCGCGAGAAGAGTGCCGGCGACCATCAGCACCACGACGCCGCGGCCCATGACTTCCGCCCACGTCTTCGGGCGGGCGGCTGGACGGTCGAGAAGCAACCGCAGCCGAGCTGGGGCACCCGAACCAGCGAGCGTAGCCAGCGCGACATTGGGCGCGGGCGAGTCGGCCGCAGCCTTGCAGATAGCACTGGCAAGGGCGATCGGATCGCTGGTGCAGTTCACCGCGTACTCGTCCGCATCGCGTTCCAAGCAGAACCTCAGCCGCTGGAGGGCGTCCTTGGAACCAGGCACCGGACGGGCCACCGCGTAGGCGAGATCGCCGGCAAGGGCCAGGTAGGGATGCCGCCGGGCGATGTGGCCGCGTTCGTGCGCGAGACTTGCGGCAAGCTCGTCCTCATCGAGTCGAGCCAGGGCGCCTGTGGAGACGACGACCTTTGGACTACGTATGCCAGCAGCGGCGACCAGGACCTTTTCGCCTCCGATGATGACGCTCTCACCGGGTCCCACTCCCAAGGAGCTGCGTTTCACCCAGCGACGCATAGCTCTCGCGGCCCGTCCCAACCCGAAAGCGGCCCACATGGCGGAGACACCGACGATAAGGCCTGGGAGCACGCTTGCCGCGTCCCCAACTCCGTGCCCGGAGAAGCCTAGGTGAGTGGTTATGAAAGGCAGTACGGCATGGATGCACCAATGGGTCAGTATCTGAAAGAGCTCTGTAGCTGGCAGGTAGAAGACTGCTATCAGGGCGGTGAGCAAGACGAGAACCGCTCTTAAGCCAAGCACCGCCAGCCACAGGGACGCCCCGGTCATGGGAGCCAAGCTGGCGCGCGGCAGCAAGTAACAGACTGCGGTGCCGGCTGCCAATAGACCTATCAGGACAACGACGATGCCGGTCATCGGTCTCTCCGCGTGGCTACCTCGCGCGCGAGTGCTTCGATCTCGTCGAGTTCTCCCGGGTCCAGGTCCCCCACAAGCTGCGCGAGCGCGGCCCGTCGCGCGTCGTCGGAAGCCAATGCAAGCGTCTCCCGAAGAGACCGCGAGTAGTAGTCGGCCTCTGAGACCTTGGCCCTGTAGGAGATTGCCTTGCCTTCGCGCTTCCGTCCCACCAATCCTCGCTCGGCGAGACGAGTGAGGATGGTTTGGATCGTGGTGTAGGCACCTTGCTGACGGGCCGGAAGCTCGCTTCGCACTTCCTCAACCCCGACCGGGCGGTCGAGACGCCAAAGCGCCCGCATCACTTCCAACTGAAGCTCTCCTTGGAGCTGAACGGCGGGTTCACGGGCCACGGCAAGAGCCTACAGCGCTCCAGGTAAAGACCGCCGCCGATCCACCGTGGCTAGGTTTCACCCAGATCGAGTCGCCTAGGAGAACGAGCCCGTGTGGTGCCTTCTCCCGTCCGCCGGCCGGCGGACGGGAGACAAGCCCACATCTGGTTCCGAGCTAGTGGTCCATGCCCTCCATCGAACCCATGTCACCCGAGTCCATGTCACCCGAGTCAGTGGACTCCATGCCGGTAGGACCCGTCGGCACTCCTCCCGCTGGGGAGGGCGACCCGTACCAGTCGGTGCGCCAGCTATTCATCTGAGCGATCTCTTTCGACTGAGCCGCAATGACCGCATTGGCGAGATCCTTGGTCTCCTGATCTTCACCGTTCTCCAGCACGGCATACGCCATCCGAATCGCGCCCTGATGGTGAGGAATCATCTGGTCGATGAACTCCCGATCGAAGGGATCGGCGGTCTCGAGTGCGGCCATGTCCATGTCCATGCCCATCATTGAGTCGCTCATTCCCATGCTCTCGTCGCCTGAGTCAGATCCTTTCGTGAGGCGATCGTGGATCGAGTTCAGGGTCTCGATCTCAGAGCTCTGGGTCTCCACGATGTTGTTCGCCAATTGGGTGATCTCGGGATGCTCAGCCTTTTGTTGCGCCAGCTTTGCCATCTCGATCGCTGCCTCATGGTGGGGAACCATTTGCGCCGCGAACGCGACATCGGCGTCGTCGGAATTGCCGGAATCGCTTGATCCACTGATGAGCACGTAGGCGCCAACGACCACGAGGATGACGATGATCCCGGCAGCCAGAGTTTTCTTTGTCATTTTCTTCTCCTTGAATTGAGTCCAGGCGTGGTCGGCGGGGACCACGCAAATCGGTTGCGCGAGCCTTCTGGCTCGCGGACGAATCTCAATTCCGGAAAATCTGCTGACAAGCCGGTCCTTCTCTTATGCGGCTTCCCGCGTTGGCCCGGGCTGTGCGCGTAGACACACCCCTGACGGCTGGGACCAACGGTATGAGCGAAGGCCTCCACCGACGAGACCTGCGTAGGAGAAACCCAACCATGATGCTGCCGCCGGCTTGCATGATCGCCAGACAAACCGAGATCGCCTCATGCAGGTTCATGGAGTCGTCGCCCATCTGATGCGCTATGGGACCACTGTGGGCTATGACGATGGCGAGGACTATCGAAAGAACGGCGACACCGGCGATCAGCGAGCCCCTGACCGGGTCCAGGAAACGCCGATAGCTGCTCACAGCCATGACGACCTCCACGGCCGGCGATCTAGAACGATCGGGGCTGTAAATCGTCGGTAGTTCAGCGTGATCTTCTCCACGTGCGCAGGTACGGAACCGGGTCGCTGACGTCTCCGCCCTTGTACCAGCCCGGCCTAGTCCACATCTCGAAATGGAGGTGACACGTGCTGGATCGGCCCGTGGAGCCGACGAGCCCGATCCGCTGACCAGCTCGAACGGTTTGACCCGCCCTCAAGGAAGGCTTACGAAGCATGTGCATGTAGACGTAGTCGAACTTCGTGGTGGTGCCGCGCACCACGACGTAGTTGCCGGCCCCGGAAGCCTGGTAGCTCACGAGTCTCACCCGTCCAGTCTGCGCCGCGACTATGGGCCTAGCGCACCTGGAAAGGAGGTCCTGCCCTTGGTGGCCTCGCCCCGCCCCGATGCCGTCACCCCAGGTTACGGGTCCTCTCACCGGGAAAGCTCCCTTTGTCGAGGTGGGGGCCGCCGATGCTGGCGGCTTGACGGATAAGCCTCCAGACGAGGTGGAAGAGGCTTCTGCGATGCCGGCGGAAATGCTGAACACTCCCAAGATCGTGGTGGTCAAGGTCAGAACTGGCCGCCAAAATGCGGTGCTGGGTTTCATTTCGTCTCTCTTTCATCTGCCTTCGGGGTTAGCTGACGGGCTCGCGCTGAAAGAGTTCGCGCTACGCATTTCTGCGATTCGCCCCAGAGGCCACGGTCGGCCTCAAACGGGTCCCCCGATCCGGCTGGAACCGGACTCGGCTTGTTTGTCGGTAACCAATGTACCGATATTTACGACGGACTGTAGGAGATCCCTTGTGTGGCGCCGTCGACGGAAGGCGGAGACATCCTCTGAGGTCCCGATGGAGAACCGCTGACCAGCAAGAGACCAAGGGCGCGAAAGGCCGAAGGGAATGCAGGGTCGCGAGTGCCGGATGGACCACCTAGGCGAGACGATCCGAACGATTTTCCGTCGCACTCATATACCCCCCGGGGGTTTAATGCTAATTTCTCATGAAACCACCCTTCACCTCAACTGAGGAGGCCCAAAATGGCAGATGAGAAGACGTACACCGTCACAGGGATGACTTGCGGGCATTGCGAATCGTCGGTCCGCGAGCAAGTCGCGGAAGTTCCCGGCGTAGAGTCGGTCGAGGCCGATCGCGCAGCCGGGCGTCTCACCGTTCGCGGCACAAACGTTGACGAGTCCGCGGTACGTCGCGCGGTTGCGGAAGCCGGATACGAGGTTGCGGCGTAGGCCGGGAATGCCCGCTCAGTGAGTAGACCAAGACGAGCGTCGCACTCGCCACTCTCCAGGCCGACGAGCACGCCCCTCGGGCTCGAATACGTCTCACCGTCGGGCACTCGTTAGCGGCGGCTGTTCTCGCCGTAACGCTCCGGATGCTGAGCGAAGGTCCGCGCGCACTCCAAGGAACAGAAGCAGTACTCGACCCCGTCGTGACGCAGCGTCCCAGCTGCGTTCTCGGGGTCGACCGCCATGCGGCAGACCGGATCGATCGGCAGTCCCTCGTTCGAGCGCACGCCCTCGACAAGGGCTTCGAATAGCAGCACGGGCTCCGCCACATTCCGCGTCGTTCTGCGCCCACGCTCCCGCAGCGAGACTCCCCGAAGGTCCGTAGCGGCGTCTCGGGTGGCCTCGCTGAGGAGCACCTCGTTGCCGCCGGCCTCGGCCGAGATCCGCGCCGCGAGGTTGACAGTAGCCCCGAACCAGTCTCCCTCCCGCTCAGCCGCAGGTCCGGTGTGCATTCCGACGCGTACGACTGGAAAGCCGGGTTGTCGGCCGACTTCGTTCACGATCCGCACTCCCAGTTCGATGCTGGCACCCGCACGATCACAGCGAAGCATCACCGCATCACCGATGCTCTTGATCTGCTCAGCCCCGTGCTCGGAGAGCAGATCACGCACAGATTCACCGAACTCTCCGGCGAGGTCCGCAGCGTGCTCGTCGCCATGAACTTCCGTCAGGGCTGTGAATCCAGACAGATCTGCGAATAGGAAGGTTTGCTCGACCATGGCCTGACAAGCAGTTCTATCGCAACCCCCAGTCCAACCCGAGGCGTTCGAGAAGATACGCAAGCTAGATCGGGAAGACCGATCAGTTGGCCGCAGTCGGCAGCATGGACCTCAGCGGCCAAGGGTGCAGCGGGCCTGTCAACCGGCCCGCTAGCCGCAAGCCGCACCCCACTCATGCCAACCCTTCATTCGCTCACACTCACTGCCTCAAGCGAGAGTTGAGCCGACTTCCCAGCCAGCGTGGCCCAAGCCTCGAAATCGGTTAGAGCCCACGCCCGAGCCTCGTGGTTATCGAACTCGAACGCCCGCTCCGCCACAAACCTCGCGATCTCCTTGGCCCGCTGGAGATCGGAGGCAGACACATCGTCCTCGCCTGGCTTCCCGGACGATGTATCTGACGAGTGCGCCTCGTTCTCGGGTTGATCTTCGGTCTCTTCAACACCGCCTCCGGCCTCCGATGATCTCTTGAAGCGTTTCCAAGATCGGGTCCGGTTCCTTGGAGTTGGCCGGATGGATCGTTACCGCCTCGGGGACTTCGCCGACATCCTCACCCCCAGCGATGCGCTTGTAGAGGTCGAGGTTGCCCGGGGCCGGCGCGGACACCAGGTCCCACTCCTCGCCGTTCCAGTATCTGACCCGATCCCCGTAGTACGGATCGAGTTTCCAGCCGGGGCTCAGATCCGGTGGCGGTTCGATCCCGGCAACCATTTCCGGGTAGTCGCTCCATGCCATCCCAAAGCACGTGTCCTTCGGGAACACGACGGGCCAAAACACCGTCGATCGGTCGAACCCAAGCTCTTTCGCCCGAATGGCTGCCGCGGCATACTCGACTCCGCTAAACGCGGACTCCAAGAAAGGCCGGAAGTTCTTGATCTCGGCTACCGCGCCCTCAAGGCTCTCGCCCCAAGTCCCGGTCTCTAGCTCCTCGTCGGTCAACCAGTGCTTCTCGTTGCGATGCATCTAATGCTCCTTCCCACCCCCGGAAAGGGTGGCCTCGATCCAGCGGTCCCTGAGCCGCGCTGGCCCTACCCATATCGGGTGACGAGCCCGAGATCGACCGGGAATCCGGGGAAATCCACCGGAATCGGCGCATATCGCGCGGAAAAGTGGCACTAGTGCAGAAAATGGAGCGGATATGCGGGGCTGGTTTGAAGTTCCGCATGCCCCGCGTTCGGCATGGTGGTGGGAAAGCCCGGAAGCGGATTCGAACCGCTGACCCCTTCCTTACCATGGAAGTGCTCTAC
>ERZ724513.74-NODE-74-length-36749-cov-13.358396_pt1 | contig 36749 bp, 27 predicted proteins | sample MGYA00376046_ERZ724513 | MGnify/ENA primary metagenome ERZ724513 (study PRJEB28724, sample SAMN07190883) | activated sludge metagenome | isolation source: activated sludge of sewage treatment plant in Hong Hong | place: Hong Kong | collected 2016-03-17 ...
GCCGGTCCGATCACCATCGAGTTCTTCGATGACGACGCCCCCAAAACGGTCGAGAACTTCCGCAAACTCGCCGCTGACGGTTTCTATGACGGACTCACCTTCCACCGGGTGATCAAGGACTTCATGATCCAGGGCGGCTGCCCGCTCGGTACCGGTACTGGTGGCCCCGGCTACACCTTCGAAGACGAATTCAATGACCACGGAGTGGTGCGCGGCGCGCTCGCGATGGCTAACGCCGGCCCCAACACCAATGGTTCCCAGTTCTTCATCGTCACCATCCCCTCCGCCGACTGGCTGAACGGCAAGCACACGGTCTTCGGCGAGGTCACCGACGGTATGGACGTGGTCGACGCGATCGAAGGAACCCAGACCGACGGCCGCGACATGCCCCTGGATCCCCAGGTAATCGAGAGCGTCGAGCTCGCTTAACTGCAGTCGCGCCGGTCTGTGGCGTAAGTGGGATCTCGCGGTCCTGGAACCGGGTTGACGTAGCCGTGGGGGCTGGTATGCATCTCCGGGACACTCAGGAGTAGGGCGGCTGAATGCCGCCCGCATCCCGCGTCCCGGGGATGCATGCCAGCCCCCACGGCGTAACTACCGAGGCTAGGTCCCGGCGATGCTCACCCAACCCCGCGGCGCAACCACCAACGCCGGGATGATCAGGCTTTGGTGGGTTCTTCAGCCTCTTCGGGGGCGGTCTGGTCGATGTAGATGACCTGGTCGCCGGCCCGGAGGGTCTGGCATTCCTCGTCACCGGGGCGGTGGACCTTCTGGTCGCGGATCACGGCGATCGCCGTCTGATGGGGGCGTTGCTCGATCTGTTCGCCGTCGGTTTCGATTCGGCGTTCGTTGATGTCAAGGCCGTCGCCGAAGGTGAGCAGGTCGTTGACCACCCGGGCGGCCTCCGGAGTTTCGGCGGCCATGCCGAGGATCCGGCCAGCCGAACTGGAAGAGACGATCACCTCGTCGGCACCGGATGAACTGAGCAGTTCGACGTTCGACTCTTCCTTGCAGGAAGTGACTATCTTCGCCGTCGGATTGAGCTCCCGGACCCGCAGGACCGTGAGGATGGACTGCTCGTCGGAGCTGAGGGCGACAATCACGAACTTCGCAGTGCCGATCCTTGCCGCGTCGAGGATCTGCCGGTCATAGGACTTGCCGCTGATCCCGTTGATGTCGAGGCGGTTTGCGTCTTCGAGGGCGTCATCGCTCTCGTCGATCACCACCGCGTCGATTCCCTCGTCGTGGCTCTGGATGTATTCGAGTGCGGACTTGCCCTTGATTCCAAAACCGCAAACGACCACGTGATCCTTGAGATCACGCTGCCACTTGCGAAGACGAAACTGGAATCTGGACTGCTCGGCCAAGACCTGAAGCGTAGTGCCAACCAGCAGAACGATGAAAAGAATGCGGATCGGAGTGACAACCACCGTGGTGATCAGGCGTGAAGCCTGGGTGACCGGAACGATGTCGCCGTAGCCAGTGGTGGTGATGGTTACGGTTGCGTAGTAGAGAGAGTCGACGAAGGTGAGGAGCTGGTTCGGGTGCTCGTTGTCGACGTAACCCTTGCGGCCGATGTAGGTGATCAGCGTGACGATCAGCAGCAACATGCTCGCCAGGGCGAAACGCTGGATGATTGCCCTGAGGGGATCCTGCTTGACCCGGATCAGACGGAACCGGGTCGGGGCGACCGGCAGCGGCGGCGGCTGTTTGCGCTCCCGTTTCAAGTGGGAGCAGCATAGAACCTGCAACAGCCATTTCCCTACCGGCGAGGCGGAAACCGGGCTCGGACAGGTACCCTGCAAGGCCCGTGTTTACCTCTCTGGAGTGCCATGACTGAGTCCCTCGCAGACGGTTTCGACCCCGTTCCATTCGATGAATGGAGCGACGCCGCGACCAGGGGCGACGAGAACCTTGCCCTGATGACCCTGCTCGAAAACGGGGTCGAGGCGAAATGGCTCTACACCCCGGAGGATGCGATCGCCGCCGACCCGTCGGGTCTGCCGGGACAGGCACCATTCACCCGCGGCACACGGGCTGGCCGACACTGGCAGATCCGCCAGGAGCAGACGAACCCCGAACTGACCAAGGCCAACAGGGAAATTCTCGAGGATCTGAACGGCGGGGTCACCGAAATCACCCTCCGTTTCGGAGATGACGGAATTCCGATCACGAACCTCGATCAGCTGAGCGAGGTCCTGGACGGGGTCTACCTGGATCTGGCCCGCGTCGCGCTGGAGGCCGGTGCCTCGGCACCCGCAGCCGCCGGGCTCCTGAAGAAGCTCTGGCGGGAGAACGGGATCTCGCCGGACGTCGCGCTCGGTTCGTTCCGTTACGACCCGCTCGGCACCCTCGCCCGGACCGGCACCCTGCCAAGTTCACCGGAGCAGGCACTCGAGGCGGCCGCCTCATTGGCCGCCGATACCGCCCGCGAATGGCCGAAGGCCAGGGCGCTGGCGGTTGACACCGGGATTTATGTCGAGGCGGGAGCCACGGCCGGCTGGGAGCTCGGCATCGCGATAGCGACTGGAGTCGAGTACCTCCGCGCCGCCGCGGCCGCCGGGCTTGAGCCGGCCGATGCGGCTGCCCAGATCGAGTTCACGCTTGCGGTTGGTCCGGACCAGTTCCTGGAGATGGCCAAGTTCCGGGCGATCCGCCGGCTCTGGGCCCGGGTGCTCGAAGAGTCCGGGGTCGAGGAAGCGGCCCGCTTCTCCCCGACCTACGGAACCACCTCCGCCCGCATGATCACCGCGGTCGACCCCTGGGTCAACATGCTTCGCGCGACCACCGCCGCTTTCGCGGCTGGCACCGGCGGTGCCGACGGAGTCACCGTTACGCCCTTCGACAGGATGATTGGCCAGCCGGGTGACCTCGGCCGCCGCATCGCCCGTAACACCCAGATCATCCTCCAGGATGAATCTTCGCTCGGCCGGATTGCCGATCCGCTGGCCGGCTCCTGGTATGGCGAGGAACTCACGGATGAGGTCGCGAAGGCGGGTTGGGAACGCTTCCGCGAGATCGAGCGGGAAGGCGGGGCGCTCGCCGCGCTCCGTTCGGGTCTGATTGCCACCACCCTGGCCGGACTTGCCGACGAACGCGAAGATGATCTCAACCATCGTCGCCGCGTCATGACGGGAATCAACGAGTTCCCGTTGCTGGGTGATGACGGAACCGACCCGCAGAAGGTTGATCGACCAATTGGCTCCGGCGATCCGCTGGCTGAGCTCGAGGGCGCGGTCATCGGCGAGACCTTCTCCCTGCCGGCGCTCAACCCGCGTCACGACTCGACCCCCTTCGAGAAAATGCGCCGGTCCGCACAGGAGCATGAGGAGAAGGGCGGCGACCGGCCCCAGATCTACCTGGCCTGCATGGGTTCGATCGCCAGTCATGTCAACTTTGCGAACTGGGCCAAGAGCTTCTTCGAGGTGGCCGGAGTTGAGACCGTCCCCAGCGGTGCCCTCGAAAGCAACGAAGACCAGGCGAAGACTTTCAGCGATGGCGGCTTTGAACTGGTCGCGATCTGCGCCGGTCGGAACCAGACCCCCGAAGATGTCGCCGATCTGGTCGTCAAGCTCCGCGATGCCGGAGCGAAGTACATCTACATGGTCAACTCGACCCCCGAATTGAACGAGGCCGCGACCGAGGCCGGGGCCGACGAACTGGTCAGAAACGGCGTCAACCTGAGCGAGGTACTCACGGCCACCCTTGGCCGGCTCGGCGTGGAGGTGAAGTCATGAGCGGAATTCCGGATTTCTCCGAAATCGAACTAGACGCAGTCCAGTCTGAACCGGCTGACCCGGCCGAACTCGAGGCTTTACTCGAAGCCAACCGCGACCCCGAGGGAGACGAAGTCCACTGGGAGACGCCGGAGGGCATCACCCTCGACCCGGCCTACACTTCGGCAGCGCTCGAGGGCATCGATTTCCTCGACACCAAGCCGGGCTTTGCGCCCTACCTCCGGGGCCCGTATCCGTCGATGTACGTGAACAAGCCCTGGACGATCCGCCAGTACGCCGGCTACTCCACGGCCGAAGAATCGAACGCCTTCTACCGTCGAAACCTTGCGGCCGGCCAGAAGGGCCTTTCGATCGCCTTCGACCTGGCCACTCACCGCGGCTACGACTCCGACCACCCCCGCGTTGCCGGCGATGTCGGCAAGGCCGGTGTGGCAATTGACTGCATCTATGACATGCGGACCCTGTTCGAAGGGATCCCGCTCGAAGAGATGTCGGTCTCGATGACCATGAACGGGGCGGTGCTGCCGATCCTCTCGCTATTCATCGTCGCCGGTGAGGAGCAGGGCGTGCCCCACGATCAGCTGACCGGCACCATCCAGAACGACATCCTCAAAGAGTTCATGGTGCGGAACACCTACATCTACCCGCCCAAGCCCTCGATGCGGATCGTCTCGGACATCATCGGATACACCTCGCAGGAGATGCCCCGCTTCAACTCGATTTCGATCTCCGGTTACCACATGCAGGAAGCCGGGGCCAGCGCCGACCTCGAGCTGGGCTACACGCTTTCGGACGGGGTCGAGTACGTGAAGGCGGCCCTCGAATCGGGTCTCGACGTGGACAAGTTCGCGCCGCGGCTCTCCTTCTTCTGGGCGATCGGGATGAACTTCTTCATGGAAGTGGCAAAGATGCGGGCCGGGCGCCTGCTCTGGGCCAACCTGATGCGCCAGTTCAACCCGCAGAACCCCAAGTCACTTTCACTCAGGACCCACTGCCAGACCTCCGGCTGGAGCCTCGCCGCCCAGGACGCGTACAACAACGTGGTCCGGACCAGCGTCGAGGCGATGGCCGCGACCCAGGGTCACACCCAGTCGCTCCACACCAATGCGCTCGACGAGGCGCTGGGCCTGCCGACCGACTTCTCGGCCCGAATCGCCCGCCAGACCCAGCTCTTCCTGCAGCAGGAATCCGGCACCACCCGGGTGATCGACCCCTGGGCCGGCTCCTACTACGTCGAGTACCTGACCAACGAGCTGGCCCGCAAGGCGCTGGCCCACATGGACGAGATCGACGAGTACGGCGGCATGACCGAGGCGATCGCCGCCGGTATCCCGAAGATGCGGATCGAGGAATCGGCCGCCCGCACCCAGGCCCGGATCGACTCCGGCAAGCAGACGGTGGTCGGGGTCAACTCCTACCGGCCCGAGCAGGACACCTGGGTCGAGGTGCTGAAGGTCGACGGCGACGAAGTCCGGCGTGCCCAGATTGCGAAGCTGGAACGGCTGCGGGGCGAACGCAACGAGGACGACGTGCGCCAGGCGCTCGAGCATCTGACCAAAGCCGCGGACAGCGGTGAAGGCAATCTGCTCGATCTCGGGGTCAAGGCCGCCCGGGTCTACGCCACCGCCGGTGAGATCAGCGAAGCTTTGGAAAAGGTCTATGGCCGCCATTCCGCCGACATCAAGGTGATCGGCGGGGTTTACCAAGGAGAAGTCGGAGTGGATACCGAGTCCTTCGCGGACACCAAGCGACTGGTCGAGCGTTTCGAGGAAGTCGAAGGGCGACGGCCGCGCATCCTGGTCGCCAAGATGGGGCAGGACGGTCACGACCGGGGCCAGAAGGTGATCGCCACCGCCTTCGCGGACCTCGGCTTCGACGTTGACATCGGCCCGCTCTTCCAGACTCCGGAAGAGGTTGCCCGCCAGGCGATCGAGGCGGACGTCCACGTGGTCGGGGTCAGCACCCTTGCCGCCGGCCACCTCACCCTGGTCCCGGCCCTGCGCAAGGCGCTCGACGAGCTGGACCGGCAGGACATCGCGATCGTCGCCGGCGGCGTGATCCCTCCGGCCGATTTCGACGAGCTGAAGGAACTCGGCGCCGACCTGATCTTCCCGCCCGGCACCGTGATCGGCGAAGCAGCGACCGAGCTGCTGCTGCTGCTCGGCGAGAGGCTCGACCTGGACATCCAGACCGGCTCCCCGTCGTAATGGGCAGAACCAGCCCTTCGGTCGAGGAGCTGAAGGAGGGCATCGCCCGCGGTGACCGCGGGGCGCTCTCAAGGGCGATCACCCTGGCTGAAAGCCGCCGGCCCGATGACCAGGAGCACGCCCAGGAGCTGATCGCCGACCTGCTGCCGGAAACCGGTGAGGCGATCCGGGTCGGGATCACGGGCGTGCCCGGGGCCGGCAAGTCGACCGCGATCGAGGCGCTCGGTCTTGAGCTGATTCGCCACGGTCACAAGGTCGCGGTGCTCACGATCGATCCGACCTCGGCCCGCACCGGCGGTTCGATCCTCGGTGACAAGACCCGCATGCACAAGCTGAGCGTCGAGGAGGATGTCTTCATCCGTCCTTCTCCCTCGGGTGGGGTGCTCGGCGGGGTGGCCCGCAAGACCCGTGAGGCGATGCTGCTCTGCGAGGCGGCCGGTTTCGACGTGATCATCGTCGAGTCGGTCGGGGTCGGCCAGTCCGAGGCGGAGCTGGCGGAGATGGTCGACTGCCTGATGCTGCTACTGGTTCCCGGCGCCGGCGACGAGCTTCAGGGGATCAAGCGGGGCATCATGGAACTGGCCGACCTGATCGTGGTCAACAAGGCCGACGGTGACCGGGTGGCGCTGGCCAAGCGGGCCCGGGGTGACTACCGCCACGCGCTCCGCATGCTGCCGCCCTCGACTCCCGGCTGGGAGACCCCGGTCCAGATCGCCTCGGCCGCCGAGGGCACCGGACTCAAGGAGATCTGGGAATCGGTCGAGGCCCACCGGGCACTGCTCGAGGAAAGCGGCCTGCTCCACGAACGCCGCCGCCAGCAGACCGAGCGCTGGCTCGATTCGATGATCGAGGAAGCCGTCCTCGCCGCCGTCCATTCCCGGCAGGGGGTGGACGCGACGATCAAACAGGCCCGCATTGACGTGGACGCCGAGAAGATCACCGTCCCCCAGGCCACCCGCAAGGTGATCGAAGCCGCCGGTCTCGCAGGGGAGCAGAAATGATCGGACCGACCGATGTCGAGATCCGCGTGCTCGGCTGCCTGATCGAGAAGCAGCGGACGACCCCGGACCAGTACCCGCTGACCCTGAACTCGCTGCGGCTGGCCTGCAACCAGTCGACCAACCGGGAGCCGGTCGTCGATTACGACGAGGCGGAGATCCGCAAGGCGCTGGGCGAGCTCGGCCGCCGGCGCTGGATCCGGGGCGCCTCGGGCCACACCAGCCGCTCGCCCAAGTACCGGCACCTGCTCGACCAGGAGCTTTCGCTATCCGAGGACCAGATCTCGGTGCTTGCGGTGCTGATGCTGCGCGGCGAGCAGACCCCGGGCCAGCTCAAGCAGCGGACCGAGCGCATGTTCGGTTTCCACGACCTTGACGCGCTGCAGACCACCCTCGACGCGCTTTCCTCGCGTGAGCTGATCGAGCGCCTGCCCCGCCGGCCAGGCCAGAAGGAAGACCGCTACCGCCAGCTGCTCGGCGGAAGCCACCTCGAAGACGAAGCCGCGGAGCAGGCCGGCCACCCCCCTTTCGAGGCTGAAACTTCCGGGGGCGATGAACCACCGAATCGGGAGGCGAACGCCCCCGGAACGCCGGTCCCGGCGGCAGAACCGCTGCCGGTCCCGGTCGATACGCCTGAAACCGAGCGGATCGAAACGCTGGAGCGCCAGATCGCCGGGCTAAACGGCGAGCTGGCCGAGCTCAGGGGACTGGTTGACGAGCTCCGGCGGGAACTCGGGGTCTGAGTTCCACTTTCGGGGTACAGGTATTCCATGGTCGGCCCGACCGAGATCAATCCGGAGGGAGCCGAGCGCGACGACTCGCCGCTCGCGACGATCAAGCGCAGCGGTACGGAGTTCATCGAGGACGGCATGACCGACTGGGCGGCCGCGCTCACCTATTACGGGCTGCTTTCGCTGTTTCCGATGCTGATCGCCCTGGTCTCGATCATCGGCCTGTTCGCCGATCCGGCAACCACGACCGAGAAGCTGACCGAGATCGTCTCCAACCTGGGCCCCGACACCGCGGCCGACACCTTCAAGGGCCCGGTCGAAGGCCTCACCTCCAACCGCGGTGCGTCCGGGGTCACCTTCGTGATCGGCCTGGTTCTGGCGATCTGGGCCGCCTCCGGTTACATCGGGGCCTTCAGCCGGGCCTCGAACGTGATCTTCGAAACCCGTGAAGGCAGGCCGTTCTGGAAGTTGAAGCCGCTTCAGCTCGGGGTCACCCTGGCGATGGTGCTGATCCTGGCGCTGCTGGCGATCGGTCTGGTCATGACCGGTCCCGTGGTTCGGGCGGTTGCCGAACCACTCGGGATCGGGTCGACCGCGGTCGATGTCTGGAACTACGCCAAGTGGCCGGTGATGATCGTGCTCGTCCTGACTCTCTTCGCCGTGCTCTTCCACTTCTCGCCAAACGTCCGGACCGGCCGCTTTCGTTTCTTCACGCCGGGGGCCGGGGTGGCGCTGCTGGTCTGGATCCTGGCTTCGGCCGGCTTCGCCTTCTATGTCGGCAACTTCGGCTCCTACAACGAGACCTACGGCACGCTGGGCGGTTTCGTCGTCCTGCTGATCTGGTTCTGGATCTCCAACCTTGCCGTGCTGTTCGGCCTGGAGCTCAACTCCGAGTTCGAACGAAGCCGCCAGATTTCGGCGGGGGTCGGCGGGGCCGAACGGCAGCTTCAGCTTGATCCGAGGGCCGAACCAAAGCCGAAGAAGACGGCCTGAAGCGAGTCGAAACTTCCCGGTTGCACGGGGGTTTCAGCAGTATCGTCCGCGGTGCGGCGCCGCCACTGGCCCGGCCGACCAGTCAGGAGAAGCCAATGAGGGCAAAGATGGAATCACGATTTCGCTGGAAGGCCGTCCTCGGCCTGGCCTTCTTCGCATGCCTGATCATGGTCCCCCCGGCTTCGGCCGGAATCGCCGCAAGGCTGGCGCTCGACGTGAAGCCCGGCGCCAGTGGAATCACGTCTACCGGCTTCAGCTCGTATGACCAGCTGACGCCGATCGGCGACCAGCTCTACTTCACCCCCTACTTCGCCCGGTACGGCCGCGAGCTGTGGCGGACCGATGGTCGGACTTTGGAGATGGTTCGGGACATTGATCCCGGACCCGGATATGGCTACAGATCGGAACAGAAACCGGTCGAATTCCAGGGCCGCTACTACTTTCAGGCGAATTCCCCCGGCACCGGCGACGAGCTCTGGCGACTCTCCCCGGATGGCTCCGATGCCGAGCTGGTCGCTGACATCTATCCCGGTCCGGAGAGCGGATATCCACGCGCACTCACGGTCTTCAAGGGCCAGCTCTATTTCGCGGCCGGCACCCCCGCTTCCGGGCAGGAGCTTTTCCGTTACGACGGCACCACCGTCGAGCAGTTCACCGACATCAAGCCCGGCGCGGGAGATGCCTGGGCCGGGTTCGGCAAGGACACGATCCTCGACGGTTACGCGTACTTCCTGGCCGACGACGGCGTTCACGGCATGGAACTCTGGCGGACCGACGGCGAGAACACCGAGCTCTGGCTGGACGCGACGCCGGGAGCCGAGGGTTCGTACTTCTTCAGCCTGAAGGCGGCGGGAGGCCGGCTCTACTTCGCGACCCGGACCGACTACGGACTGAATACCCGCGCGTGGCGCTCGGACGGCGTGACCAATGATGTCCTGGGCAATTTCGAAATCTGGCAGACGACCCAGGTTGGCCAAAGGGTCTACCTCCTCTCGGGCCACAGCCTGATGGTGGTGACGGGACCCGATCGTCAGCCCGAGTACAAGAGCCTTCCTTTCAGCGCCGAGGTGGACAACCTGACCGCGATCGGCAACAGCCTCTACTTCACGGCCACCGACCGCGTCCACGGGTCCGAGCCCTGGCGGATCAAGGACGGCAAGCTCGAACTTCTGGGATCGGAGGCGTATGACGACCAGGGTTCGATCGGCTGGTACCCGGGGCAGACGGGGCCGTTCGTCGAGTTCGACGGCGAGGCGTTCATCACCATGTCCGACTCCCGGTACGGGAGTGAACTCTGGAAGGTGCAGGACGGCAAGGCGGTGCTGTTCAAGGACATCCTGCCCGGCCGGGATTCCGGATTGCCCGGCCTCTATACCCACTTCGGGGACGAGGTCTATTTCATCGCCGACGACGGAGTACACGGGCATGAGCTCTGGCATCTTTTCGAGGATGACGAGGTCGGCATCGTGGTCCCGGCGCAGTCGCCGAAGATCCGCAACCAAGCCACGAGCATCAGCCTCGGTTGCCCGGCTTCGGAGCAGGCCGGGCCCTGCCGGGGCAGCCTGAAGATCTCGCGCAAGGGCAGGACCCTCGGCAGGGGAAGCTTCCGGATCGGGGCGGGTCACACCGGGAAGCCGGTCGTGAAACTCGGGCCCCGGGTCGCGGCCGGTCCGGTTTCGCTTGAGGTCACCGTGCGCGACGACGCCGGGAATTCGAAAACGGTCAGCCGCAAGCTGAGGCTCTCCCGATGAGGCCGCTGGCACGGATTGCGGCCGTGGCCGTGGCCCTGATCTCGGCCGGTCTGATCGCGGGAACGGCCCAGGCCGCGGTCCGGGCCGAACTCGCAGCCGACGTCGACCCGGGCCCGAGCAGCTCCCGGCCGAGCAAACTGACCGCAGTCGGTGATTCCGTTTATTTCTACGCCGACGGCGGCCCGGACCGGCAGGGCCTCTGGCGCACCAATGGCAGGCTGACCCAGCTGGTCCGGCCGGTCGGCGATCCCGACCTGCGGATCTACTGGACCGAGAAGGTCGCCTTCCAGGGCCGGCTTTACCTGATGGGATCGGAAACCGGGAATAACTACCGGCTCTGGCGGACCGTCCCGGGAGGAGGAAGGATCGAACCGGTTCCGGGCTGGCCGAAAGAGTTGAAGGCAGGGTCTAAGCCGACCGTCGCCAACGGCCTGCTCTTCTTCAGGGGCGGTGACGGGCTGCACAAGAACGAACTCTGGAAGTACGACGGCGAAAGGGCCAGCCTGGTCAAGGACATCAATCCGGGCCCCGCCGGTTCCTTTCCCGGATACATCACAGGCCTCGGCAACCAGGTGATCTTCAACGCCACCGACGGGGTCCACGGCGGCGAGCTCTGGCGTTCCGACGGAACCGCTTCAGGGACCCGGATGATCGGGGAAATCAATCCGGGCGCCAAGGGCACCAACATGGCCTGGCTGACCAGGGTGGGGGATTCGGTCTATCTCACCGCGGACACGCCCGGCCACTGGCTCGAGCCCTGGCGCACCGACGGAGAGCAGCTCGGACTCGTCGCAGCCGAACACGAAGGCCCGGAATGGGACAACATCACCTCGTTTGCGGGCCTGGGCGGCAAGGTCTACTTCACGGCGAACAATGAACTCTGGGAAAGCGACGACGCCTGGCCGGAGGCTGAGGTTCACCCGATCGCGGACGACCCGGACTTCCCGACCACGGCCAAGAACGCCCCGGTCGCGGCCGGGAACCGGATCTTCTTCGCCTCTTTCGCCGGGGACTGGACCGGAACCATGCAGAGCTGGCCCAGCTTCTACGACGGCGAGAAGATCGTCACCCTGACCGACCCCGAAGAAGAATTCGACTACCCCTGGGGCTACCCGCAGTTCTTCAAGGAGTTCGGGGGAAGGGTCTTCTTCGTTGGCGGAGACACCCTCCACGGCACCGAACTGCGGGTCGTCAGCGGCCGTCACTACCGGCTGTTCGCGGACATCCTCGAAGGGGACAGCAGCAGCCGGCCACGCGGGTTCGCCCGATCGAAGCACTTCATGTACTTCGTTGCCGATGACGGCATCCACGGCCGCGAGATCTGGCGGCTGCGCCGCACCGCGGGCTAAAGTCCCCGGCGCCCGGCCCGGCGGGTCGCTCGCCTGCCCCGGAAACGGGGCTTCGCTGAAGTTTTCCCGGGCCCGCGTAAGAAACCGGCCGGTTCCTCGTTACACGGATGAAAGGGCTTTTCGAAGCCGCAATCACCAAGAGAGGAATCACGATGTACCCAGAAATTCACCGGCTTCGATTCGTACTGGCGGCCGCTTCGGCGATCACCCTGCTGGTCATCTCCGGCATGCTGATGCTGGGTGTCACCAACGCCAGTTCGGCGATGGTCTCGCACCGCTTCACGGACATCAATCCCGGGGCCAGCAGCGCCAACCCGTACAGCTTCACCCGGGTCGGCGGCGACCTCTACTTCACGGCCAGCGACGGCCAGCACGGCAGCGAGATCTGGCGTCTGAGCGATGGCAGGACCGAGATGGTCGCCGATGTCAACCCCGGCAAGCACGGCTCCGAACCGGGCTACCTGACCGCGTTCCAGGGCCAGCTCTACTTCCGGGCCTACTCCGAAGCGACCGGGGTCGAGATGTGGCGAACCGACGGCGAGACGACCGAACTGCTCTACGACATCGCTCCCGGTGACGAGTCATCCGAGCCGTACAGCCCGACCGTGCTCGGCGACCGGCTGATCTTCACCGCCGACAACGGCACTTCCGGCAGCGAGCCCTGGATGTTTGACGGCAACACCCTGGCCCTCGTCCAGGACCTCCGTGCGGGTGCGGTCGGTTCGTACCCCGCCGGCTACACGGCGCTGGGTGACTACCTCTACTTCCGGGCCGACAACGGCGTGCTCGGGACGGAGCTCTACCGGACCGACGGCAACTCGGCAACCCTGGTCGCGAACATCTCGCCGGGAGCTTCCAGTTCCGGTCCGGAGGACTTCACCCGCTTCGGCGACTACCTCTACTTCTCGGCGACCAACGGGGTCGGCGACGAGATGTGGCGGACCAACGGGTCCTCCACGGCGATCGTCAAGGACCTCTACCCCGGAGCCAACGGATCCTCGCCGACGCACTTCACGGTGATGGGCGACCATCTGTACTTCCGGGCGACCGACGGGGTCACCGGCCTGGAACTGTGGCGCACCGACGGTGCCGTGCCCGCCGCGAACGTCGAGCCCGTGGCGGACATCCTGCCCGGTGCCGGCAGCTCCTACCCCGGCCAGTTCGCGGTCATGGGTGGCCACCTCTACTTTCAGGCCGAGAACGGCCCGGTCGGAGAGGAACTCTGGCGCACGGCGGGAACCGGCGCCGAGATGGTCGGTGACATCGCCCCGGGCCCCGAGGATTCGAACCCGGCCGGTCTCATCACCTTCGGTAACAGCGTCTATTTCATCGCCAACGACGGAGCCCACGGATCCGAGGTCTGGTCCACCAACGGTGGCCAGCCACGCCTGGTCCGGGACATCCTCGAAGGCAGCGACGGCAGCAGTCCCAACCAGTTCACCGTCTACGGGAACTCGATCTACTTCTCGGCCGACGACGGAGTTTCCGGCACCGAGATCTGGCGGGTCACCGGTGACAGCACGGTCAAGGTCAAGCTGCCCTCCGCGGCCGTCCGGGTGGACCGGTTCGGCCGGGCGAGCCTGAAGGTCCGTTGCGCGGCCTCCGAGATCTCGGGACCCTGCCGCGGAACCGTGGTGGTGAAGACCAGGAGCAAGGTCAAGACGGGTGGCAAGCGTCGCCAGGTCGTGATCGGGAAGGCCCTGTTCACCGCGGAGCCGGGCAAGGCCGGCCGGGTCAGCCTGAAGCTTTCGCCGAAGGTCCGCCGGCTGGTCCGGAAGTCCGGCCAGGCTCGCAGGGTGAGCGTCCGGGTCAAGGCCCGGGACGGGGTCGGCAACACCTCGACGCTGACCAGGGACGCCCGCCTGACCGGTCCCGGCGCGCGGTAGGCGCCCGGCCGTTTGGCAGCCAGGGAGGCCCAGAGTGATCCCTCGGACCCGGAGCGGTGTTACATTGGCACCATGCCCTCCGGGTCCGAGGAATCACGCCTCGTCAGGGCTGCCGCTTCCGGGGACGGCTCTGCGTTTGCGTCTTTGTACGAGACGTACGAACGGCCTATCTTCAATTACGTGTTGCGGTTGCTCGGCGACCGGCACGAGGCCGAGGACGCAACCCAGGACGCCTTCATCAGGGTCATGGCCAAGCTGCCGGAGCTCGATCTCGACCAGTTCGAGTTCGCTCCCTACCTCTACACGGCCGCCAGAAACGCCGGTTACGACGTGATCGCCAAGCGTAAAAAGGTCGATCTTTCCGGGTCGGCTCCGGATGAGGCGGCGGCGCCATTCCGCGGCGAGCTTTCCGATCTGGAGATGGACCCGGAGCGCTCCGCTCTCGCCTCCTCGCAGGAGGCTGCGGTCAAGGCGGCCAACGACCGCTTGCCCGAGCGCCAGCGCGAGGTCCTCGCCCTGCGGGAACTGGACGGGCTGAGCTACGACGAGATCGCCTCGGTCATGGAGATGAAGTCGAACGCGGTCGCCCAGCTGATCTCCAGGGCCCGGCTCGGCCTGCGCAAGGAGATGCGGGTTGGTGCGGCCGCCTCGGTCGCGATCGCATCCCCGGAATGCGAGCGGGCCCACGGTGAAATGGCATGCCGGATGGACGGTCAGGTCAAGGGCTTCGACGACGAGTGGCTCGAACTCCATCTGGCCGGCTGCTCGAACTGCCGGGTCGCGAGCGAAGAGATGGCCGAAGCCGGGGTTTCCTACCGGGCCTGGGCGCCGGTCGTCCCGGCCGCCTGGCTGTTTCGCGAAGTCATGGCCAAGGCCAGCGGGATCAACGGCCACGACTGGTCCGGAATCGAGCGGCCGGAGCCGGCCGCCGGTGCCGGCAAAAGCGACGGGGATGGCGAAGGGACCGAAGCGGGAGGCGCGTCCGGCGCGGCCGAGGCCGGACGGAGCATCCGCGCGCGAAGGGCGTTGATCGCCGGCGCCGGTTCGGTTCTGGTCGCTGCCGTCCTCGCGACGGTCCTGCTGGCCGAAGCCAACGCACCGGAGAAGGTGGCCGTGGTTCGCGACTCGCTGGTCAGGTCGAAATTCAAACCGGAAAAGGCCAGCGCGAAGGAAACGAAGAAGGCCGAGGCTCACGCCAGGAAGGTCAAAAGGAACGGTCAGGGCCCGGGCGGGGAGCAGACCGGTGAACAGACCGGACCGATCGACCCGGCCTCAACCGACCCGTCGGGTGACGGCGGCAGCGGAGGTGGCGGAAACGGCCCGCGCTCGAATGGCAACACGACCGGCGGCGGGCAGAACCCCTCCGGTTCGTCGGGATCCGACCCGGTTCCAACTCCTCCCGAACCAGCCGACCCGGTCGTGCCCTCCAACCCGACCACCCCGGCGCCGACCGATCCGACCCCGGACCCGCCGCCGACGCCCGACCCCCCGCCGACGCCCACCCCGATTCCGGGCGGCCCGGGGAACATCGCCAACCCCGGCGGCCCGACCCCGGGCTGAATCCGGCTGGCCAGCTGGTTCGCCCCGGTTGCTCAGCCGTTGTGGTCGACCCTCATCGCCTGGGCGAGGGTCAGGCCGAGGACGTGCGAGTCGCTGTCGATGCGGACCGTGATCGGTCCGTCAAAGGGTTGCCGTTCGATCAACTCCAGCTGGTCACCGACCGCGATTCCGCACTGGCTGAGGTAGGCAAGCATCTCCGGGTTGGAGTCCGAAACCCGTACGAACCGGGCCGAATCACCGGGCGCGAGGTCGGCCAGGGCGGTCGTCTCTGTTTCGACGATCGCCAGATCCCGGTCCGGGATCGGGTCGCCGTGAGGATCGAAGTCGGGGTCGCCCAGCTTGGTCGAGATCAGGTCGGTCAGATCCTCGGACAGAGCGTGTTCGAGAACCTCCGCCTCGGCGTGGACCCGGTCCCAGGGCACGTCCAGAACCTCGGCGAGGAAGAGTTCGAGCAGGCGGTGGCGTCGAAGGACCGCCATTGCCACCCGCGTGCCGTCGGCGGTCAGCCTGACGCCGTGGTACGGAACCCGCTCGACCAGCCCCGCTTCATCCAGCTTCTTGATCATCGCCGAGACCGAGCCGGCCTTCACTCCGAGCCGCTCGGCGAGGTCGTTGGTGGAAGCGGTTTCCTCACCCCAGCCGGTCAGTGAGTAGATCGCCTTCGCGTAGTCCTCGACCGCGGCGGTCGGCAGCGAATCGGGTTTTCCTCCGGTTGTCCTGGCGGCGGCTGGACTCACAGGTTGAGCCTAGCCAAAACCTGTGGTCCCCGGATCGGGCGAGGGGATTACCTTCGCTTTTCGGTCCGCTGCCTGATCGCCTCGATCGGGTTTCCGGCCTGCTCGAAGCCATCCTCGGAAACCCGGTGGCGGAACACCCAGTAGCTCCAGGACTGGTAGGCGAGCACGACCGGCAAAAGGCATCCGGCGACGATCGTGATCACCGTCAGCGAGTAATGGGAAGAGGCGGCGTTGCCGGTGGTGAGGCTGTTGGCGAGGTCGGTCGAGGAAACCATCACCCGCGGGTAGAGCCCGGTGAAGAGGGTGGCGATGACACCGACGATGCCGGCCGCTCCCAGAGTGAAGGAGAGACCGGGGCGTCGGGCACGGGCGGCAAGGGCCGCGCCGCAGAGAGCGAGTGATCCGGCCACCGCCGGGACGAGCGGACCGAGGACGCCGCGGTCGTTTTCCGCCACCGCGGTGGCCACGCACCAAACCATGAAAAGGATTCCGGCGAGCAGGGCCGGCGCCGCCAGCCGGCGTGCCATCCTGGCCGACCGCTGGCCGAGGTCGCCGACCGTCCTCAGGGAGAGGAACCCGGCCCCGTGGAACAGAAAGAGCAGGCAGAACGCGAGCCCGGCGAAGACGGTGAAGGGTGAGAAGAGGTCAAGGAAGTTGCCGGTGAACTCCTGCGAGGAATCGATTGGCAGACCCTGCAGCAGGTTCGAAAGAGCGACGCCCCAGATCACTGCGGCCAGGCAACTGGTGACCGCGTTCACCCAGGTCCAGAAGCCGAGCCAGCGGGGCGTGTCGCCCTTGCCGCGCCACTCGAAGGAGACGACCCTGAGGATCAGGCAGACCAGAATCGCCAGCAGGGCCAGGTAGAAGCCGGAGAACATGGTCGCGTACCAGAGCGGAAAGGCGGCGAAGGTCGCGCCGCCGGCGACGATCAGCCAGACCTCGTTGCCGTCCCAGATCGGCCCGATCGTGTTCAGCATCGCGCTCCGGTCGGACTCGCTCCGGCCCAGTACAGGCAGCAGCATCCCCACCCCGAAGTCGAACCCTTCCAGCACGAAGTAGCCGCTCCAGAGCACGGCGATCAGGATGAACCAGACCGTTTCCAGGCTCATGCCGGTTCGGCCTCCAGTTTCGAATCGTCGCCGCCCGGCGGGTCGACCCTCGCGTAACGGCGCATCAGGGTCACGTCGGCGACAGCCAGGCAGGTGTAGAGCAGCACGAAGACGGAGAGACTGGCGATGATCTGGCCGCTGGACACGGCCGGGGAGTTCGCGTCCGCGGTCTTCAGCAGGCCCTGAACGATCCAGGGCTGCCGGCCCATTTCGGTCAGCACCCAGCCGGCCGTGGCCGCGACATAGGGCAGCGCGATCCCGCCGACCGCGGCCCAGAGGAAACGCCGCCTCCTTTCCAGGGTTCCCCGCCAGTAGAACAGCGCCCCCAGCGCCATCAGCAGGAACATCAGGGTGCCGGTGTAGGCCATCACCCGCATCGACCAGTAGTTGACCCGGACCGGTGGCAGGTAGTCGCCGGGGCCGTACTTCTGCTGGTAATCGGCCTGGAGCTGATTCATGCCTTCGACCTTGCCGTCTACCGATCCCGTGGCCAGGAACGAGAGCAGTTTCGGAATCTGGATCACCACCGACGGATCCTGGTCGTCCTGGCTGAAGCCGCCGATCTGGAAGAGCGAGAAGCCGGCTGGTTGTTCGGTGTTCCACAGAGCCTCGGAGCCGGCGATCTTCATCGGCTGGTAATCGGTGGTGACGATCCCGAAGCCGCTGCCAACCGCGAGATTGATTCCGGTCGCCGGCACCCCGACGATCAGGGCCAGTGCAGCCGCCTTGCGGAAGGTCTCGACATTTTTGCCCTTGACCAAATGCCAGCAGGCGATGCCGAAGATGAACAGGGCCGCGGTCGAGAGCCCGACCAGCAAGGTGTGTTCGAAGGCGTGAATCGCGAAGCGGTTGCTCAGCAGGGCACCGACGTCATTGAGCTGGGCCTTGTCACCGTTCAGTTCATAGCCGACCGGTCGCTGCATCCATGAATTGGCGACCAGGATGAAGTAGGCGGAGAGCCAGGTTCCGATTGCGGCCAGCCAGATCATCGCCAGGTGGACCCGTTTTGGCAGCAGGTCCCAGCCGAAGATCCACAAGCCAAGGAAGACGGACTCGAGGAAGAAGGCGGCCAGGCCCTCGATCGCCAGCGGCGCCCCGAACACGTCACCGACATAGCTCGAGTAGGTCGACCAGTTCATCCCGAACTGGAATTCCTGGACGATTCCGGTCGCCACCCCGATCGCGAAGTTGATCAGCATCAGGGTCCCGAAGAAGCGGGTCAGCCGGTACCAGCGTTCGTCCCCGGTCCGGTGCCAGAGGGTCTGCATCACGGCCACCAGCGGGGTCAGCCCGAGGGTCAGCGGAACGAAGAGGAAATGGTAGATCGAGGTGGTCGCGAACTGAAGCCGCGCCAGGTCAACGGTCGTGTCAGCCAGCGGCAGCACACCTGCATACTTCGGCACAAACCGGACAGAACCGTTGTTTGAGCCGGTCAATACGATGGCAAGTACCTATCCATGACTGAATCCGTCGGCAATAACCGCACGGCCTCGCCTGTTCAGGCGTTGCTGGAGCGGTTGCATGCGCGGCATGCGGGGGATCTTTCGGGGGAGGTGGCGAGCTACATCCCCGAGCTGGCGGGGGCGGATCCGGAGTGGTTCGGGATTTCGATGGTTACTGCCGACGGGTCGGTTTACGAGGTGGGGGACACGCGGCGGGAGTTCACGATCCAGTCGATCTCCAAGCCCTTGACCTTTGCCCTGGCGCTGGAGGCGATCGGGGAAGAGGAAGTTCGCCGGCATGTCGACGTGGAGCCGAGCGGGGAGGCTTTCAACTCGATCACCCTGCAGCCCGGGACCGGGCTGCCGCTGAACCCGATGGTCAACGCCGGGGCAATCGCCACGGCCTCGCTGATCGAGCCGCTCGGATTCGAGAAGCCGATCGACCGGATCCTCCATGAGTACTCGCAGTTCGCCGGCCGCCACCTGAAGGTCGACGAGCAGGTCTTCACCTCCGAGAACGAGACCGGAAACCGCAACCGGGCGATCGCCTATCTGCTGAAGAACGCCGGGGTGATCGACCGGGACGTGGAAGAGGTGGTCGAAACCTACTTCCGCCAATGCTCCACCCTGGTCACCTGCCGGGACCTGGCGACCATGGCGGCCACACTCGCTTCGACCGGGGTCAACCCGGTGACCGGCGAGCGGGTGGTCCGGGAGGACACGGTCCGCAACGTGCTCAGCGTGATGGCCTCCTGCGGCATGTACGACGCGGCCGGCGACTGGCTCTACACGGTCGGCCTGCCGGCGAAGTCCGGCGTCGCCGGCGGGATCATCGCGGTTCTGCCCGGCCAGCTCGGGGTGGCCGTCTACTCGCCGCCGCTCGACCTGCACGGCAACAGCGTTCGCGGGGTCAAGGTCTGCGAAGACCTCTCCGACGAGCTTCACCTGCATGTGATGAGCCCGGCCCGGCGGCCACCGCCTCCGGTCAGGATCGAGCGGACCTGCATCGACTCGCGGTCAAAGCGTTTGCGGGGCCCGGCCGAGCAGCAGATCCTCGCCGAGCATGGCCGCCGGGTGAAAGTCCTCGAACTGCAGGGCGAGCTTTCCTTCGCGGCCGGCGAGCTGGTCACCAGTTCGGCCCTCCACCGCGCCGAACACCACGACTTCACGGTGCTCGACTTCCGGGCGGTCAGGGCGATCGACCTAATCGACGTGCCGATCTTCAGTCACCTGGTCGAGAGCTGCGAGGAGGCCGGCAGTGAAATCGCCTTCTCGGATGTCGACCGCCATCCGGTCTTTCTGGAAGAGCTGACCCGGCATCGGGAACGCGAAGGCCACCACCCGCTCAGGACCTTCCCGGACCTCGACCTCGCCCTCGAATGGTGCGAGCAGGGGCTGATCGAGAAGTACGGCGACCTCGAATCCGACCCGGAACTCAGCCTCGCCCAGCACGGTACGACCCTCGGCATGAGCGTCGAAGAGATCGAGGAGCTGAGTTCACACCTCGAGCACGTTTCCTACGAGGCGGGGGAGATGATCTACGGAGCGGAGCTGGTCGCACCCGACCAGATGCTGCTGGTCACGGCAGGGAAGATCAGCCTGCTGGCCGAGGACGATGAAGGCGGGCACCGGCGCCTGGCGACGCTCTCACCGGGGATGACCCTGGGCGAGATCTCGATGATCGCCGGGACGCCGCTGGCCGGCATGCCCCGCGCCGACACCGAGGTCAAGGCGTGGGTTCTTACCGCAGGCGACCTCGAGGTGTTGCGGGCGAGGAACCCGGGGCTGGTCGTGACCCTGCTGGAGAACCTGCTGAGGCAGGTCGCCCAGCGGGTCGGTCACCTTCGCGCCGAGCTCCTGCGCTGACCGTCAGACCGCCTGAACGGCCGCCTTCGCGGTCTCGAAGTCGGCGTTTGTCAGCTCGCGGTAGAGCTTGATCGCTTCCAGGGTCTTGCCGGCGCGGGCCAGTTCGATCACTTCCTTCGGCAAGCCTTCGCCGGGCAGCGAGTAGGCAACCCCGGCCTTCTCCGAAAGCACGACCAGGTGCTCCTCGATCGCCCGGATGCGGTCGTTGATCCGCTGGAATATCTGCTGGAGATCTCCGGCCTGGTAGGCAGCTGGCATTGACTTCCCCCTTCGATTGACTGGATGTCAGCCGAGCATAACCGGGGTGTCCGGAAGCCGGGCGCTTTCGCGGTCAGACGTTGAACTTGAAGTCGACCACGTCGCCGTCCTGCATCACGTAGTCCTTGCCTTCGAGGCGCACCTTGCCGGCGGCCCGGGCGTCGGCGATCGAACCGAACTCGAGCAGGTCGTCGAAGGAGATGATCTCGGCCTTGATGAAGCCGCGCTGGAAATCGGTGTGGATGACGCCGGCGGCTTGCGGAGCGGTGTCGCCCTTGTGGATCTGCCAGGCGCGGGTTTCCTTCGGGCCGGCGGTGAGATAGGTCTGCAGGCCGAGGGTCTCGAACCCGACCCGGGCCAGCACGTCGAGGCCCGGTTCCTCGACCCCGATGTCGGCGAGCATCTCGCGGGCTTCCTCCTCGTCATCGAGCTCGACCAGTTCGGCCTCGAACTTGGCGTCGAGGAAGATCGCCTCGGCCGGGGCGACCAGCTGGCGCAGCTCGTCCTTCAGCGACTCGTCGGCGAGCTCGTCCTCGGAGCAGTTGAAGACGTAAAGCAGCGGCTTGGCGGTCATCAGATGAAGGTCGCTGATCTGCTCCGGGTCGAAGCCGGCCTCGAAAATCCCCTTGCCGCCTTCGAGGATCTCCTTCGCCTCCCCGGCCGCCTTGACCTGCGGTTCGAGGTCCTTGTCCCGTTTGGCTTCCTTGGTCAGCCTCGGCAGCGCGTTCTCGATCGTCTGCAGGTCGGCGAGGATCAGCTCGGTGCGAATCACCTCGATGTCGTTCTTCGGTTCGACCTCGCCGTCGACATGGGTTATGTCGTCATCCTGGAAGACCCGGGTCACCTGGCAGATCGCATCCGATTCGCGGATGTTCGAAAGGAACTTGTTGCCCATGCCCTCGCCCTCCGAAGCACCCTTGACGATCCCGGCGATGTCAACGAACTGGACCGTGGCGGGAAGGATCTTCTCCGAACCGTAGATTCCCGCGAGTTTCTCCAGGCGTGGATCCGGGACGCCGACCACACCAACGTTGGGCTCGATCGTCGCGAAAGGATAGTTCGCGGCGAGCACGTCGTTTTTGGTCAGGGCATTGAAGAGAGTCGACTTCCCGGCGTTGGGAAGGCCGACGATTCCGATCGAGAGGGCCATCGCCGGGAAGACTACGGGCCCGGCAGCGAGTGGGGCGGCAAGGTCACCGCAAGGCCGGTTCACGAAGATGCGGGCATGAATAAACCGCAACTCGTCCGGAGCGGGCAAGTTTCAGAGGTCGACATGCCAATTCGTCCCGGGGGCCGGCCTTGAAGCAGCGTTACCTGCGCATCCTGACCACAAAGACGCTTGTCTTCGCGTCGTTGATCGCGTCGTTGACGACGGGGGTTTCCGTGGCCGGCGCCGAAGTCGCACCCGGCCTGCTGGATCAACTGACGGTGCGTACCGTTTCTTCCCGGGCCGACATGGTCAGCGGCGGAGAAGCGATCGTCCAGGTCAGGGTTCCCGCCTCGGCCGATCCGGGAGACGCGCGGATCTACCAGGACACCGGCAACATCACGCCTGCTTTCAGTCCGGTCGCCGGCAGCCCGAACCTGCTTCAGGGCCGGGTGAACGGGATCGGGCCGGGCACCGTCATCCGGGTCGGCCTGCCTGGTTTCCAGACCCAGCGGCTCAGCATCGTGAACCATCCCCTGAGCGGCCCGGTCCTTTCGGGCCGCCACCTGAATCCGCTGGTCTGCAACACGGCGGCGGCCGGTCTCGGAGCTCCCCAGGACGAGAACTGCACCGGGAACACCGTCGTCACCTATCGCTACCGCACCACCTCGAACACCTGGGCCACCCTCGCCGACCCGGCTGGCCCCGTTCCCCCGGACATCAAGATGACGACGACCAGCGAGGGCCAGACCGTGCCCTTTGCGGTGGCGACCGAGCGCGGCACCCTGAACCGGTCGATCTACGCCTTCTCGACCCTGATCGATATCGGCCCCGGATCGGATCCGGACAAGGCCGGCGAAGGATTCAACGGCACCGCGATCTATTCCTTCGGCGGCGGCTGCAACAACAGCTACTTCCAGGCCAACAGCGGCGCGGGCAGTCCGAACGCAAACGTCGGTGACGGCTACGCGTACATGCAGTCGAGCCTCAACGCATTCGGGCAGCGCTGCTCGGATGCGATGTCGGCGGAAACCGTTTCCATGGTCAAGGAGAGATTCATCGAGAACTGGGGACCGATCGACAAGACGATCGGCACCGGCGGGTCCGGCGGGTCGATGGCCCAGCAGATGATCGCCAACAACTACCCGGGCCTCCTCGACGCGCTGACCCTGAGCAACTCGTTCATGGACAACGCCTACGCGGCGGGGAACCTGATCGATTGCGCGAGGGTCGGCGATTACGTGAATGGCGCCGGCTGGACCGACGCCGAAAAGCATGCGGTCCTCGGTGGTGGTGTGCTGACCACCTGCGCGACCACGGTGGCGGCGTTCGGTGACGGCTTCTTCTATCCGCAGAACTGCCCGGCGTCAGTCCCGGCCGTCGACCGCTACGACGCGCTGACCAATCCGCTCGGCATCCGCTGCACGGTCTGGGACGCCAACAAGAACCTCTGGGGCACCTTGCCAAACGGAAAGGCCCGGCAGGCCGTCGACAACGTCGGGGTCCAGTACGGGCTGAACGCACTGCTGAACGATCAGATAAGCGCCCGGCAGTTTCTTGACCTGAACCAGAACGTCGGTGGCATCGACGATGACGGAAACGTGACCTCCGATCGGCGGGTTGCCGATCCCGCCGCGCTGAAGACCGCCTACGAGATGGGCCAGCTGAACGAGGGCTCGGCCGGATACGCCTCGACTCCCGCCATCGACAACCGGCAGTACTGGATCGAAACGGTGCCCAACGGCCACCAGATCATCCACGCGCTCTCGATGCAGCAAAGGCTGGAAGAGTCGACCGGTGCGCCGGTTCCGCATTTCATCTGGACCAGCCTCTACGGCCCGGGGGACGGCGACGGAAATGACGACCCGACCGTGCCGAACAACGTGACCTGGGGGATCCTCGGCGACTGGGTTGACGCGATTCAGGCCGACACCTCGGACACCGACCCCCAGGCCAAGGCTGTCGCCCATGCCCCGGCCGCCGCCACCGACCGTTGCTTCAACGATGACGGCAGCGTGCTGGCGATCGAACCCCAGACCCTGAACTCGGGCATCTGCGGGTCAACCTTCCCCAGCCATGAAACGCCAAGGATGATCGCCGGCGGTCCGATCGCGAACGACGTCCTCAAATGCGCGCTGAAGCCGGTCGACCCGTCGGATTACGACGGCAAGCTCGACGCCGGCCAGCTCGCAGAGCTCGAGAGCATCTTCCCGACCGGGGTCTGTGACTGGGAAGAACCCGGGGTCGAGCAGACCTACAACACCCGGACCTGGCGGGCCTGGCCGACCGGACAGGCCGACAACAGCGCTCCCTCAACCACGATCTCTTCGTCGCCGCGGCCATCGAATGCCCCGGCCACAGTCGACTTCGAGTTCTCGTCAAGCGAGACCGGTTCGCAGTTCGAGTGCCGCCTGGATGACGGCGGCAATACCGCCGGCTACGAAGACTGCGCCTCACCGATGCGTTACGGCCCGCTCGGGGACGACCTCTACACCTTCTCTGTCCGGGCGACGGACGCCGCCGGAAACACCGGCGGTCCGGCCACGGTGAAGTTCCGCACCGGTGGCCCGGCTCCGGTGCTCGCCATCAGCCCGGCCGTGTTCGCCTTCGGCCCGATCAACGTCGGCGGTGAGCTGGGAGAGCCGGGTGAATTCACGCTCAGCAACCCGGGAAGCGATCCCGTCAACCTAGATGACGGGACCCTCACCGGACCCGACGCCGGTTCCTTCAAGCTCCTGCCCAACGGCAGCACCTGCTACTTCCTCGAGCCGGCCGGGGTTCTCCCGCCGGGAGGTTCCTGCACGCTCGTGGCGATCTTCGACCCCGAAAGTGAAGGGCCGAAGACCGCCAGCCTCGAGGTCACCTCCGATTCGGTCACCTCCCCCGACCAGTTGTCCCTGTCGGGAACCGGCCTTCCCGAGCTGCTTCCCGGTGCCTCGGTCACGCCCGGGACGCTGGCCTTCGGGAACCGGCAGGCGGGCACCGACTCTCCGGCCCGGACGATCACCCTGACCAGCACCGGCAGCGGCGATCTCGAGATCGGCAACCTGATCAGGCTCGGCGCCGACGCCAGTCAGTTCGCGGTCACCGGCAACACCTGCTCGGGCCGCTCCATGGCGAGCGGTGATTCCTGCCAGGTCCAGGTCGTCTTCTCGCCGGTCGGGACCGGGGCGAGGAGCGCCACCCTGACCATTCCGACCGACGCCTCCGGGGCCGACACCTCAGTTGACCTGACCGGAACCGCAACGGCACCGCCTGTGGTTCACCGCAACAGCCGCGTCCAGATCGGTGGCAGCCTGCCGCGCCTGCGTGGTTCCAGACAGTTGAGGATCCCGGTCCGGTGCTTCACGACCAACATGGAATTCTGCCGCGGAAGGTTGCGGGTGAAGGCCAGGGGCCGTGCGCTGGGGCTGCGTCATAACCGGCTGGTCCAGGTCGCGACCGATACATACGAGCTGCGGGCAGGTCAGCGGACGGTCCGGGTGAGGATCGGCAACCGGGCCCGGCGCCGGGTGCTCCGCCGGGGCAGCCTGCCGGTGCGGGTGATCGGTACTTCGCGCCAGGGCAACGGCAGTTTCCGGTCCGTGAACGCCGGCCGTCGCCTGAGGCGCTGAAACTCGAACCTCCCGGTTGACCGGCGGGGTCTATCCTTGTCGGCATGGAGGAGGGAGCATGAGGCGAACCGGAGGGATTCTTGCCGCGATCCTGATCGTCGGGGCAATCGCTGCCGTGCCGGCATCGGGAGCGAACGCAAAGCCCAGGGCGGTGGTGCCTTCGACCAGCACGATCTTCGGCTACATCAAGGACCTGACTTCCTTCGGGTACCGGCGCACCGGTTCGAAAGCGAGCCTCAAGGCCGCGACCTATGTGCGGGACAGTTTCCGACGATTCGGTCTTTCTGAAGTCCACTTCCAGACCGCCCGCTCCTACGCCTGGAAGGTCAGCGACTCCTCCCTTTCGGTGGACGGGATCAAGCGGGACAGCTTCCCGATCGCCCACGCCTTCATGGGTGGCGAGCAGACCGGAACCTTCGGCACCGGCCCGGCCGGGATCACTGCTCCGATCGTCGATGTCGGCAACGGTTCCGCGTCCACCTTCGCGAGCAAGGACGTGAGCGGCAAGGTGGTCATGTTCGACCTCCGGTTCCTCGGATTGCCGGCCGATGTCTTCAAGGCGATCTCCAAGTTCACCTACGACCCGGACAACACCGTCCAGCCGGGCGAAGTGATCCCGCAGCCCTACATTTCGAACATCGTCGACGTGGTCCAGCGGGCCATGGACGGTGGCGCGGTGGGCGTGGTCGGGGTGCTGGCCGATTACTTCGACTCGAAGTACTACTTCAACGAGGAATACCGCAAGCTGCAGATGGACATCCCGGGCATGTGGGTGACCAGGTCGGAAGGGGATGCGATCCGCGCCCAGCTTTCGGTTTCTCCCGACGCCGAGGCAAAGCTCGTCATGAACGGCGAGCGCGAGGCGGCCCCGGCCCGCAACGTGATCGGCTTCCTGCCCGGGCAGAGCAGGACGACCCTGCTGATCTCTTCGCATCACGACGCGGTTTGGGACGGCGCGGTTGAAGACGGCTCGGGCACCTCGGAGGTACTCGCGCTGGCCCGCTACTTCGGGGCGCTGAAGAAGAAGTACCGGCCCATGTCCCTCATGTTCGCGACCATGGATTCCCATTTCACCGGCTATCAGGGCCACGCCGCGTTCCTCAAGAAGTACGTCGAGAACGCGCCGGAAGCGGAACGGCCGAGGGTCAATTTCGCGATCGAGCACATTGCCCGCCACGGATACGTGGACGAGAACGGCAAGCTGAAGATGACCAACCTGCCGGAGATCGCCGGCATCCTCGAAAACGTCGGCGAGAAGCCTCTGAACGTGATCAGGAAGGTGATCCCCAAGTACGGGCTTGACCGCACGGTGGTCCTGCCGGCAACCTTCTTCGGGGTGTCGCTGCCGACCGACGCTTCCGGCGCCTACCAGGAGGCGGTCCCGGTGGTCAGCCTGATCAGCGGACCGATCTACCTCTATGACAGGCAGGACACACTGGACAAGGTCTACAAGCCGCATCTGCGCCCGATGGCTCTCGCCTACAAGGAGATGATTGCCCGCATGAGCCGTATGGACCCGGAGGATCTGCCCGGTGACCCGCCTTACAAGCCGTAGCCGGATCACCCGCAGCCGTATCCGCGTTTTTTGCTTCGGCCTGGCCGCAGCCCTGCTGCTGGTCCTGGTCCCGGGCGGTGCGGCAGCGAAGCCCGCCAGGCTGCCCAAGGCCCCGGCCGGAAAGAACTTCTACAGCCCGCCCGCCAAGCTGATCAAGGGCAAGCCGGGAACGGCGATCTGGATTCGCAAGACCACCGGCCTGGCCCGGCCGCCGCTGGCCGGGCGGGTGCTGACCATCGCCTATCGATCCACCTCGATCCGGGACAGGGCCACAGTGATGTCAGGCACGATCGCCCTGCCGAAAGGCAAGCCACCGAAGGGCGGCTGGCCAATCGTCACCTTTGGCCACGTCACCACCGGTTCCGCCGATGACTGCGCCCCGAGCCGGGTCACGGCCGCCAGCACGGAATTCGAACGGATGGTCCGCAGCAACGAATTCGTCGGCTACCTGCTCGGGCACGGAGTGGCGGTGGCCCGGCCGGACTTCGAGGGCATCGGAACTCCCGGCCGGCATCCCTACATGATCGGCCGCTCGCTGGGCCGGTCGATGATTGACATCATCCGGGCCGGTCGCCAGCTGGACATCGGCCTGGGCAGGCGCTGGGCCGCGGCCGGCCATTCCGAGGGTGGGCAGGCAGCGCTGTTCACGGCGAAGATCGGCCCCCGGCGCGCGCCCGGGCTTTCCTTCCGCGGTGTCTCCGCCTTCGCCCCGGCCAGCCACGTCAGCGACTTCGTCGAGCTGGCCCGCTCCTTCGACACCCCCTCGCCCCTGACCGACGGCTTCTCCGGCCTCGGGGCACTGATCCTCGAAGGCGCCGCGATCGCCGAGCCGTCGTTGTGGCAGGAGTACCGCGATGGCGGCCTCAGCGCCGAAGCGCTGGAGCTGATGCCCGACACCCAGCGACTTTGCCTGGCTGACCTCAGCGGAACCGGTTCGTTCGGTGCAATGCCCCCCGGTGCGCTCGAGGGACCGGACGGGCCGCAGGTGCTGCCCGAGGTTTACGCGGTCCTCGATCGCAATGACCCCCGTACCCTGAGCCTGCCCGGGGTTCCGGTCCGGCTCGACCAGGGATCAAAGGACCTGGTCGTCTGGCAGTCGCAAACCGCGGAGGTCGCGGACGTTCTTGAGTCAAAGGGGGCGGAGGTCAATTACGAAGTCTGGCCCGGTGCCGATCACACCGACATCACCGATCTCGACTATGCGGCGTCCGCCTCTGCCGACTGGCTGATCGACCTCCTTCGTTGAGGCCTCAACCAATCGCGAACTTCTTTGTTTGCGGGACCGAAACTCCCGAACCCTTATCCGGTTATAAGAGCGGTTGTCTGACCTCTGGAAAGACAGCCGGGTTCCAAACGGGAGGGAACCAACAAGCAGGGAGGCGCTGAGCCCGATCCGGGGGGGATCGGGCTCAAGCGTTTCTCTGCTCTCCCGATAATTCAGTCGAGGACTTCGCCGCCGAGCTCCGGGGTTTCCGGATCCCTGGCGTTCTCCAGAACACCCAGCAGCTCGGTGACCCGGCAGACCAGCAGCCGTTCTTCGTCAACCTCGACCCAGTTGCCGGCCTGGGCCGGAAAGACGACATGGTCACCGGGGCGGACCGGCATCCTCACCCCGGCCGCTTCCCACCAGTCGATGCCCTGACCGACCGCCAGCACGATCCCGTGCTGGGGTGGCGGCTCGGAGGTGCCCGGCGGAACGACCAGCCCGGAGTTCCGCATCCGGTCCGGCTCGAGTTCCTTGATCACCACCCGGTCGAAGAGCGGCTTCAGAAAATGCTGACCCATGACCCAAGCCTACGGGCTGCCGGAAATTCGGGTTGCGAAGCGGGCAGGCCCGGTTCCCAGAGGCCAATACCGGTAGCCTGCGGCCATCATGGATGACGACCTTACCCGCGGGGACGGGGAGGACGAAGGGCTCTCGCGCCGCCCGGACCCGGAGGACCTCGACCCGACGAGAATCAAGCTCAGGCCGGTTGCCGTGGACCATGTCGGTGACTTGCGCTGGATTCACGAACGCCCCGAGGTCTCCAGGTGGTGGGACGAGCCGGGCGAGGACTTTCCCTGGGATGAACCCGATTCGACCCGGTTGACGATTTTCGTTGACGGCCAGATCGGCGGGATGATCCAGTACTGGGAAGAGGACGAGCCCAAGTACCGGCACGCCGGCATCGACCTCTTCATCGATCCGGCGCTGCACAACAAGGGCATCGGCACCACCGCGGTCCGGGAGGTTGCCAGGTACCTGTTCGAGGCCCGGGGCCACCACCGGCTCGAGATCGACCCGGCGGCGGAGAACCTCGCGGCGATCAGGGTGTACGAGAAGGTCGGCTTCAAGCCGGTCGGCCTGACCCGGCGGGCCGAGCGGGATGCCGACGGCGGGGGCTGGCACGACAGCCTGCTGATGGACATGCTCTCGACCGAGCTGCTGCCGGCCGAACAGGAAGACTGACCGCCGGCGCCTTTGGCGCTACCCGGCCAGGAAGAGGAGAAGGGTGCTCTCCTGCCGGCTGCCCGGCACGGTTACGGTCACCCTCACCCTGACCTTCTCGTTGCCCAGGCGGCGAAGCCGTTCGAGCAGCTTCCGCTGGAGCGGGAGCCGGTAGGTCCTGCCGTGGCCGGTCACCATCCGCGGCAGCCGGTGGCTGGCGATCAGACCGCGGTCGACCGGGCCGCCACGGCGGTAACCGCGGATCACCAGCCGGCCGGACAGGCAGCGATCCGTGTCGGCACGGCAGCGCACCCTCAAGCTCAGTCGACGGCCGGCGATTCGCAGCCGATCGACCTGCGCCGCACCGGTTGGCCTGGCCGCCCCGGTCGGCCGGAACTGGGCGGCCAGGCTGCGGCCGGCCGGCAGGACCTTCCGCAGCGGCTGCCTGACCTGGCCCCCTGCCTCCCCGGGATGCTCGGCGACCGGGACCCGGACCTCGATGTCGGAGATCGTGATGTCCCGCTGGTCGCTCGAAGGCCGCCCGTAGGAAGCCGCCGCGCTGGGGCCGGTCATCCCGTCCCTGGGCAGGAGTTGCAGCCGGAGATGCGCGTCCGGGCCAATCGCGTAAACGTTCGCGTGGAGCTGGAACACCTGCCGGCCGGAGCGGGCCGGACGGTAGAGCGCCCTTCCGATCAAGCGCTCCTGGCCTCCGGTCACTTCCAGGAGCCGGGCCGCGATCTGTGACTCACCGCCGTTCGGAGAGGAGATGTCGGCGATCACCGTGGTCGAGCCGGCGACCGTGTAGCCATCCCCGCCGGGGGCCGGGAAGTCCCGGGACCAGGTACCCGGTTCCGCGGTGTCCGGCATCTGCGAGCAGCCGGGCAGGATGCTGATGAAACCGGCGGCGACACCATCGTCTCCCGAAGTGGCCTCGATCACATGGCGGCCCGGGTCCGAGATGCGCACCTCGCCGGGGGCCAGCTTCGCCCAGGTGTCGGCGGTGAAGGGTCCGCCCGAGGGTTCCTCGTACGGGCAGACCTGGGAGCGGGCGACAACCGTGGTCTCCGGCTCGGGTCCGTCACCGAGCAGGTAGTGGGCGAACCATTCCTCGACCCTGGCGTCCGCGATCTGGATGTCTGCGGGCCTGCCCTGGGTGGCCAGCAGGGCCCGGGGATGACCGATGTCGGCGAGGTAGAGCCCGATCCTCGCGTCGGGGTGCGAGGCCTTGATCCGGTTGTAGTAGCGGATTGCCTCGTCTACCGGGAAGATGTCGTCGGTCAGTCCCTGGGCGATGAACATCGGGGCCGGGGTCACCGAATCGTCGATGTAGCCGGCCGAATGGAATCTGGTCAACTCGCCGACCGCGGTGGCGATCAGCGGGTCGTTCCCGTAGGGCTCGCCCGCAGCCAGCTCGTCCTTCCAGCCGATCACGTCAAAGAGCGGATCGACCGGGGCTCCGTAACTGCCGCTGAAGTTCTCGCCGGTAGCGAACAAGCCGTTGACGATTCCGGACTTCATCACCCCGTAGGGCTTGCGGTAGGGAGAGCTGCTCGCGTAGTCGAGGGTGCCGCCGTTCGGAGCCAGGGCATAGGCCATGTCGGACCAGGGCACGATCGGGGCGGCCACCGCGATCGCCATCGACTTGCCGGCCGGGCTCTGCCACGGCACGAGGCTGCCGTCCGGCAACATGACCCGGTTCTTCAGCGTGGCCAGCGCCAGCGCCTTGCCTCCGCCGTAGGACCCGCCGACCACCCCGATCTTCTGCGGATGGATCAGGCCCTCGTCGGCCAGAATCCCGGCGAAGTACTGGGCATCGCGAACTTCGTAGCGGCTGTCCATCAGGTGGATGAAGCCCTCGTCGCAGGCCCCGGGCGTGTCGGCATCGAGCGCTTCGATCGCGACCTCGCTGCCGCAGGATTCCTTGAATCCCCTTTCGGTCATGCCGAGTGCGGCGATCCCGCGGTCCGTGAATCGTTTGAGGTAGCCGCCGAAGGGCTCCTTCTCGCCGCCGAAACCGTGGAAGTACATGGCCAGCGGATAGGGCGGGCCGAACCTGGACTTGTCGGGCAGGGCGAAGTTGATGTCGATCGGGGTTCCGTCAAAACTCGGGACCGTGTCAGCCGGCGCGTTGGTGTCCGGCCCGCCGGGACCGGCGCATTGGCGCACTCCGCCGGGCTGGGTCACGCAGGTCAGCTCTCCCCCGAACACGGTTTCGTTGGCCCGGGCGGGGCCGGCCAGCGCCACCGTGAAAGCAAGCATCGCCAGGGCGGCAACAACCGTCCGGCATCCCTCCCGCACTCCTCCCGCGCACAGGCCCATGCCGCAATTCTAGACCTGAGGGAAGGGCATTCAGGTGTACTTGGGTAATCATTGGGTATCCCGACTGAGGATTTTGTCCATGCGTCCCCCAAGAAAGCCCACCAGAAGACGCGGTCCCGACCCTGCCCCCGAGGACACGCAGGAGATGTTCGCCGCAGGGCAGGTCGTGCCCGGGGAACCCGCCGGGGACGAGGAAACCAGGGAGTACGAAACCGTCGCGACAGGCGAAGGGGAAACGGTCGATCGGAAAGAGGCCATCGAGCCGGTCGAAGAAGACGAAGAGACCGTCGAAGCTCTCGATGAGGCCGAGACCGGGGTAATCGAAGAAGACACCGAGGTAATCGAGGAAGAACACGACACCGAGGTAATCGAAGAAGAAGACGACACCGAGGTAATCGAGGAAGAAGACGACACCGAGGTAATCGAAGAGGAAGCCTGGGACGACGAGGGATACGAAGACTGGGAGCAGGAAGCAGAGGAAGTAGAAGAGGAACCAGATCCGGAGGAGAAGGCCGAACCGGAGAAGTCAGGTGGTTTCGCGGTCTGGTTGACCGGTTTCAGGCAGAGGGCGAACGAGGTCTGGTCCGGATTCTGGGGTCGGATCGGTTCGATCAAACTGCCCCGGCATGAGCTGAACGGACGGAAGATCCTCGCCGTGGCGGGGGTTCTGGCGATCGCGCTGATGGTCGGTGCCGGTGGCTATCTGCTCGGCAAGGGTTCCGGCGACGATGTCGACCAGGCCCGGCTCGAGGGCGAGTTCGCCGGCCGCAAAGCCGGCGCCATCGCCGGGGCGACCAGGGGTTACGCGGCCGGTTTCAAGAAGGGCCGTGACCTCGCCTTCCGCAAGTCATATTCGGCCTCCTACAAGCGCAACTACATCCGGGCCTACCAGGACGCCGGGATGGACCCGCCGAAGCCGGAAGACGTCGAAGTCCCCGAACCATGAACTACGACCGGATCTCCCCCTGGCTGATCTCAGGCGTGCTGGCCGTCCTGATGGCCGGGCTGGCCGGCTGGGCTATCGGGGCAGGGGCGGCAAACGGCGAGAGTGACGCCAGCGCCGCCCGCAAGGACGGTTTTCGGGAAGGATTCGCGCTGGTCTTCCCCGACGCACGGTCGGCCACCGCCGGTCGGGGGTTCAAGGAGGGCGTCCACCGGGGAAGGACGGCCGGTGCGAAGACCGGCTCCCGGGAAGGAGCCACGATCGGCGCCGGCAACGTCGAGATCGAGCAGGCGGTCGATTCGGAGAAGGCTGCCGAGGCGGCCGCGTCGGCGGCCCAGTCGGAGATTGCTGCCCGACAGCCGAATTGCGGGATAGTCCCGGACGCGCCTTCCTGGTGCCCGACCAGTGACGAACTCGCTTCCTACAAGGCCGCGGTCAAGGCAGCCGAGGAAGCAGCCAAGGAAGCAGAGAAGCAAAAGCAGGAAGATCAGAAGCCGGGCAAGGCCAATGGATTCCCCTGAACCGGAAGAAAGCGAACCGGGGGGAAGGCCCTGGATGATTCCCGCCCTGGCCGGTGTTGCCCTGTTGCTCGCCGCGGCGGGGATCGGTTTCGGGATCGGCAAGACCACCGTTTCCCGTGATCCCGGGCCTGACCTGACCCGGGCCGAGGCCTTCGTTCAGGCCCGGAAGAAAGCGGAAAAGGAGGTGAGCCGCCAGATGGCCCGGCGCGGCTTCGACGCAGGCCGCCGTTCCGGCCACAGCCACGGGATCATCGCCGGCGGGATGGCCGCCGAATCCGCCGTGACTATCCAGTTTCGCCAGCAACGCGCGTCGGTCGCCCAGTCCGACGCAGCCGAGGTCCAGTCAGAGCTCGCCGGGATGACCGCCGCCCCCGCGCCGCCGGTCCCGACTCCCGAACCCGACGACGGCTGACCCCGGCTCAGCCCAGGGCGGCGATTCGATCGGTGAAGGGCGGGTGGGTGGAGCCCAGGCGGGCCGGTGACCACGGTTTGTTGGGTTCCGGGTCACCGTAGATTTCACGCAGTTCGGTCAGGGCTCCGATCATCTCCTGGCGATAGCCGATCCCGGCCGAGTAGAGGTCGGCTTCGAACTCGGACTTGCGGTCCAGCAGCCGGGTCAGGAGCTGGGCGATGCCGAGCAGCAGGAACAGGACGATCGCCGGAACCGCAAGCGCGAAGGCGACCAGCAGCACGATGATCGCCCAGCTGCAGCCGGAAAGGGCCCCGGCGAGCCGGATCAATCCGGCGACGAGGAAAAGCAGGATGCCGTAGAGGATCCGGGCCGGAGCACCGAACCAGAGAGCGAGCATGTTGATCTGGGTGTGGCGCCGGACGTGGTGGCCAAGTTCGTGGCCGATGATCGCGCGGAGGTCCGCGTCATCCATGCTGAGGATCCCCTGGTCCAGGGTGATCATGCCGTCGCCGACCGCGAACGCATTCTGTACCGGCTTGTCGCTCATCTTCAGCCGGTAGGCCTCCGGATGGATGCCGGCGTAGAGGAAGACTTCCCGCCAGAGCGGGTCGAGCCGGGATCGCTCTTCCGGGGTCAGTTCCCGGCAGCCGAGTCGCTTCATCCAGACGGTGCGATCCGCCCAGCCGGTCAGGGCCAGCGGCGCGAACAGCGTCCACAGCCCGGTCACGGCCAGGAATATCGACAGGAACAACGGGTCGCCCAGCATTTCGCCCGGCGTCGCCCCGGCCGGGTCGCCAAGCCAGTCGGTCAGAAGCAGCGAAAGCGGGAAGAAGACGAAGGAAACCGAGACCAGCCAGATCCCGAACACGACCGGCAGGCCGGCGATCGCCGACCCCGTCGCGTCCTTGTGCTGATCCTTCGGATCGGCCGATCCGCTCACCGGTCGATCCCGGGGTTGCGCTGGCTGCCCCTGGGCCGGCCCCGGCTAGTGCCGCTTCTTCTTTTTCGCCTTCTTGCCGAGCAGCTTGACCGTCTTCGATTTCGAGGCGGCCGATCCGCCGGTCGGGGTATTGGTCACCTTGACCTTCACCTTGGCCGAGCCCTTCTTCTTCAGCTGCTTCTTCAGCGAAGCTTTGGGCTTCAGGTTCAGGGTCACCGTCTGGTTTGCCTTGGTCACCTTGGCCGACGCGTTGTTCAACCCGGGGCCGGTCAGCTTGACGCTGCCGGGGCTCACAACCTTGACCTTGAGGGTCGCGGTCCCCTTGGCCCGGTTCGCCTTGTAGGCGCCGAAGCTGAAGGTATTCGACGGCTTCTTGAAGGTGAACCAGACCGGGGTCGAGTAGGCCTCGATCATCGTCTGATCGCCGAGGGGCCGGGTCAGCTCGAACCCGTAGCGGCCCGACTCGGAGACGTTGAAGGTGTGGCTGTAACTGTCACCGGTGACCGTGACGGAATCAACCTCGATGCCGTCCTGCAGCAGCTTCAGCGTGTAGGGACCTGGGCGAACCGCGCTGGCCGCGCCCTCGACGGCGATCTTGATTGCGAGGCTCGATCCGGTAACCGAATCACCGGGAATCGCCTTGCCACCCTGCGGGGTCGAGGCGGAGAGCTCGACATCGGGGGCATCGGCGCCGAAGGGCTTCACGTAGGTGTGCCCGGCCTTGACCGCGTCGATCACGCCCTGGGTCGAGAGCTGATCGGCGTGGACCACGGTGGCTCCCCGGCCGACCGGGGAATCGAAGGCTCCCGTCGCTTCGCCACCCTGGTGGTCGTCACTGGAGCCGACCGCGGCGATGTGAAACCCATCCGCGAGCAGCCGCTCGTAGGTCTTAATCGCGTCGACCGAGAATGGGTTCATTGCGGTCGGCGAACCGGCCGGAATCCCGGCCGGGCCGTTCTGGATTTCCAGGGCGGTGACCTTGCTCCAGTCGGTCTGCGCGTCCGAGTAGGTCCAGGCGCAGCCGCGGCACTGGGCCGGCGCAGCCTTCAGGGTCTCCGGGTGATTGACCTGAGTGTAGCCGCCGCCGTCGAGGATCGGCTGCATCTGCGAGGCGGGCTGGATCGCGGGGCGAACCGTGCTGAGTTCGCCGTCGGTCTGGATGTTGTCGTCGCCGGCGTCGTCCCAACGCAGTACGTCACTGAACCGGAAGTCGGCGAAGTTGCTCGAACCGATCGCGTTCCAGTGGCCGTTGTACGTGGTGACCTCGATGCCCGGAATGACCAGCTTGCCCGGGTAGCTGTACTGGTCCTCACCGAGCACCCCGAGCGAGTTGCTGTTGTTGTGGTCGACCACGGTCATGAAGTCGAGTCCGTTGCCGGCGGGCAGCGCTCCGAAACCAAGATCCATCGTCTGCTTCATGGTCGCGTTACCGGGTTCCATTTCACCGTGAGCGTGCAGGTCACCGGTGTACCAGCCGGGATTCGGGTTCGCGCTGTAGGGCGCGTACGGATCGGCGGTGAAGGCGTCGTTGCTCCACTCCGGTGCGGTGCTGGTGATTACTTCCAACTTCCAGTCAACCCCGGCACCATCCGGGTCGATCCAGCCGGCACCGAACTCGACCGCCCACTGCCCCGCTTCGATCGGGCCGGGCTTGAACGCGCGGGTGGTGCGGCCAGGCACGTAGTTCTTGCGGCCGCCTTCATAGGTAGCCGGATCCGAGTAACCGTTCACGCCGATCCCGATAGTCCGCAGTGCGCTGCCGCTCCAGCCGCGCCGCTCGGCCTGGGTCCAGGTGGTCGCTTCGGCCGGCTTCGCGTCGTAGACGCCGAGGTCGAGGGTCGGGGAGTCATCCGCCTCGCCGCCGGTGGCTTTCGCGTAGCAGTAGCGGATCTTCATGCCGGTGATTCCGCTGCTCACATCGAAGGGGATCTGGATGAACTTGCCGTTCAGGTCCGGCCCGAAGTGGCCGGAAAAAGTCTGGGTGGTGCCGCCGGACAGGGCGGTGTTGTTGCTGCCCCCGTTGCCGGTCGGCAGGTTGCAGTCAGCCGAAGCGGCGGCGGGCAGGATGGCGGCCGCGCACAGCATGGCGGCACCGGCAATTGCGAATCGGATTCTCCTCATTGGCTCAGGTTATTCCTGTCGGGGTCGGCGGTGGTCATCGGTTCGCGGCCGAGACGCTGAGCGTCTGGCCGGCTTTCAGTTTCGTGTTCACGTGGAGCACGCCGGTCTTCCGGTCGTAACTCCAC
>ERZ724513.76-NODE-76-length-36674-cov-8.215680_pt1 | contig 36674 bp, 35 predicted proteins | sample MGYA00376046_ERZ724513 | MGnify/ENA primary metagenome ERZ724513 (study PRJEB28724, sample SAMN07190883) | activated sludge metagenome | isolation source: activated sludge of sewage treatment plant in Hong Hong | place: Hong Kong | collected 2016-03-17 ...
ACTTGTCCTTCAGTTCGATTTCCTTGGCGACGGAAACGCCGTCCTTGGTGACGGTAGGACCGCCGAACGAGCGTTCGAGCACGACATTGCGACCCTTCGGGCCGAGGGTGACCTTGACCGCGTCGGCCAGGATGTTGATGCCTTCGACCATGCGGGCGCGGGCGGAATCACCGAATTTGACTTCTTTTGCAGCCATTGAATTCTCCTAATTTGAACAGGGTTTGGGGTCGGTCGGCACTCAGGCGACCAAAACACCCATGATGTCGTCTTCACGCATGACCAGGACTTCCTCGCCATCGACCTTGACCGCCTGGCCGGCGTACTTGCCGAACAGAACGCGGTCGCCGACCTTGACGTCGGGGGCGTTCAGCTTGCCACTGTCGTCGCGCTTGCCCGGGCCGACCGCCAAGACTTCGCCCTGATCCGGCTTTTCGCCGGCTGAATCGGGAATGACGATGCCGGAGGCGGTGGTGCGCTCGGCTTCGACGCGCTTGACGATCACACGGTCGTGCAAAGGACGGATATTCATGGAAATGACTCCTTGTAGTTCAGAAAATGGGAATTGGCCGGGCCGGACCCGGGAGCGGGCAAGGCTATTATTAGCACTCGTCTCCGTTGAGTGCTAATAATAGGGGCAGATCATCGGGATTTCAAGTCTCCTGTTCAAAGATTGTCGAGGCCGCAAACCGGAACCGGGGCTGCTGGTTCCGGCTGGCCACTTGAGGCTTCGCCGATCGGTCGTCTATGAAGGCGCGCCTGATTGACGGCGGCATTACCTACCGGCGACACTGGCGCCTTCGGAATCCAGTCCTGACCACCATGAACGCCGCTTTCCCCCACCATGACCTGGTCGTTTTCGGCGCGACGAGCTTTGTCGGGAAGATACTGACCCGCCACCTTTTCGAGCAGTTCGGCGCTCATGGCAAGCTCAGTTGGGCGGCTGCCGCTCGCTCGCTCGCCAGGCTCGAGGAACTGCGCGCTTCGCTCGGTTCGCAGGCGGCGAGGCTGCCGCTCGTCGTCGCCGACGCTGCCGACGAGGCCGCACTGCGCAAGATGTGCCTCGGAACCCGGGCCTTGGTGTCGACCGTCGGCCCGTATGCGCTATACGGCGAACCTCTGGTCAAGGTTTGCGCGGAAACCAGCACCGACTACTGCGACCTGACCGGGGAGGCACAATGGATCCGGCGCATGCTGAGCCGATATGAGGAGACCGCGCGCAAGTCCGGGGCGCGGATCGTTCACTGCTGCGGCTTCGATTCCATACCCTCCGACCTCGGGGTGCTTTTCCTGCAACGCGAGGCGATCCGCCGCTTCGGCCAGCCCTGCCCGCGTGTAAAGATGCGGGTCAAGGCTATCCGTGGCGGCGTCTCGGGAGGCACCGTCGCCAGCATCATGAACATCGTCAGGGAGGCTGCCGCCGATCCGCAACTGCGCAACGAACTCGCCAATCACTACTTGCTTTGTCCGAGTGGCTATGCGCCGCAGGTTCGCCAGCCCGACGTCAGATTCGCCGAGTACGACAGCGATTTCAAGGCCTGGGTGGCGCCGTTCATCATGAGCGCAATCAACACGCGTATCGTGCACCGCTCCAATGCTCTGACGAAGCAAGCCTACGGCGCGGGATTCCGCTACGACGAAGCGATCCTAGCCGGCCCCGGGATCAAGGGCCGGTTGAGCTCACTTGGCATAGCCGCCGGACTTGCCGGCTTCATGGTCGCCGGCGCCATCGGCCCGGTGCGCCGGGCCCTGGAGCGTTTCGTGCTCCCGGCACCGGGCTCGGGCCCCAGTCCGGAAACGCAGCGGCAGGGCTTCTACGACCTGCGTTTCCTCGGCCACACCGACGACGGCCGCAGCATCATGGTCAAGGTGACCGGCGATCGCGACGCCGGTTACGGGTCGACGTCGAAGATGCTCGCGCAGGCCGCGACCTTCCTCGCCCGCGACCTGCCCAAGGCGGAGAAGCCCGGTGGCTTCTGGACGCCGGCGACCCTCTTTGGAGACCGCCTGATCGAACGTCTGGAAGAGCATTCCGGGATCGCCTTCACGGTGATCAACGGCGAAAGCTGAATCCGCTCACCGTTCCGCTGGGCCAGGCGAACACTCAGCACTTGCCGGGCGGGTTGCAGATTTCCGGACGTCCGCCGCAACAGTTATCGGTCAGAAAGGCAATCAGCGCGTTGATCCTGTTCATTTCGGCCTGACAGCGCACGAAGCGGCCTTCCTGCGTGGTCGTGACGAGACCGGCGTGGCTCAATGTCTTCAGGTGGAACGACAGCGTCGGCGCCGGCAACGCGAGTTGCTCGCCGATCAGGCCTACGGTCAGGCCTTGAGGCGCGTTCTGAATGAGTAGCCGGACAATGGCCAGCCGGCTGTCTTGCGCCAGCGCGGCCAGCGCAGTGACGGCATCGGTGTTGTTCATGTTTCCAAAGATACCGAAATATTGGCGTCCCTGCAAAGGATCCGGAATCCGGACAGGCAATCAAGATTTTCCGGGGAAACGTGAAGACACGGCGCCGGCATTCTGCTACCACCGGCGAACATTGGGGGGGTTTACTTATTTTTAGAATTCCAGCAATATGAAAACGACTGCAAGGCAAGGTTGCCTGCATTGTTCAAGCAATCAGGCTCGCCGGACATCCAGCCGAGCCACACCCACCAAATGGAGGAACGAAAAATGGCTGTCAGAGTCGGCATCAACGGTTTCGGTCGCATGGGCAGATTGGCGCTGCGCGCCGGATGGGACTGCCCGGATATCGAGTTCGTGCATATCAACGAACCGGCCGGGCCGGTGGACTCCGCCGCCCATCTCCTCGAATTCGACTCGGTGCATGGCCGCTGGCGGCACGAGATCGGGACGAGCGGCGGGCGCCTGCTGGTTGACGGCAAGTCAATCGGCTACAGTTCCTCCCGGGATGTGGGCGAAGCGACGTGGCGTGATGCCGGCGTCGACATTGTTCTCGAAGCCAGCGGCAAGTGGAGGACGGTCGAGGAACTGTCGCCTTACCTGGCGGCGGGGGTGAAGAAAGTGATCGTCGCCGCGCCGGTCAAGGGCGGCGATACGCTGAACATCGTCATGGGGGTCAACGACCACCTTTACGACCCGGCGCGGCATGACATCGTGACCGCGGCGTCGTGCACGACCAACTGCCTGGCGCCGGTGGTCAAGGTAGTCCATAAGGCAATCGGCATCAAGCACGGCCAGATCACGACCATCCACAGTTCGACCAACACCCAGAGCGTGCACGACCAGATGCACAAGGATCTCCGCCGCGCGCGCGCTTCGAGCCTGTCGCTGGTGCCGACGACGACCGGTTCGGCGACCGCGATCGCTCTGATCTTCCCGGAACTGAAAGGCAAGCTCGACGGCCACGCGGTTCGTGTGCCCCTGCTCAATGCCTCGATTACCGATTGCGTCTTCGAAATGCAGCGTCCAACGACGGTCGACGAGGTCAATGGCCTGCTCAAGGCTGCCGCGACGGGGCCGCTCAAGGGAATCCTCGGTTACGAGGAGCGGCCGCTGGTGTCGATCGACTACTGCGGGGATTCGCGCTCGTCTATCGTTGACGCCGCGCACACCCTGGTGACTGACGGCACGCTGGTCAAGATCTACGCCTGGTACGACAACGAGTGGGGCTACGTGAACCGTTACGTCGAACTCGCGCGCAAGGTCGCCGCGTCGCTCTAGAACGGGCTTCCCGAAATGCTGCCTTTTTTGCCGTTGACCGCAACCGGCGGGCGACGGCCCGCGGGGCAGCGACATCCCAATGGAGGAACAGCATGAGTGAGCCATCCGCAGCCGGCACCCATTCCACGCGGGCAGGCCTGCGCAACTATGTTCTGGTTACCGCGGCCTACTGGTCCGATACCGTTACCGACGGCGCCACCCGCATGCTGGTGCTGTTCTACTTCTACAACCTCGGCTACACGCCGCTCGCGGTGGCTTCGCTGTTCATCTTCTACGAAGTCTTCGGCATCATCACCAATCTCTTCGGCGGCTACATCGGCGCCCGCTTCGGGCTCAAGACCACGCTCTTCATCGGCCTCGGCACGCAACTCGCGGCGCTGTCGATGCTCGCCTTCGCGCCGCAGGGCTGGCTGGTCGTCGCCTGGGTCATGGTCTCGCAGGCCTTGAGCGGCATCGCCAAGGACATGACGAAGATGAGTTCGAAGAGCGCGGTCAAGCTGATCGTCCCCGAAGATGCCTCGGCGACGCTCTACCGCTGGGTGGCGATCCTTACCGGGTCGAAGAATGCCCTCAAGGGCGTCGGCTTTTTCCTCGGCGGCCTGCTGTTGACGGTGCTCGACTTCCAGACCGCGCTCAAGCTGCTCGTCGCGCTGGTCGGCGGCACGCTGATCCTCGCCGCGGTCCTGATGCGCGGCGGCCTCGGGCAAGCCAACAAGAAGGCCAAGTTCGGCCAGATGTTCTCGCGCAACGGCGCGGTCAACAAGCTCGCCGCAGCACGCATCTTCCTCTTCGGCGCCCGCGACGTCTGGTTCGTCGTCGGTTTGCCGGTCTTCCTGTCGAGCGTGCTCGGATGGACCTTCTGGCAGTCCGGCGGCTTTCTCGCGGTGTGGGTCATCGGCTACGGCATCGTCCAGGCGGCAACGCCGGGCCTGCTGCGCAGCCGCGTCGAGGGACGACACGAACCTGACGGCCGGACGGCGACGCTCCTCGCCTTCGTCCTCGCCGCGTTGCCAGCCGGCATCGCCGTGAGCCTGAGCGCCGGCATTGCGCCGAGCATTGTCGTGGTCGCCGGCCTGATCATCTTTGGGGTCGTCTTTGCCCTGAACTCGGCAGTGCATTCCTACCTGATCCTGGCCTATACCGACAGCGACAAGGTGGCGATGAACGTCGGCTTCTACTACATGGCGAACGCCGCCGGCCGTCTTGCCGGCACTGTCCTCTCGGGCGCGCTTTATCAGTGGGGCGTGCACAGCGGACCGAACAACGGCCTGGTCGCCTGCCTCTGGGCGTCCACGGCCTTCGTTCTGGTCGCCGGCCTGCTGTCGTTGCTGTTGCCGCGCAACCTCGGCCCGCGCACCAAGCCGATCAAGCTCGACGACTTGGGCGACTAGCTTCGATCCGGCCGGCCGGCTTCCGGCAGGCCGGCCAGATAGTCCTGATGGACGTCAAGGCTCAGCGCATTCGGACGCAGAGCCTTGACGGCCGCCTTGGCCTCATCCTGCGAGCGGCCGCGTTCGACCAGTATCTGCGCGGCCATCAGCCCCGTGCGCCCAGAACCGCCCTTGCAATGTATCGCGATCTTCCCGCCGGTATCGAGCAGCCGGTGAACCGCCGACCGCTGCGCCTGCCAGGCAACGGCAAAATCGGCCTTGGGCGGATGATCGTCGGCGATCGGGAGATGAAACCATTGCAGGCCGGCTGCCGCACAAAGCTCGGCCAGATTCGCCACCTCGTTGCTCGCCATCTCGCCCTCCGGCATCAGGGTGATCACCGCGCCGGCGCCGGCCGCTTTCAACTGCTCCAGGGCGACGCCTGGCGGCACGCCCTTGCTTCCCGGGCAGGGCGTCAATATGAGTCCCGCGCCCTCCTGGTCAAGAGGCAGCAAATCGGATGGATGTGTGTTCATGGTCGTGTCTGTCAAGGGTTGCAAATAGTCCCGGCGCGATCGCAGCGGCACCAGCCGTCGCCATTGTTACAGGTACGTTCGCCTGCGATTCTAACCGACCCGGGCAGCGATCGGGATGCAGGCTTGACCCCAGGGGGGGGCGGGAGTAAAAGATTCCATGCACGCAGCAATGCCCACCAGATATCCTTTCTGCATGGCCGGGGAGAGCCCGTTCCAGCGGCGTCTTGATCCGGTACGAGAGCGATGAACAAGGTTGACCGCCACCTCTGGCAGCGATTCTGGCTTCTTGCATCGCCCTACTGGCGCTCCGACGAGAAATGGAAGGCCTGGGGCCTGCTGGCATTGCTGGTGATCCTGCTGCTGGCACAGACGCGGTTCGCGGTACGTTTCATCGAACAGACCGGCGAGTTCACGTCGGCCCTTGCCGCCCGCAATGAAGAGCGTTTCTGGGACGCCATCGAGCTTTACCTGATCCTGCTGATCGCGGCGGTCCCCATCTACGCCCTCTACTACTTTGTCCGGGACAAGCTCGGCATCCACTGGCGGCGCTGGCTGACCAACCGTTTTCTCGACAGCTATTTCAGCCACCGGCATTTCTACGAGCTGAATGGTGATCCCGCCATCGACAATCCCGACCAGCGTGTCGCCGAGGACATTGCCACCTTCACCCAGCGCTCGCTGTACTTCCTGCTGGTCATCGTCGCGTCGGTGCTGCAATTGGTCGCCTTCAGCAGCGTCCTCTGGTCGATTTCCCGCGAGCTGGTCTATTTCCTCGTGGTCTACGCCTGCGCCGGCACGCTGATGGTGGTATTCGTCTTCGGGCAGAAGCTTATGGGCCTCAATTTCAACCAGTTGCGCCGGGAAGCCGATTTCCGTTTCAGCCTCGTGCGGGTCCGCGAGAATGCCGAATCCATCGCCTTCTATCGCGGCGAGGCCCAGGAGCTGAAACAGGTGCAACGCCGCTTCGCCAAGGCTTTCGACAATTTCAACCGACTCATCCGCAACCAGTTCGCGCTCAATCTCTTCCAGCATGCGTACAGCCTGCTGACCCTCGTCATTCCCAGCGCCATCGTCGCCTCGCGCGTGCTCTCGGGAGAACTGGAAGTGGGCCGCGCCGTCCAGGCAGCGGGCGCCTTTGCCGCGGTGCTCAGCGCCATCTCGCTGATTGTCGAGAATTTCGAGGGCCTCAGCCGCTTCGCGGCCGGCGTCGATCGCCTCGACACCCTGGCAAAGGTCCTCCCCGGACAATCCGGCAGCCGGGCGCAAGGCAAGAGCACCATCGAGTCCGTGGATGGCGCCGACATCACCCTCGCCAGCGTCACCCTGCACACGCCGAACTACGACCGCATCCTGGTCAAGGACCTGTCGGTCACCGTCAAGCCCGGCGAAGGGTTGATGATCGTCGGCGAGAGCGGCAGCGGCAAGAGCTCGCTGCTGCGCGCAATCGCCGGCCTCTGGCGCTCAGGCAGCGGCACCATCTATCGCCCGCGCGAGGACGACATCCTGTTCCTGCCGCAGCAGCCCTACATGCTGCTGGGCACCCTGCGCAGCCAGTTACTGTATCCGAACCACGACCGGTCGGTTTCCGACGAGGAACTTCTGGACCTGCTGGAAAGGGTCAACCTCCCGGACCTCGCCGCCCGGTTCGGCGGCCTCGACGTCGAGATGGACTGGCACAAGGTTCTCTCGGTCGGCGAGCAGCAGCGCCTTGGCTTCGCGCGCCTGCTGCTGACCAGGCCGCTGTTCGCCATCCTCGACGAGGCGACCAGCGCGCTGGACAGCGCCAACGAGGCCAGCCTCTACCGGCAACTGGCGGAAACGCGGACGACGCTGATAAGTGTCGGCCACCGTTCGACCATTCTCAAGTACCACAAACAGGTGCTGGAACTCACCGGCGACAGCGAATGGCAATCGCATCCAGCGGCAAGCTTTCGCTTCAGCAAGTAAGCCGCCAGCTTTGCCCGCCCTCCGGGCAAGAGTCCGTCAGCACTGCGTGGCGATCAATAGCGCCTCACCAGTTCGGCTCGCGCTCGGGCGTCGACGTGATCTTGTGGATGCTCAGGTCGGCGCCCTTGTACTCCTCTTCCTGATCGAGGCGCAGGCCGATGACGGCTTTCAGGGTTCCGTAGACGAGCAGGCTGCCGAGCATGGCGACGATGATGGCCACTCCGGTCATGATCAGTTGCGGCATGAAGGCGACGCCGCCGGCGCCGCCGAGCGCCTTGCTGCCGAAGATGCCGGCGGCGATGCCGCCCCAGGCGCCGCACAGGCCGTGCAGCGGCCAGACACCGAGAACGTCGTCGATCTTCCAGCGGTTCTGGGTAAGCGTGAACATGACTACGAAGAGGCCTCCGGCGACACTCCCGACGACCAGCGCACCAATCGGGTGCATCAGATCGGAGCCAGCACAAACCGCCACCAGGCCCGCCAGCGGCCCGTTATGCACGAAGCCCGGGTCGTTCCTGCCGACGAGCAGCGCGACCAGCGTGCCGCCAACCATCGCCATCAGCGAGTTGAGCGCGACAAGGCCGGAAATCTTGTCGAGGGTCTGGGCGCTCATGACGTTGAAGCCAAACCAGCCGACGGTGAGGATCCATGCCCCCAGGGCCAGGAAGGGAATCGATGACGGCGGGTGCGCGGACATCCGTCCGTCCTTCGTGTAACGGCCGTAGCGGGCGCCGAGCAGAAGCACGGCGGGCAAGGCGATCCAGCCGCCCATGGCATGGACGACCACGGAGCCGGCAAAGTCATGGAACTCCTCGCCGAAGGTCGCCTTGAGCCAGCCCTGGATGCCGAACGCCTGATTCCAGGCGATGCCCTCGAAGAAGGGATAGACGAAGCCGACAAGAACGAAGGTGGCGATCAGTTGCGGGTTGAACCTGGCGCGCTCGGCGATGCCGCCCGAGATGATGGCGGGAATGGCGGCGGCAAACGTCAGGAGAAAGAAGAATTTGGTCAGTTCGTAGCCATTCTTCTCCATCAGCGTGTCGACCCCGGAGAAGAAGCTCACGCCGTAGGCCAGGCTGTAGCCGATGAAGAAGTAAGCCACGGTCGACATCGCAAAATCGGCCAGAATCTTGACCAGCGCATTGACCTGATTTTTCTTGCGCACCGTCCCCACCTCGAGGAAGGCGAAGCCGGCATGCATGGCGAGCACCATGATGGCGCCCAGCAGGATGAAGAGGACGTTGCCGCCCGATTGAAAAGCTTCCATGGAACCCCCTGAACGAATGATCGGGGAGCAGAAGCAAGCACCATTCCAGTGCGCAAATCCTGTTACAAATCAGTGCATTGCGTCCCGATTGAAGGCCCGATGCGCACCGTATTGGTGCGCCGTCTGACCATCGCGCCACGCAATGGTGCGAATTCTGCTATTTCGCGGCTGCCTCGGGCGGCAGCAGAACCCACATTCGCCCGGATTGTTTCATCCTTCCCGCCTGCTCACCGGCTTCCTTGCCGAAACCCCAGAAGAAATCGGCGCGCACCGCGCCAGTGATCGCGCTGCCGGTGTCCTGTGCCAGCACCAGGCGATTGAGAGGTTTCGGCGAATTCGGGCGCGTCGTCGCCAGGAATACCGGCGCGCCCAGCGGCACCGAGCGCGGGTCGACGGCGATGCTGCGCTCGGCGGTCAGCGGAACCCCTAGGGCGCCGACCGGGCCACCATTGCCATTTGGCGCTTCGCGGAAAAAGACGTAGCTCGGGTTGCTGTTGAGCAATTCGTCAAGACGCCCGGGGTTGGCCCGCGCCCACGCCTGGATGCCCTGCATCGACGCATCCTCGAGTTTAAGTTCGCCGCGATCGACCAGCACCCGACCGATCGACTGATACGGATAGCCGTTCTGGTCGGCGTAGTTGAGGCGGATCGTCGTGCCGTCCGCCAGCTTGACCCGCCCGGAACCCTGCACCTGCAGGAAGAACAGTTCGACGGCATCATCGACGTAGAGCAGCGTCCGCGCCGGCACCTTGTCGCCACGCGCGGCGATCTCGGCGCGCGACCAGTAGGGCACGACCTTGTTGCCTTCGAGCCGGCCGCGCACCCGCTTGTCCTTCAGTTCCGGAAAAACGGTCCCGAGATCGATGGTCAGCAGATCGTCCGGCACGCCGCGCACCGGCTGCTCATAGCCCTTGGCGCGCATCCGGCTGCCGCGCAACAGCGGTTCGTAGTAGCCGGTGACGAGCCCCGTCCCGCTGCCGTCGGCCGTCTGGATCGCATAGGGCTTGAGCTGACTCTCGAAGAAGCGCCGCGGATCATGGCCCGGCTTGCCGTCGGCGGCCCGCGCCAGATCGCAGACGCGCTTCCAGCCCGGCCCGTGCGGCTTGCTGGCGACGCCACGGCAACTCGCGATGAAGGCGGGCCAGGCGGCAGCTTGATCATCGTCGTTCCAGCCGGGAAGATCGGCCCACTTCGCCGGCTGCAGCGTGCGCGGGAAGCCCCCCCCTGGCGGCGGGGTCGGAGCTGGCGCCGGACGCGGCGCGATCGAGGTCGACGCCGCAGGCGGGCGAGCCGGACTGGCGGGACACGGTTTGCAGTCCGCAGGCGTTTCGCCGGGCGGCATGCCCGTGCAAGCGGCGAGAAATAAAGAGGCAACAAGTGCTGCGGCTTGGATTTTTCCCATGGCTTTCGTTAGAGTTCGCAGATTCGCCGCGAAGTATAACCGCCACCATGCCCGACATCCCGCAACTCGAACGCCTGCTCAGCCGCGCCGAAGCCGTCCTCGGCCAGATCGAAGCCAGCCTCCCGCCGGCAGTTCCGCCACCCGACTGGGAGACCGCCATCGCCTTGCGCTGGCGCACGCGCAACGGGCGCGGCTGGTTGCAGGCGATGCGCCATCCGCACCCGATCCGCCTCGCCGACCTCAGCAACATCGACGACCAGAAGGCCCGGATCGTTGCCAACACGCACCAGTTCGTCGCCGGCCAGCCGGCCAACAACGTGCTGCTCACCGGCACGCGCGGCTCGGGCAAATCGTCACTGGTCAAGGCGGTGCTCAACGAGTTTTCGGGCAAGGGGCTGCGCCTGATCGAAGTCGACAAGGACGAGCTGGTCGACCTCCCGGATATCGTCGATCTGCTCGAAGGGCGCCCCGAGCGCTTCATCATCTTCTGCGACGACCTGTCGTTCGAAGCCGGCGAATCGGCGTACAAGGCGCTCAAGTCGATCCTCGACGGGTCGATCGCCGCACCGCCGGACAACGTTCTGATCTACGCGACGTCGAACCGCCGCCACCTGATGCCCGAGTATTTCGCCGAAAACCTTGATACCCGGCGCGTCGATGACGAGATTCATCCGGGCGAGGCGATCGAGGAGAAGATTTCGCTGTCCGAGCGCTTCGGCCTGTGGATTTCGTTCTATCCGTTCAGCCAGGACGACTACCTGGAAATCGTCAGGCACTGGCTACGGCACTTCGGGGTCGGCGCGGCGAAGATCGCCGGTTGTGAGCGCGACGCGTTGAACTGGGCGCTCGGCCGCGGTTCACGCAGCGGCCGCGTCGCCTGGCAGTTCGCCCGCGACCTCGCCGGCCATGAGAAGTCCGCGCGGAAAAGGTCGAAGTGAGCGAGGTCATCGAGGTTGCCGCTGCCGTCATGTTGCGCGCGGACGGCAGCGAGTTTCTCCTCGCCCAGCGCCCGCAGGGCAAGGTTTACGCGGGCTACTGGGAGTTCCCCGGCGGCAAGGTCGAGCCCGGCGAAACCGTGCGCGCGGCACTGGTCCGCGAGTTACGCGAGGAACTCGGCATTTCGGTCAGCGCCTGCTCCCCCTGGCTGACCCGCGTGTTCACCTACCCACACGCGACCGTGCGCCTCAACTTCTGGCGCGTCACCGCCTGGGACGGCGAAATCGGCATCGGCGCCCCGCTCGAACATGACGCGGTCGACTGGCAGAAATGCGGCAAATCCGCCAGCGTGACGCCGATCCTGCCGGCCAATGCGCCTATCCTCAAGGCGCTGGCGCTGCCGACGGCGATGGCGATCACGATGGGCGAGAGCGAGGGCGTCGAGCGCCAGCTCGAGCGGCTGGAAGAAGCTCTGGACAAGGGCCTGCGGCTAATCCAGGTGCGTGACAAGGGCTGGCCCTTCGCCCAGCGCCTGTGGTTTGCCGAAGCGGTCAGGCGTATCGCCGGGCAGCACGGCGCGCTGGTGCTGATCAACGACGACGAAGACATCGCCCGGCGCATCGGCGCCGACGGCCTGCACCTGTCGGCGGCGGGACTCGCGGCGTGCATGCAGCGACCGGACTTCGACTGGGTCGGCGCCTCCTGCCATGGCGCCGACGAACTGCGCCGCGCTGCCGAACTGGGCCTCGACTACACGCTGCTCGGCCCGGTGCTGCCGACGCCGACACACCCCGAAGCAACTGGTCTCGGCTGGGCCGAGTTTGCGCGGCTGATCACCGGCACTCCGCTACCGGTGTTCGCGCTCGGCGGGATGAAAAACGCGATGCTCGCCGCCGCTCAGGAGCACGGTGCGCACGGCATCGCACTCATGCGCGGCTGGTAGCGCCGGCGAGTCAGGCGCCGGCAGCGGCGTCGGTCACCTCGCTGCCCGTTTCGTTCTTCTCGTCGTGAACCGGAATCCGGTAGGATTCGGATGCCCAGCAGCCGAGGTCGATCTGCTTGCAGCGTTCGGAACAGAAGGGTCGCCACGGGTTTTCCGGCGCCCAGAGCGACTCGCCGCCGCATTGCGGGCAGCGCACCTTGCGGACAGCCATCAGAGATTGCAGAAGGTCAGCGCGAAGGGCACGTCGCGCTCGGCCACCTTGGCCTTGAGTTCGTTGGCCGGCGGGTTGGTGAAGCGGATGTTGAGGAAATACTTGTTGGCGCTGACCTCGGGAACGGCCGGCTGCTCGACGCCAACCTCGACGCGCACCATCTGCGCCGCCGTACCGCCCAAATTGAGCTGGAACTGGCCGCTGACCGCCGTGTGCTGCTTCGGCCGCCCGCTCGAGCGCAGCAGGCGCAACACGATCGCTGCCGCGTCGCGCAGCGGCAACAAGGGCCTGGTCCACTCGGAGATTGCGTCGCGCCTGATTCCTGGCGCCCGGTGCAACCACCAGTGATAGGAAGGCAGATCGAACTCGCAGACGCCGCCGGGGATCGCGGCGCGGCTCTTGATGCTCATCAGCCAGTCATTGTCGCGCAGGTACTGGCCAATTTTGCCTGCCATGGCAAGCAGCGCGGCCGAAGAAGCCTCGATCTCGTAGAGCGCGCCCGAGAGCGCCTCTTCGGAAATTTCCGGATTGTTGCGAAAAGCCAGCAGGGTCTGGCGCTGGCGCTCGAGTTCCTGGATGAGGTCCATCTTGAGGTCGGCACGACCCGCCGTTTCGAGAATTTCGAACAGCGTTACGAGCGCCGTATGATGTTCCAGTTGCCCGTCGCTCTCGGCGAAGTACGCCGTCTTTTCGAATAGATCCTCGAGCCGCAGCAGCGTGCGGATGCGCTCGTTGAAGGGATATTCGTAGGTGATCACGCGGTTTTGGGCTTTGAAGAACGAAAAATTGCCCTAATTCTGAGCCATTTGCAGGCAAATCTCAACACTTTGCTTTAGCTTTCTGCGCCGTCATGCGGAGATATCGCTGGTGCAGACCGGCGATCTGCAACTTGAGCGCGGCGAGATCGCCGTCGTTCGCGAGTACGTCGTCAGCCGCCGCCAGACGCTGGTCTCGCGACGCCTGAGTGGCCAGGATGGCGCGGACTTCCGTCTCGCCAAGCCCGTTGCGCGCCATGACCCGGCTGATTTGCAGGCTTTCCGGGCAGTCGACCACGACAACGCGGTCGCAGCGCTGACGATAGGTTCCGGACTCGACCAGAAGCGGCACGGCCAGAATCACGTAGGGCGAAACGGCCTGGCGACAGCGTTCGCCGGCAAGTTCGCGAATCATCGGGTGTAGGATTCCCTCCAGCCGCCACCGGACCGCCGGATCGGCGAAGGCCAGCCGGCGCATCCGGCTCCGATCGAGGGCGCCGTCGGCCGCCGCAACCTCCCAACCGAACTCGGCGCGCAACGCCGGCATCGCGGCCCCGTCGGCGGCGGTCAGTTCGTGGGCGATGGCATCGGTATCGACGACGCCGATGCCATGGGCGGCGAAGCAATCGGTGGCGGCGCTCTTGCCGCTGCCGATTCCCCCGGTCAGTCCGACGACGAAATTGCTCACCTGCAGTTCTGCGCCGTTGGTTTCGCGACGATACCCGCAGCGAAGTCCTGGACCTCCACCTTCTTCACCAACGGCCCGCGCGCCTCGACCTGAAACCGGCCTTCCTTTCCCGGACGCGGCATCAGCCTGGCCGTCCTGACCCCCTTGGCCCTTAGTTCGGCAAGACGTTCCTGCCCGCCTTTCTCGCTCGAGAAAACACCCAGCGAAATGGCAAACTGGTTGGGCCCGGCTTCCTGGATGATGAGCAGGTCCTTGACGCCGAGTTCCTTCAACTCGGAGATCTTCCGCTCCGCCTCGGCCTTGCTGCCCTGAGGCGGCACCATCACCCACACGCCGGCCCCCTCGGCAGCCACGGCGCGGCGTTCGACGCGGATGCCGGTGAACTTCTCCGCCAGCGTCGACGCCAGCCGATCGGCGTCGGCGGCCGGCAGATGATCCCAGAGCAGACACAATTCATCGGGCTCGGCACGCGCCGCTTCAGCCGACTGCCTTTCGCCATTGCCCTTCGCCGGGGGCTTCTGGCCATACCCGACAATACGCATGCGATCGACCGCCAACTGCCGCGCGACACGCCCGCTATCAGGATTTTCGGGCTGGCCGAAATACCCGCCGGCAAACGCATAGAGCAGCAGGTTGGCGAGAATCAGCAGGAAGACAATGACTCTCAAGTGCTCAGCCAACCTTGGGCAGATGCTTGAGCGATTCGGCGATGGCCTCGGCCGGGTAGTCGTAGTCTTCCAGCTTGCCGGACAGATAGCGGTCGTAGGAGGCCATGTCGAAGTGGCCATGGCCGGTGAGGTTGAACAATATGGTCTTGGCCTCGCCCGTCGCCTTGCAACGCAAGGCCTCGTCGATGGCGGCGCGGATGCCATGGCAGGATTCCGGCGCCGGGATGATGCCCTCGGCGCGCGCGAACTGCACGCCGGCCTCGAAGGTAGCGACCTGCGGCACCGCCAGCGCCTCGATCTGACCTTCATGCAGCAGTTGCGAAACGAGCGGCGAATCGCCGTGGTAGCGCAGGCCGCCAGCGTGGATGCCAGGCGGCATGAAGTCATGACCGAGGGTGTACATGCGCATGATCGGCGTGTAGCCGGAGACGTCGCCGTAGTCGTAGGCGTAGTGGCCCTTGGTCAGCGTCGGGCAGGAGGTCGGCTCGACGGCGACGCAGCGCAGGTTGGCCGCGCGCTTGTCGCCCGCCGCCTTGTCGGCGAGGAAGGGGAAGGCGATACCGCCGAAACTGGAGCCGCCGCCACAGGGCCCAAAGATCACATCCGGGTAGAGACCGATCTTGTCGAACGCCTTTTTGGCTTCGAGACCGATCACCGTCTGGTGCAGCAGCACGTGGTTGAGCACCGAGCCGAGCGTGTAGCAGGTGCCGGGGTCGCCGGCGGCTTCCTCGACGGCTTCGGAAATAGCCAGGCCGAGCGAGCCCTGGTTGTCCGGATCGGCGGCCAGCGCGGCGCGCCCGGCGTTGGTCAGATTGGTCGGGCTGGCGAAGACCTCGGCGCCCCAGGTCTGCATCATCGAGCGGCGGAAAGGCTTCTGCTCGTAGCTGACCTTGACCATGAAGACGCGCACCGGCATGCCGAACATCTGCCCGGCGAAGGCGATCGACGACCCCCACTGGCCGGCACCGGTTTCGGTGGTCAGCCGCTTGGTGCCGACCATCCTGTTGTAGAAAGCCTGCGGCACGGCGGAGTTCGGTTTGTGCGAACCGGCCGGCGAGACACCCTCGTACTTGTAGAAAATCTTGGCCGGGGTGCCCAGCGCCTGCTCGAGGCGCAACGCCCGGCACAGCGGCGACGGGCGCCACAGGGCGTAGATCTGGCGCACCTCCTCGGGTATGGCGATCCAGCGCTCGGCCGACATTTCCTGCTCGAGGATCGGCATCGGAAAGATGGCGCCCATCTGTTCCGGTGACACCGGGTTGCCATCCGGAGCGAGCGGCGGCGCCGGCGGATTGACCAGGTCGGCCGCCACGTTGTACCAGTGGGTTGGAATCTCCTCCGGCTCGAGGTTTATGCGTAGCGGTATCATTTTTTTCTCTCCCTGATCGGTGTTCCGCAAAGGAGCTAAGTTACCGCAAAAGGCCGCGGCATCCAAGGACAGGCGGCGGATTTGGCCGGTTTTGGCGTGTTGACCGCACCCGGAGGCGACAGGGCGTTGGGCTCAAGTACCCCTGGGGTGCAGCAGTCGGCGGTCCGAGCAGGTAAAGTACCGCCTGCGATGCTCACTTGTCCTCAAATTTCCTCGACCGCCGCCGCGACACACGCGCTGCGCCGCCATCCCGCGAGCCTATGCGTTGCCGTCCGCGCCATCGAAGCCCGCGCCCGCCTTGCTGAAAATGGCAACCTGGCACTGAGCTATCGCCTGCGCGGCGATCCTGAAGGCATACGCATTCCCGAACCAGCATTACCCTCCGCCAGCGATGGTCTGTGGCAACACACCTGTTTCGAAGCCTTCGTTGCTGCGGTCGACGGCCCGGAATACCGTGAATTCAACTTCTCGCCGTCCGGCCAGTGGGCAAACTATCGCTTCTCCGCCGGCCGCCAGCGCGATTTTGGGTTCATTCCAGCGGTCGCGCCACAGATCGCTTTCCACCGCTGCACCGACGGACGCCGCCTTGACGCCGTGATCGCCTCGGAACTGTTGCCGGCGGGCGCCATTCTCAACATCGGCCTGGCCGCCGTGATCGAGGCCCGCGACGGCAGCGCGAGCTATTGGGCACTCACCCACTGCGCCGCCCAGCCCGATTTCCATCTCCGTCAGAGCTTTTCGCTGACGCTGCAAAGACCCACACCATGACCTGTCCCATCCAGTTCGGCATCGACCGCCTGCTCGCCGACCCCGCCCTGCGCAGCCCGCTGGCCGGCAGGCGCATCGCCCTGCTCGCCCACCCCGCTTCGGTGACTGCCGATCTCACCCATTCGCTCGACGCCCTCGCCGCCCTGCCCGACCTGAAACTGACCACCGCCTTCGGCCCGCAGCACGGACTGCGCGGCGACAAGCAGGACAACATGATCGAATCGCCGGACTTCCTTGACCCGCAGCTCGGCATTCCTATCTTCAGCCTCTACGGCGAAGTTCGCCGGCTGACCGTCGCGATGATGGACTTCTTCGACGTGCTGCTCGTCGACCTGCAGGACCTCGGCTGCCGCATCTACACCTTCATCACCACGCTCCGCTACGTGCTCGAAGCCGCCGCCGAACATGGCAAAACGGTCTGGGTGCTCGACCGCCCGAACCCGGCCGGCCGCCCGGTCGAGGGACTGACCCTGCGCGACGGCTGGGAGAGTTTCGTCGGCGCCGGCCCGCTGCCGATGCGCCACGGCCTGACCATGGGCGAACTCGGCCACTGGTTCATCGCCACGCTCAAACTGGACGTCGACTATCGCGTCATCGAAATGCAGGGCTGGCAGCCTGATGTCGCCCCCGGTTATGGCTGGCCGCTCGGCGAACGCACCTGGATCAACCCCAGCCCGAACGCCCCCAACCTGTGGATGGCGCGCGCCTACGCCGGCACCGTCATGCTCGAAGGCACGACCCTGAGCGAAGGGCGCGGCACGACGCGGCCACTGGAAATTTTCGGCGCCCCCGACATCGACGCCCGCGCCGTGCTCGCCGAAATGCACGCCCTTGCCCCGCACTGGCTGGCCGGCTGCCGGCTCCGCGAAACCTGGTTCGAACCGACCTTCCACAAGCACGCCGGCCAGTTGTGCAACGGCCTGCAGATCCACGCCGAAAGCCCACATTACGACCACGCCGCCTTCCGTCCCTGGCGCCTGCAAACGCTCGCCTTCAAGGCCATCCGTCGCCTGTATCCGGACTACCCGCTGTGGCGCGATTTCGCCTACGAATATGAGCACGACCGCCTGGCGATCGACCTGATCAACGGCTCGCCGCTGCTGCGCGAATGGGTGGATGACTCAGTGGCAATGCCTGGCGACTTGGATCAATTGGCATCGCTGGACGAATCGGCTTGGTCGGAGTCACAGCAGCAATTCCTTTCCTATGGAAATGAGTGCAATGCGTTCAATCACCCCACGCATTCGATCCAAGTCGCCGAACCAGATAAGCATGACGAAAAAGTTCCTGATCGTGTTTGGGTCGGAGCCCACTACGAGGCCTACGGGAATCGAATCTTGGTTCTCGGTGAATCTTGGTATGGTAATCGCGAGGAGTACCCGGATGATCTCATAACCGATCACGGGTGGATCACCGCGTACCTCAACAACGAACAGGCCGACCCCCTTTACACCCGGATCGCAAATTCAGTTGAGCGGAACCAGCAAAACGCGAAACGAGTCTTCTGGAACCGGGTCGCCTTCACCAATCTCGTGCGCCATAGCGTTGGCCCCGACCGCAATTGTCGTCCGAGCGAAGACGACTATCGTTCAGCCATTCCGCGCCTTCGCCAATTGCTCGCCGAACTCAAGCCACGCGGCGTCCTGATCCTTGGGACAAAGCAATCCAATTTCTCAGGGCCATCCATCACCGAGTTCGGCGCTCTTTGGGAGAGCGTGCGGCACCCAACTGGAGAATATGGGGTCAGAAATCAGGAAATCCGTGAAGCATGGGAGCGACTTCTGAGCCGCCTGCCTCAACCATGATGCCAATCGCAATTCCAAGAACGAATTCAACCGGAAACTTTTGTCCCCCTTAGGGCTCTTTCAGCCGCCCTCACCCCGCGATATTGCGCCTCCTCGAACAGCGAGAATCCCGACAGGTCCGCATGCGCCAGCGCGATGCGCGGATGGCGGAAATTGGCCAGTTTTTCGCGTTGACCGTCGAAGAGACTTCCCGGCACCGGGCGGCGCATGGCGTGGCCGTTGCGGAAGATGTCGAGGCGCGTGGTTAGTTTGCGGATGTCGGGATGCACACGTTCGAGTTCGCCGAGGATGCCTTCAGCCCAGGCTTCGCGCGGGGTTTCGAGGAGCAGGCGACGCCCTTCGGCGGGCGTCACGTCGTGCAGGGCGCGGTAGTAGGTGAACACAGTGCCGGACAGGCGGCGGCGGATCAGTTGATGGGTCGCCGTCACGTAGCCGAGGCCAGGGCTGTCATAGAACACGTTGTCCCACGCCGGCGGGGCGCCGTGGCGCTCCTCGGGAAAATCGGCAAGATGCAGGTTGGCGGTCAGCCACGGCGCGTAATCACCGGCCAGCGCGGCAGCCTTCAACTCGCCGGGCATGGCCGGCCAGACGCGCGGCAGCAGGAAGATGGGGGCGGCCCAGATCACTTGCCGCGCTTCGATGCGCATGGTTTTTGCCCGGTGCAGCACGTCGACCGCAACAGATGACTTTCCCTCCTCGACGCGCCAGGCCAGCGCATTGGTCAGGATGCGCCCGGCCGCATGGCGGGCGAGGCCGCGCGCCAGCCAGGCGTTGCCATCGGGCGCGGTGAGCACGGCATCGCTGGCGGCGTTGGCGGCCTCGCCGGTGCGGCAGGCGAAGTAGTGCAGGCCGGCCCAGGCCGAGGTCTGATCGTGGGCGGTGCCGTAGTCGTCGCGCGTCGCGTAGTTGGCCAGCCAGTGCAGGCTGGGGGCGGTGAAGCCGTTGGCGTTCAGCCAATCGCTAAAGGAAACCCGGTCGAGCGCCCGCCACTCGGGGTCGCGGCTGGACAGTTCCATCGGGATGGCGAAGGCGCGCCGGCCGTCCCGCCCGCGCTCCTCCTTCAGTTCCTCCATACGCTCGTGGAAGCGCCGTTGCTGTTCGCGCTCGCCGGCGTCGACCCCGCGATGCGGCAGCAGTCCTTCCTCCCACAGGCCGTTGCGATAGACTCGCTCCTGCGGCGTCGCGCACAGGTAGCGCTCTTCGTAGACCGGCTTGGCGGCGGTCGGATCGCCCTGCAGGACGCCGAGTTCGGAAAGCAGCTCGCGCACGACGGTCGACTCGCGGGTCGGCAACGGCAAATAGTGGGCGCCCCAGGGATAGGCGACGAGGGGCGATTGTCCGGCGCGTGAATTGCCGCCGGGCTCGCCTTCCATTTCGAGCAGCAGGAAGTCGTCGACCCCGGCCTTGGCCAGTTTCCACGCGGCCGCCAGACCGGAGATGCCGGCGCCGACGATCACGACACCGGTCCGGCGGAATTCCGCTGGCGCCGGGAAACCGCCATCGCGCAGGCGGTGGCCGAGCGCGTGTGACATGTCGAGCAGTTCGCCGGGGGGCAGCGGGGGTTCCCCGGCAGGGGCGCAACCGGCGAGAGCGGCGGCGCCCACCGTACGCAGAAAATCGCGGCGGCTGATGCCGGCCATCGGGTTGCTGGTGCTAGTCAAACTTCCGCAGCGAGAGACTGACCGAAAGTTGCGCCCCGAGCCAGCCAAGGAAGGCGCCGATGCCGGCCAGCGCCGCAACCTCGCCGACGCCCGGCGGACGCAGGCTGAAGCCGGCGCCATATAGTTCCGCCAGTTCGCCGACCGGCCCCGCCAGCAGCGTCAGGGCGCCGAGCACGAGGGCGGCGGCGAGCAGCCCGCCGAGCGCACCCTGCAGCGCGCCGAAGTAATAGAAGGGACGGCGGATGAAGGCGTCGGTCGCGCCGATCAGGCGCGCCACTTCGATCTCGGCGGCCAGCGCCATGACCTGCAGGCGGATGGTGTTGAAGGTCACGGCAATCAGGCCGGCGGCAAAGATGCCGGCGAGCATCGACAAGGCGAGGCGGGCGAGCCGCAGGAAGGCATCGAAGCGCTTGACCCAGGCCGAATCGAGCTGGACATGCGCGACCTTGGGCCAGCCGGCAATTTCCTTGCGCAGGATTTCCAGCGCTTCAGGCGCGGTATTGGTCGGCTCGACGATGAAGGCATCGGGCAGCGGATTGCGCGGCAGGCTGGCGACGATTTCGGCCATGTCCTCGCTCGTCTGCATGCGCTTCAACGCCTCTTCCTTCGGCACGAAGCGCCATTTTCCGTTTGCCGCCTGCTTCAGCCGGTTCTCGATTTCGCCGACATCCTTCCTGCCGGCATCGAGGGTCATGAACAGGCTGATCTGTTGCACGCCCGAGACGTTGCGGCCGAGGTCGCGCAGGTTGTCGAGCAGCACGTAACCGAAGGCGGGCAGAGTCAGGACGATGCCGATGACCAGGAGCGAGAGCAGGGTGTTGAGCGGCGCCAGCCACAGGCGGCGCACGGCCGAGGCGAGCGCCGCCCGGTGTTGCACGAACCAGGCGTTCATGGGGCCACCCCGAGAAGTAAGCAGGAGCCCCGGCTGGCGAAGCCGGACGGGGATGCGCACGCCCGCGAGCGTGAGGCGCTGGTCGCCTGCGCGGCCGGCATGTACGAAAGATGGCAAGTCATGCGGCCATCCTCCCGTGATCGAGGCACAGGACATTCGGGTGGTAACGTTGGATCCAGTGCTGGTCGTGGGTAGCAACGACGACCGTGACGCCGACCCGGTGAAAGTCCGCGAAAATCCCGAGGATCGCGTCCGCCGATTCGATGTCGAGGTTGCCGGTCGGTTCGTCGGCGAGCAGGACCGCCGGGCGATTGACGACGGCGCGAGCGATGGCCAGGCGCTGCTGCTCGCCGCCGGAGAGCGCAATCGGCGTCACCTTCTCGCGTGTTAGCAGGCCAACCTTGTCAAGCGCAGCCTGGGCGCGGCGGATCGCCTCGCGCCGCGACAGACCGACGATCTGCAGCGGCAGCAGCACGTTATCGAGAACGCTGCGGTCGAACAGCAGTTTCTGGTCCTGGAAGACCATGCCGAAATGACGGCGCAGGTAGGGAATCGCACTGCGCCGCAGCGCCGCCACGTTCTGGCCGTTGACCACCAGGCTGCCCGAGGTCGGGCGCTCGACGGCGGCGATCAGCTTGACCAGCGTCGATTTGCCGGCACCCGAGTGGCCGGTGATGAGAACCATTTGCCCGGCCTCGATGGCGAAGCTGACATCCCTGATGGCTTCGTAGCCGCCCGGATAACGCTTGCTCAGGTTGCTGGCGACGATCATTCGAACAGCGCGTCGACGAAGTCCCGGGCGGAGAACGGACGCAGATCGTCGATCTGCTCGCCGACGCCGATAAAGCGGATCGGTTTCGGGCACTCGTGGGCAATGCCCATGACGACGCCGCCCTTGGCGGTGCCATCAAGCTTGGTCAGGACCAGCCCGCTGACATGGATCGCCTTGTCGAAGGCCTTGACCTGCTGCAGTGCGTTCTGGCCGATGTTGGCGTCGAGCACGAGCAGGGTCTCGTGGGGGCCGGTCGGGTCGACCTTCTGGATGACACGGCGGACCTTGGCGATCTCTTCCATCAGGTGCAACTGGGTCGGCAGACGACCGGCGGTATCGGCCAGGACGATGTCGATGCCGCGCGCCTTGGCCGCCAGGATGGCATCGAAGACGACGGCCGCCGGATCGCCCTTGTCCTGGGCGATCACCGTCACGTTGTTGCGCCGGCCCCAGGTCTCCAGTTGCTCGCGGGCGGCAGCGCGGAAGGTGTCGGCGGCGGCGAGCAGCACGCTCTTGCCGTGGTTCTGAAAATACTTGGCCAGCTTGCCGATCGACGTCGTCTTGCCGGCGCCATTGACGCCGGCGATCATGATCACGAAAGGCTTGTGGCCGCTGACATCGAGCGGCTTCTCGAGCGGCTGCAGGGTCGCGCAGAGGAGTCGGGCGAGCGCCCTCTGGATGCCCTCCGGGGTATCGAGCCTTTCGAACTCGGCGGCGACCTTCAGATCGTCGAGCAGGCGCGTGGTTGCCTCGATCCCGACGTCGCTGGTCAGCAGCAGGGTTTCCAGTTCCTCGAGGAACTGGTCGTCGACCTTGCCGCGCGAGAAGATGGTCTTGAGCCGGCCACCCCATTGGGCGCGCGTCTTGGCGAGGCCCTTGAACAGGCGCTCGCGCCACTTGGGCGTTGCATCGGCACCCGTGGGCGCGACGGCTGCCGCTTCGGCGCCGGATTTCTTGACGAAACTGAACATGAGGATTGTGGTCTGAGGCCGTGCTGACAGGCGGGTGGCAAACCGCTAAGATGCCGCCCGAACGAACTTCATTTTCGCCGCTGATTCTAGCAGAAAGCCCGATTCGCCATGCGCATGCGACACCTTCTTCCCCTTTTCCTGCTTCCCGGACTGTTGACCGCGGCACTGGCCAATCCCTACGAAACCACCCTCAAGAACGGCCTGCGCGTCATCGTCAAGGAGGACCGGCGCGCGCCGACCGCGGCGCAGATGGTCTGGTACCGCATCGGCAGCATGGACGAGGTCGATGGCGCCTCGGGCGTCGCGCACGTGCTCGAACACATGATGTTCAAGGGAACGCCGAGCGTTGGTGCCGGCGAATTCAACAAGCGCGTCGCCGCCGCCGGCGGGCGCGACAACGCGTTCACCAGCCGCGACTACACCGCCTACTTCCAGCAGGTGCCGAAGGAAAAGCTGCCCGAGATGATGCAACTCGAGGCCGACCGCATGCGTCACCTCAACGTCGATCCCAAGGAGTTCGCGCAGGAGATCAAGGTCGTCATGGAAGAGCGCCGCATGCGCACCGACGACAACCCGCAGTCCAGGCTGTTCGAGCAGATGAACGCCACCGCCTTCCAGGCCCATCCCTACCGCCGCCCGATCATCGGCTGGATGAGCGACCTCGAAAACATGAGCGCCGCCGATGCCAAGGCCTGGTACGACACGTGGTACGTGCCAAACAACGCCTACGTCGTGATCACTGGCGACGTCGACCACAAGGAGGTGTTCGCGCTGGCCGAGAAATACTACGGCCCGCTGGAGGGACGCCCGTTGCCGGCGCGCAAGCCGCAGGTCGAGCCGGCCCAGGACGGGACGCGGCGGGTCAACGTCAAGGCGCCGGCCGAGCTGCCGGTGCTGATCATGGGCTACAAGGTGCCGGTGCTGCGCGACGCCGACAAGGACAGCGACCCCTATGCGCTGGAAATGCTGGCCGCCATCCTCGATGGCCATGACGCGGCGCGCTTCAACAAGAAACTGGTGCGCGAGGACAAGGTGGCGCTGTCGGTCGGCATCGATTACGACGCGACGGCGCGCGGCCCCGGCATGATCTATCTGCATGGCAGCCCGTCGGAAGGCCGCACGGTCGCCGACCTCGAAGCCGCCCTGCGCGCCGAGATCACGCGCATCCAGCAGGAGGGCGTCAGCGAGAAGGAACTCAAGCGCGCCAAGGCGCAACTGGTCGCCGGGCAGGTCTACAAGCTCGACTCGATGTTCGGCCAGGCCATGGAAATCGGTCAGACCGAATCGGCCGGCATCCCCTACCAGAAGATCGACCGCATGCTGGAGAAGCTGCAGCAGGTCAGCGCGGCCGAGGTGCAGGCGGTGGCGCAGAAGTATTTCAGCGACGACACGCTGACCATCGGCGTCCTCGACCCACAGCCGCTCGACGGCAAGCCGCGCCGCCCGACCGTCGCCACCCGTCACTGAGAAAATGACCATGAAAAAACTGTTGACCGCAGCAATCGCCCTGCTCGCCGCGCAGGCCGCACTGGCCGGGGTGAAGATCGAAAACTGGGTGACGACCGGCGGCGCCCGCGTGTTCTTCGTCGAGAGCCGCGTCCTGCCGATCCTCGACGTGCAGGTCGATTTCGCCGCCGGTTCGATGTTCGACCCGCCAGGGAAATCCGGGTCCGCGGCGTTGACCCGCTCGGTCCTCGGCCTCGGCGCGGGGAAGCTCGATGAAACGGCAATCGCCGAGCAGATGGCCGACATCGGCGCCACCCTCGGCGGCGGCGCCGACACCGACCGCGCCAGCGTCGCCGTGCGCACGCTCGCCGCCGCCGAGAAGCGCGACGCCGCGCTCGACGTGCTACGCACCGTGTTGCATGCGCCCCGTTTCGAGGCGGCGATCTTCGAGCGCGAGAAGGCGCGCACCGTTGCCGGACTCAAGGAAGCGATGACCCGCCCCGACAGCATCGCCGGCAAGGCCTTCTGGGCCGCCATGTATCCTGAACATCCCTACGGCCGGACGGCCACGCCGGAATCCGTCACCGCCCTGACCCGCGACGATCTCGTGGCGTATCACGCCCGCTACTATACGGCGGCCAATGCCAGCATCACGCTGGTCGGCGACATCGGCCGCGGCGAGGCCGAGAGGATCGCCGAGGCGATTGCCACCGGACTGCCCAAGGGGGCGCCGGCGACCCTGCCGCCGGCGCCAACGGTCGCCCCGGGCAAGGCCGTCAAGCTCGAACACCCGGCCAGCCAGGCGCACATCCATATCGGCATGCCGGCCATCGAGCGCGGCAACCCGGATTTCTTTCCGCTAATCGTCGGCAACTACACGCTGGGTGGCGGCGGCTTCGTCTCGCGCCTGATGAAGGAAGTGCGCGACAAGCGCGGCTATGCCTACGGCGTTTCCAGCTATTTCAATCCGCTGCGCCAGGCGGGACCCTTTCAGATCGGCCTGCAGACCAAGCGGGTGCAGGCGAAAGACGCGATCGCGCTGAGCCGCGACGTGCTCGACGGCTTTCTGAAGGACGGGCCGAGCGCGGAAGAACTGGCGGCGGCCAAGGCCAACCTGACTGGCAGCTTCCCGCTGCGCCTCGACAGCAACAAGAAAATTCTCGACAACGTCGCCGTAATCGGCTTTTACGGCCTGCCGCTCGACTGGCTCGACAATTACCAGCAGAAGGTGCGGGCGGTTACGGTCGACGACGTGCAACGGGCCTTTTCCCGCTATGTCCGTCCCGCCGACCTGATGACCGTGACCGTGGCTGCCGATTGAATTCGCTGCGCATCATCGGCGGCCGTTATCGCCGCCGCGTCCTGCGCTTTCCCGACAGCGAAGGCCTGCGCCCGACACCGGACCGCGTCCGGGAGACGCTGTTCAACTGGCTCGGCCAGGAACTCGACGGTCAGCATTGCCTTGACCTCTTCGCCGGCAGCGGCGCGCTCGGTTTCGAGGCGCTTTCACGCGGCGCCGCGCGGGTCGTCATGGTCGAACCAGCATCAAAAGTGATCGCGGCGCTGCGCGAAAACGCCAAAATGCTGGAGAACCCGCCCGGAGTGGAGATCACTCGCGGGGATGCGCTACAATATCTGGCCTCGACGACGTCGAAATTCGACCTCATCTTCCTCGATCCGCCCTTCGAAAAGGGCTGGATTCCGCGCCTGGAACCGCTTCTTGCCGGCGTCGCGAACGAAGATGCGGCGGTCTACATCGAGGCGGAACATGAAGTCGGGGCCTTGGGTGACTGGCGCACGGTGCGTCACGGCAAGGCTGGCGAAGTCCATTTTCAGTTGATGCGGCGGGAAACAGGTTGACCAAACTCAATCATCGCGTAGCGATCTATCCGGGAACCTTCGACCCGATCACCCGCGGCCACGAAGACTTGGTCCGCCGGGCGGCCACGCTTTTCGACAGGCTGGTCCTGGCGATTGCCGAGAGCCCATCCAAGCAGCCGCGTTTTCCGCTTGCCGACCGCGTCGAAATGGCGCAGGAAATACTCGGCGACGTAACCAACGTCGAGATCATCGGCTTCAACACGCTGCTCATGGACTTTGTTCACGAACAGAACGCCAAGGTCATCGTCCGCGGCCTGCGCGCGGTTTCGGATTTCGAATACGAATTCCAGATGGCCGGAATGAACCGCAGCGTCTATCCAGAGGTCGAAACGGTGTTCCTGACCCCGGGCGAGCAGTACATGTTCATCTCGGCGACGATGGTGCGTGAAATCGCGCGCCTCGGCGGCGACGTCAGCAAATTTGTGCAACCTTGTGTAGATAGACGCCTGCGGGCAACAGCTTCAGCTAACTGAGAGGAAGAACGGCAATGTCCCTGATCATCACCGACGAATGCATCAACTGCGACGTCTGCGAACCCGAATGCCCGAACGAGGCGATTTCCCAAGGTGCGGAAATCTACGAGATCGACCCCAACAAGTGTACCGAGTGCGTCGGGCACTACGATGAACCGCAGTGCGTGCAGGTCTGCCCGGTCGACTGCATCCCCAAGGATCCGGCGCATGTCGAAAGCGAAGAAATGCTCTGGGTCAAGTACGAAAAGCTGACCGGCAACAAGCGCCCGTAAGTTTGCCGGCCCAACAGAAACCCGCGAAATTCCCGGGTTTTTTTGCTGTTGACCGCGCCCGTCAGGTAACCGGGCTCATGGACCGGGAAACTGCCTGATCAGGCGGCCCGGAGCCCGGCTTCGGGCGGCATCAGCAATTCGCGCACCCGCCCGACCACATCTTCCAGGGCATGGATCTGCCGCAGCAGGTCCTTGTCGACGCTTTCCAGTTCGCGGATGCGGTCCTCCAGCGTATCGGTCGCCTGGTGAATGCGCTTGATGCTTTCCAGACGGCGCTTGAGCCGGATCTGGTGCTCGCGGACCTGGGTTTCCATCGGTGCCATGATTGCCCGCAGCCAGGTTTCGGCATCCTTGTTGGCCCGCTCGAAGGCTCGGCGGACTTGGAGTGCAACCTCCTCAAAGAACTTCTGCGTGATGTGCTTCTTGTCGGTGGTGACCAGGCTGCGGACCGAGTTGAGGTGGGTGTCGCACCAGGCTTCGAGGCGATCCAGTTCCTTTTCGTAGCGCAGCAGCGAAAACGCGGCGGGGGTTCCCAGCTTGAGGCCGTGCTCGACCGAGAACTTCTTGTAAACCGCTTCCATCATGTTCCGGATCTCGCCGATCTCGCCCGCCGACCTAGCCAGCGCGTAACGCGAGCGGCCGAAGAAATTGCCCATGGCGTCGGACAGCGTTCGCGAGAAATTTGCCTCGACCATCGCGGTTCGGGTTTCGTGGGTCAACTGGCGCAGCGCATCGAGACCGAGATGGCCGAACAGGTTGTTGGTCAGCGACGAGAAAACGCTGCGTACCGCATAGTAGCGCTGTAGACCGGACTCGAATTCGACCTTCTCGGCGCGCACCTTGCCCATCATGTACTCGACGACACCCTTGTTCTTGCCGCGCAGTTCGGTCAGTTCGGTCAGCTGCTCGCGCAGCCCGGCAAGGCGCGACTCAAGCAGGCCACACACGCGCAGGCTGACTTCGCCGAATTCGCTCTCGGTATTTTCGCGGACAATGTCCTGCTTGGCCGGAATCAGCTCCCCGGAGAGTGACGCCTCGAGGATCGGCAGGCGACTCCTTTCAAGCAGGGCCTCGTCACCATTGATCTTGGCCACCAGGCCCTTCTGCGCCGAGACCGGAAAGATCTGGCGTTCCGGCAGGCCAAGAATGGAGGCGCAGGAAGCGACCTGGCGACCGATTTCGCTTTCGATCTCCGCGAGTGTCTTGAGTTCGTCCCACTGGCCGTCGATCTTGTTCAGCACGACCACCCGCCCGCGTCTGCCAGCGCCACCGGCACCGATGTGTTCGTTCCAGATGGTCAGGTCCGACTGCGTCACCCCGGTATCGGCGGCAAGGATAAAGAGGATGGCATGCGCGTTGGGCAGCAGCGAAAGCGTCAGTTCCGGTTCGGCGCCGATGGCGTTGAGGCCAGGCGTATCAAGGATGACCAGACCCTGCTTGAGCAGCGGATGCGGAAAGTTGATCACGGCGTGGCGCCAGCGCGGCACCTCGACCAGGCCGTCCTCGCCAATCCGGTACAGTTCGCCCGTCGCGCCGCCAACCTCGAAGCCGAGACGTCCGGCTTCCTCCGGGACAACCCGGATGGTCTCGCTGACATGACGCAGCGCCTCCTGCATCACCTCGGCCGACTCTACATCGAGCGGCGCCATGAACCACTCCTCCGGGTAACGCCGGTACTCGCTGACGCTGGCATTGCTAGCCCGCGTCTGGATCGGCAGCAACTCGATGCGTGGCGTCTTTTTCGGGTCGTAGAGCAGTTCGGTCGGGCACATGGTCGTGCGCCCGGCAGACGACGGCAGGATACGGTTGCCGAAGTCGGCGAAAAAGATGGCGTTGATCAGTTCCGACTTGCCACGCGAGAACTCGGCGACGAACGCCACGTTCAGGCGATCCTCGTGCAGGCGCTCGAGAAGCTGCGAAAGCCGCAGATCGGTCTGCGCGTCCGACAGGTCATTCTCCGACAACCAGCCCTGAAACTCGCCAATGTTGGCGGACAGGCGCGAGCGCCACTCGGTATAAGCGGCAATCTGAAGGGCAAGTGTCATGGCTGTCACCGATCGCGGTCGATGGTCCAATCTATCACAAAAACATGGACTTGCGCGCCTTTTTCAATGTTGGCAGGAAGGGCAGTAGAAGGTCGACCTGCCGCCCTGGCGAACCTGACGGATGACACCCCCGCAGCGGCGGCAGGGCTCGCCGGCGCGACCATAGACCGCGCAATCGACCTGGAAGCAGCCGGCGCCGCCATCGCTGTGCACATAGTTGCGAATGCTGCTGCCGCCGGCGGCGATGGCATCGGCCAGCGTCTGGCGGATCGCCGGCGCCAGCCGCCGGTAGCGCTCCCGGCTGATCCGGCTGGCCGCGCGCAACGGCGAGATGCCTGCGCGGAACAGGCTCTCGGCGGCATAGATGTTGCCGATGCCGACCACCAGGTGGCTGTCCATCAGCACAGGCTTGATCGGCGCGGCCCGGCCTCGCGTCGCGGCAAACAGCCAGTCGCCGGTGAATTCTTCGGCCAGCGGCTCGATGCCGAGCACCGCCAGCAGTGGATGCGGTGCTTCGCCGAGCGCGTGCCACAGCACGACGCCGAAGCGCCTGGGGTCGCTCAGGCGCAGCGTCTGGCGTGCAAAGAGTATGTCGACATGGTCATGCTTTTCCGGAGTCTTATCGTTCGCCACAAAGCGCAGGCTTCCCGACATCCCGAGGTGGATGATCAGGCAGCCATCCTCGATGCCGCCGCGGCAGTCGAGCAACAGGTACTTGCCGCGTCGCCTGACCGCCACCACCCGTTGCCCCGCCAAAGTGTCGCCAAGCGTCGCCGGCAGCGGCAGACGCAGGCGCGGCGAGCGCACGACGGCGCCGAGAATCAGCTCCCCGGTGACTTCCGGCTGGAGCCCGCGCCGACAAACCTCGACCTCCGGCAATTCAGGCATAGCTTGTTCCTCCGAGCAAACCCAAATAACATCGCAAACTTATCGGATTCTAAGCGCTCCAAAGCGCAACCCCTGACTGAAAGCAGCGCATGTCCATGAAGTTGATCGTCGCAGCACTTGCCCTGGCCTTCGCCGGGCCGATTCATGCCGCCGGCGAAGAAGCGGGCAGGGAGCCAGCCAAGGAACCTGCGAAGGCGCCGGCGAAAACGCCGGCGAAGAAGCGGTTGACCGCTCAGTATGCCGGCGAGGATATCCTCGCCCGCACCGTCTTCCAGTCTCTGGTCGGCGAACTTGCGCTCAAGCGCGGTGACACCGAGCTGGGCATCAGCGCCTGGGTCGACCTCGCCCGGCGCACCCGCGATCCGGCGGTGATCGCGCGCGCCATCGAGGTGGCAGCCGCAACCAGGCAAAACGAGCTGGCGCTCGACCTGGCCCGTCTCTGGTTGCAGGTCGAACCCGAGTCGACCAGGGCGCGCCAGACCGAATCCTCGCTGCTGGTCCTTGCCAACCGCATCGACGACCTTGGGCCGCAACTCGCCAACCTGCTCGCTCAGGACCAAGCGAATCTCGCCAACAATCTGATGCACCTGAACAGCATGCTGAGCCGCCATGGCGACAAGAAGGCCGTGCAACGCCTGGTCGACCGTGTCGCCGCCCCCTACAGCGACCTCCCGGAAGCGCACTTCGCGATGGGCGTAGCCGCCGCCAATGCCGATGACCTGATGCACGCCCAAGGCGAATTCCAGAAAGCGCTGGAGCAGCGCCCCGACTGGGAGACCGCCGAACTCGCCTACGCGCAGTTGCTGGCCAAGACGTCCTTGGCGAGCGCGATCGAGAGTCTCAACGAGTTCCTCGCGCGCAAGCCGGATGCCCGCGACGCCCGCCTGACCCTCGCCCGCCTGCTGATCAGCGAACAAATGTACGCCGAAGCACGGGCACAGTTCGACATCCTCCTCAAGGCCGCGCCGGACAATCCCGACGTCATTTATCCGGTGGCCATGCTGGCGCTGCAGCAGGGAGACATCAGCAGCGCGCGAACCCAGCTCACGCGGCTCCTGGATGCCGATTTTGCCGACAAGGGCACCGTCCATTTCTTCCTCGGCCAGATCGAGGAAGAGCAGAAAAATCACGAGCTTGCCCTCGAACATTTCCGTCAGGTTACTGCCGGCAACCAGTACATTCCAGCGCGCGTGCGCGCGGCGCAGATACTGCTGCAGCAGGGCAGGCCGGAAGAAGCGCGCGCGCTGCTCCGGCTCACGCAGACCGGTTCCGAGGCCGAGAAAACCCAGTTGATCCTGGCCGAAGCCCAACTCCTGCGCGAAGCGGGACGTGGCAACGAAAGTTACGCCTTGCTCGAAGCCGCGCTGGCAAAGCAGCCTGACAATCCGGAACTGCTCTACGAAACGGCGCTCTCCGCCGAACGCCAGGGCAAACCGCAGGTTCTCGAAAAGCACCTGCGCCACCTGCTCAAGCTGAAACCGGATCACGCCCATGCCCTCAACGCGCTGGGCTACTCGCTCGCCGATCGCAATGTGCGCCTGGACGAGGCGAAGAAGCTGATCACCCGCGCGCTCGCGCTCGCGCCCGAAGACCCGTTCATCATGGACAGCATGGGCTGGGTTCTTTTCCGCCAGGGCAAGCTGCCGGAAGCGCTCAAGACCCTCGAGACCGCCTATGGCATCAAGGCCGACCCCGAAATAGCCGCGCATCTCGGCGAGGTGCTGTGGACACTGGGACGCAAGGAGGAGGCATCGCGCGTCGTGATGGAGGCGGCGAAGAAGTTCCCCGACAGCGAGATTCTGGCCAGCGCCCTGAAAAAATTCCAGCCTTGATGCGTCGCATCAGCGCCTTACTCGTTTGCAGCCTACTGGCCGCTTGCGCCAGCGCTCCCCAAGGGCCGCCGGCGCCGCGCGACCAGATCGGTGACTTCGCGCTCGAGGCGCGCTTTGCGTTGCGCGTCAGTCTGCCGGACGGGCCGCCGGAAAGCTCCGGCGGTCGACTCGAATGGGAGCACAGAAATGGCAACGACCGCATTTTGATCTCCAGCCCGCTTGGTGTCGGCGTGGCCGAAATCGACGTCGACCCGACCCGCGGGCGCCTGCGCACCGCCGACGGCCAACTCCGCGAGTCCGCCGACCCCGATGTGCTGATGGAGGAAGTAACCGGCCAGCGCCTGCCCGTCCGCCAGCTGCCGGGCTGGCTGCTCGGCCGCGCCGGCACCACTGCCCATGTCACCAGCGACAGCGTCGGTCGCCCGACGCACCTGTACGAAGCCGGCTGGCAGATCGACTACTCCTACCCTGACGACACCCCGGGCGCGCTGCCCACGCTCGTCAGCCTGAGGCGCGACAGTAAAATCGACCTCCGCCTGCGCATCGAGGAGTGGAGGGCGGCGCCGTGAGTCGCTGGACTTGGGACAGTTCCTGGCCGGCGCCGGCCAAGCTCAACCTGTTCCTGCACGTCGTCGGCCGCCGTCCTGACGGCTACCACCTGCTGCAGACCGTCTTTCGCTTCATCGACCGTGCCGACACCCTGCATTTCGCGCCGCGCAACGACGGCGACGTGGTCCTCGCGACGCCGACCCCGGGTGTCGAGGCGGCGAACGACCTCACCATCCGCGCCGCCCGCCTGCTGCAGGAAGCGACCGGCTGTCGCCAGGGGGCCACGCTCCACCTGAGCAAGAACCTGCCGCTGGGCGGCGGACTCGGGGGCGGCAGTTCCGATGCAGCAACCGTGCTGCTCGCGCTCAACAGCCTGTGGCAGACTGGTCTTGCACGCACAGAACTTGAAACATTGGGACTGCAACTCGGCGCCGATGTCCCGGTCTTCATTCACGGCCGCAACACGTTTGCCGAGGGCATCGGCGAGGCCTTCAGCGATGTCGAACTGCCACCGGCTACGTACCTTGTGCTGCATCCCGCGGTCAACGTGCCCACCGGTGTCATTTTCGGGGCGCCGGAACTGAAACGCGACAGCGCCCCGATCCGCCCTACCGAGTGGCGCCACGGCCAGGGCCACAACGATCTCGAACCCGTCGCCTGCGCAAGATTTCCCGAGGTTGCCGGGCATCTGGCCTGGCTCAGGCAACACGCACCCGACGCCATGATGACCGGGTCCGGCGCCTGCGTCTTCGCCGGGTTTGCCGACCCGGCGACGGCCGCAGCGGTTTTTCGCCAAATGCCGCCCGGCATGACGGGCTGGCTGGCTGCCGGTCTGAGCGAACATCCACTGGCTTCTCTCTGACAAAGCGCTGGATTTTCGCCCGCGACTCCTGTAATATCCGCGCCTCGTTCGCACGCGAACCCGTGCAGACGACCCGCTGGGGAGTCGCCAAGTTGGTCAAGGCACCGGATTTTGATTCCGGCATTCGAAGGTTCGAATCCTTCTTCCCCAGCCAGTTTCCCTCGGGCAGGTCATGAGCCTGCCCGAATTTCATTGTGGCGGGCAGACGCTTGCAGGACATGCCCGAAGGGAAGTGAAGCAAATGGCCTACAACAGCTTGATGGTCTTCACCGGCAACGCCAACCCCAAACTGGCGGCCGCCGTGGCGCTCGAACTCAACGTAGAACTCGGGCGCGCCAATGTCGGCCGCTTCTCGGACGGGGAACTGAGCGTCGAACTACAGGAACATGTGCGTGGCCGCGATATCTTCGTCCTGCAATCGACCTGCGCCCCCTGCAACGACAACCTGATGGAACTGCTGGTCATGGTCGACGCCCTGAAGCGCGCCTCGGCCGGCCGCATCACCGCCACCATCCCCTACTTCGGCTACGCCCGCCAGGACCGCCGGTCGCGCTCCTCGCGCGTCCCGATCGCCGCCAAGCTCGTTGCCAACATGCTTGTCGCATCCGGCATCGACCGCGTCCTGACCATGGACCTCCACGCCGAGCAGATCCAGGGCTTTTTCGACATCCCGGTCGACAACATCTACTCGCTGCCCATCCTGCTCGACGACATTCACAAGCAGACCTACGAGAATCCGATGGTCGTCTCCCCCGACCACGGCGGCGTCGTGCGCGCCCGCTCGCTGGCCAAGCGTCTCGAATGCGATCTCGCCATCATCGACAAGCGCCGCCCGAAGGCCAATGTCTCCGAGGTCATGAACATCATCGGCGAGGTCGACGGCCGCACCTGCATCATCATGGACGATATGGTCGACACCGCCGGCACCCTGTGCAAGGCCGCCACCGCGCTCAAGACCGAAGGGGCCAGACAGGTTGTCGCCTACTGTACCCACCCGGTACTCTCCGGCTCGGCGGTCGACCGCGTCAATCGCTCCGACCTCGACGCCCTGGTCGTCACCGACACCATCCCGCTACGCGATGACGCCGCCAGTTCGCCGCGTATCCGCCAGCTTTCCGTGGCGGGAATCATGGCCGAAACCATCCGCCGCATCAGCAACGACGACTCCGTCTCGTCGCTGTTCCTCGACTAAGTTTTTTCAACCCTCCCGTTCTGGTCGCGGACCGGGAACACTCTGGAGTAACACGATGAAATTCGAACTCAACGCGCAAGCGCGCACGCTGCAGGGATCGGGTGCGAGCCGCCGCCTGCGTCGCGCTGGCAAGGTACCGGGCATCATCTACGGTGGCGACGCTGCCCCGCAGGCGATCGAACTCGATCACAACGACCTGTTGCTGGACATGAAGAAGGAAGCATTCCACGCCTCGATCCTGGTCATCTCCGTCGACGGCAAGAAGCAGCAAGCCCTGCTGCGCGACACCCAGATGCATGCCTACAAGCCGCAGATCCTGCACGTCGATTTCCAGCGGGTAAGTGCCACCGAGGAACTGCACATCATGGTGCCCCTGCACTTCATCAACGAGGACACCGCGCCCGGCGTCAAGCTGTCCGGCGGCCTGGTCAACCACGTGCTGACCGAGGTCGATGTCCAGTGCCTGCCCAAGAACCTGCCCGAGTTCATCGAGGTCGATGTCGGCGCTCTCGAAGTCGGCGAAAGCATTCACCTTTCCGAACTCAAGTTGCCGAAGGGCGTCAAGCTGACCCATGAAGACGACGACTCGCTCGTCGTCGGTATCGTCGGCAAGGCTGGCGGCGCCGAGGAAGGCGAAGAAGGCGAAGCGGCCGAAGGCGAAGCGGCCGCCTGACCGTTTCGCGCACCCCGCTGCAAATGGCCGCCGCAGGCAACATGCCCCCGGCGGCCATTTCATTTGGCAAGCCATGAACCCACCGCGCCTGATCGTCGGTCTCGGTAATCCCGGGCCGCAATACGAAACCACTCGGCACAACGCCGGTTTCTGGTTCGTCGACCATCTGGCCGACAAGCTGAAGGTTGCGCTCGCGCCGCAGGCCCGCTTCTTCGGCAAGGTCGCCCGCGCCGGCGACCTCTGGCTGCTCGAACCGGCCACCTTCATGAACCGCTCCGGCCAGGCGGTGGCGGCGCTGGCCAATTTCTACAAGATTCCCGCCCCCGAGATCCTTGTCATCCATGACGATCTCGACCTGCCGCCCGGCGGCATCCGCCTCAAGCAGGGCGGCGGCAACGGCGGCCACAACGGTCTCAAGGACATCCAGGCCCGCCTTGGCACGCCGGATTTCTGGCGCCTGCGCCTTGGCATTGGCCACCCACGCACATTGAACCTGACGCAACAGGTCGTCGACTTCGTCCTGCACCCGCCGCGCAAGGAAGAACTACCGGAAATCGAACACGCCCTCGCCCGCTGCCTGCTGGCCTGGCCCAGGATCGCCGCCGGAGACTATGCCGGCGCTCAACAACAGTTGCACGGCAACGCCGTCTAAGGAAAACAAATGTCTTTGAAATGCGGCATCGTCGGTCTGCCCAACGTCGGCAAATCCACCCTCTTCAACGCCCTGACAAAGGCAGGCATCGACGCCGCCAACTACCCGTTCTGCACCATCGAGCCGAATGTCGGCATCGTCGAGGTGCCCGACCCGCGTCTCGCCCAACTGTCGGCCATCGTCAAGCCGCAGAAAATCCAGCCGGCGATTGTCGAATTCGTCGACATCGCCGGCCTGGTCGCCGGCGCCTCGAAGGGCGAAGGTCTCGGCAACCAGTTCCTCGCCAACATCCGCGAGACCGATGCCGTGGTACATGTCGTGCGCTGCTTCGCTGACGACAACGTCGTGCACGTTTCCGGCGGCGTCGATCCGATCCGCGACATCGAGGTCATCGACACCGAACTGGCGCTCGCCGACATGGCGACCGTCGAAAAGGCCCTCAACCGCTATCGCCGCCCGGCCAGTGCCGGCGACAAGGACGCCAAGATTCTCGTTGCCGTCCTCGAAAAATGCTTTGTCCAGCTCGACCAGGCCAGACCGGTACGCGCGCTCGAACTGTCGAAGGAAGAATGGGCCAGCCTCAAGCCCTTCTGCCTGATTACCGCCAAGCCGGTGCTCTACGTCGCCAACGTCGCCGAGAACGGCTTCGACAACAACCCGCTGGTCGACGCGGTACGCGCCCACGCCGCCGTCGAGAAGGCCGAGGTGGTGACGGTCTGCGCCGCCATCGAGTCCGAGATCGCCGACCTCGACGACGAGGAAAAGCAGATGTTCCTCGCTGACCTCGGCCTTGAAGAACCCGGCCTCGATCGCCTGATCCACGCCGGCTACAAGCTGCTCGGCCTCGCCACCTACTTCACCGCCGGCGTCAAGGAAGTGCGCGCGTGGACCATCCACCAGGGCGACACCGCCCCGCAGGCCGCCGGCGTCATCCACACCGACTTCGAACGCGGCTTCATCCGCGCCCAGACCATCGCCTTCGACGACTTCATCACCTACAAGGGCGAAGCCGGCGCCAAGGAAGCCGGTAAGATGCGCGCCGAGGGCAAGGAATACGTGGTCAAGGATGGCGACGTGATGAACTTCCTGTTCAACGTCTGATCTGGCTCTTGGGCTCTGGCCGATTGATAGCGTATTTTGCTACCATGTAGCTATGAAGCGGAAGCATCAGCGTACCTTGGAACTGATCTTTGCTCGGCCTGCCTCGGCTATTAACCCGGCCCGTAAATACCCTGTGCTGCATAAGCTGCAGGCGGATGGTGG
>ERZ724513.77-NODE-77-length-36668-cov-5.570644_pt1 | contig 36668 bp, 25 predicted proteins | sample MGYA00376046_ERZ724513 | MGnify/ENA primary metagenome ERZ724513 (study PRJEB28724, sample SAMN07190883) | activated sludge metagenome | isolation source: activated sludge of sewage treatment plant in Hong Hong | place: Hong Kong | collected 2016-03-17 ...
AAGCTGACAGCGACATTTTAGTTGGCCAACAAGGCAAGGACAAATTAGATGGCGGCAGTGGCATCGATAGCATGAGTGGTGGGGCTGGCGATGACATCTACATTGTGGATAATTCAGGCGACAGAGTCGTTGAGTTTGAGAATAGCGGCATTGACGAGGTTCGTGCTTCGGCCAGTTTTTCCCTAAGCTCCCACGTCGAAAATCTGACCCTCACTGGCATGGGCAATACTTCAGGAACGGGCAACAATCTCGCTAACGCGATCATAGGCAATAGTGGAAACAATCGCCTTGCAGGCATGGGAGGCAACGACCTTCTCAAGGGTGGCCTCGGCTTCGATACCTATATCTATTCGTTAGGCGATGGAACGGATCGGATCGAAGACAGCGACGCGCAGGGGCAGATTGTTTTTGACGCCCGCCTGCTGCAGGGTGGTATCCGCCGTGCAGGCGATGGCACTAACACCTATACAAGCCTGGACGGCCAAACTACCTATGTCATGTCAGGGACCGATCTGATCGTCAACGGGGTTCTCATTGTTAACGAGAATTTCCAAAGCGGTCAGATGGGGATTCAGTTGCGGGACGTGTCGGCGATGCCGCGCGACACCGGAGTTCCGGCAGGACATTTTACTGACACCTATATAGGCGGCGCGGACGCGGAAGAGTGGGTTCCTGGAGCGGGCGCGATAGAGGTGTATGCAAACGGCGGCAACGATGTTCTTCACGGAGACCATGCGCCGATACTTGGTGCGTTCGATGATCTGTTGGATGGCGGTGCTGGTAATGACGTGTTCTTTGGCGGATACGGGGACGATTATTTGATCGGCGGATATGGTGACGATTATGCCTTCGTGACCGATGGGGATATGTTTCTTGGTGGCGATGGAGATGATTATGCTGTCGGAACAGCAAACTATTTGAGTTTTGCGGAACCGATCATTGGCGGTGGGGCGCACTATGCCGATGGCGGTGCGGGTAACGACACGTTGATGGGGGAGATGGGGGCGGATGTGCTGTTGGGCGGTGACGGCGATGATGTGCTTCGTGGCGAAAATCGTCCTACGGGTTGGATTGGACTGGCGTACGACAACTCTTTTTGGAATCGAACCCCCCAAGCAGGGATCATTTCGTTGTCTGGCGGCAACGACTATCTAGACGGAGGGGCCGGCAGTGACTTGCTGGTCGGCGATGGCGGGGATGACATTCTGCTCGGCGGAGCCGGTGACGATCGTTTATATGGCGAGTCAGATTTCACTCTAACGATAGCAGGTGATGATTGGCTTGATGGGGGTGAGGGAAACGATTCGCTCTTCGGAGGAGCCGGAGCGGACATGCTCTCTGGAGGTGATGGGGATGACCTCTTAGTCGGTGATTTCTCCGGCGACCCTGGGTCAGCGGATATTCTTGACGGTGGCGCAGGAGCAGACGAGCTTCAGGGAGGCGGGGGCGACGACATTCTCTATGGTGGAATCGGTATGGATCGGCTCGCCGGATTTGGCGGGAATGATTTCCTCGATGGCGGCGCTGATAATGATGAGTTGCAGGGAGGCGCAGGGGACGATTCTTTATGGGGCGGGCTTGGAAATGACCGTGTGACAGGGCAGGAGGGGGACGATACGCTCTTTGGTGACGAAGGGGACGACGAACTGCAAGGAGATGCGGGAGGCGATACTCTTTTCGGTGGGGAAGGTCATGATGCGCTGTTTGGTCAAGATGGAGATGATCTTCTTTCAGGAGAAGCCGGCGATGATTTGCTGAATGGCGGACTCGGCAATGACCAGCTGGACGGTGGCGATGGCATCGATGATGTGCAAGGACGTGAAGGAGATGATTTTTTGGTCGGCGGTGACGGCAGTGATTTTCTATACGGGGATGGGAACAATCCTACTGTTCTGAGTCTTGCAGGTGGAAACGATACGTTGGATGGGGAAGAGGGCGATGACCAGCTTTGGGCCGGGGCGGGACAGGACCAATTGTTTGGCGGAGAGGGATCAGATCAGCTGGTTGGAGATGCTGGGGACGATCAGCTCTATGGTGAAGCCGGCAATGATTTCCTATTCGGAGATTCCCCGTTCTTCTCCACACAAGCAGGATCGGATGTGCTGGATGGAGGTGAGGGCGACGATACGCTTCAGGGCGGAGGCGGCGAGGATGATCTCCAGGGAGGTAGGGGAAACGACCTTCTGATTGGCGGAAGCGGACTCGACACGTACCGCTTTAACCTGGGTGATGGTGCCGATACGATCCAAGATGATGGTGTGCAAAGCAATCGACTCATCTTTGGCGCAGGCATCACTGCCGAATCGCTACGTTTGGATGTCGGACCAGCAGATACGCTGGTTCTGCGCGTGGGCAATGATGAAGATGTGATTCGGGTCAGCAATTTTGGACTGAACGATCCCGCCGAGTTTCATACTATCCGACAGTTTGAATTTGCTGACGGCACAGTGTTGACGGATGGCGAGTTGCTCGCCCGAGGGTTTCAGCTGTCCTCTCCGGAAACCGGTGGGACGCTACAAGGAACGAGTTTTGACGATCGTATGCAAGGCAGCCAAGTTGGGGATTTATTGTATGGGCGTGGTGGCAATGATGTGTTACTCGGTGGTGTGGGCGATGATGTCTTGCAAGGTGATGAAGGTGATGATGAACTAGATGGTGGCGCCGGAAACGACCGACTCTATGGGAACCAAGGATTCAACGTCTTGCGCGGTGGCGAGGGCAATGACATTTTGGAATCGGTGGGTTTGGGAGACCAGCTGCTTGGTGGTGGAGGAGATGATGCATATCATCTCCGCTCTATGGGCCAAGTCATCACCGAGGAAGTGAATGCAGGCCGGGACACGATTTACCTCACTCCGACCGAATCGCTTACATTTCAGGCGCCGGACAATTTCGAGAATGTGAGGATCGAGGATGATGTGTACCTCGATTCTACGGTCCAGGTGAATTTGGTTGGGAATGCTTTGGACAATGAGTTGTCCGGCTCCCACCGGTTGGACGGCCAAGCAGGCAATGATACGTTGATTGGGACCGGCGACAATACCTTCGTGTTCGGCCCTGGGTACGGGCAGGACGTGGTGAGGACGGGGCTACAAGTGTATGCCCATTCGGGGCTCGATCAGGTACAATTCCTCCAGGGTGTGACCCCCTCCAATCTCAGTCTCGAAAGACAGGCAAACGATCTCGTCGTGAAGGTTACCGGAACTGCCGACGAGTTACGCGTACAGTCTTATTACGAGTCTCCAGCGAACATGGTAGATCAATTCCTCTTCGCGGATGGAGCCATCTGGACCTCTGGAGAGATTGAAAATCGCGTACGAACCTTCATCGGCGTCGGGGCTGACGAATCATTCTATGGTTCAGCTGGTGACGATACGATCCGAGGCATGGGGGGGAATGATCAGATCCGAGCCAATGCTGGGAATGATGTGCTTGACGGAGGCGTCGGAAACGACTTCCTGGAAGGATATAGCGGAAACGACACCTATGTGTTCGGCCGCGGTTATGGGCACGATACTATTGATGATCAAGGTGACAGCGCTGATATCGATACCCTTCAACTTGTCGACGGAATTACACCGGGCGATATCACCTTGCAGGCAACGCCTGATTTTCAAACCGACGCTCTTCTCACCATCAAGAATAGTGCGGATCAAGTGACGCTCGCTGGATTTTTCCAGTCCGATGGGATGCGCGTTGATCGAATTCAGTTTAGCGATGGGACGATGTGGGATTACAGCGCCATGTTGGCCCATACGGAAGGCGTCAATCTGGTAGGCACCGAAGACACGGACTATTTTTACGGAAATGTGACGAACGATACATTGTTGGGGGTAGGTGGCGACGACGTGCTCTCAGGAGGCGCAGGCAATGACACGCTTGATGGAGGCACTGGCGCAGATCGCATGACCGGTGGTTCCGGAAATGATGTGTTTATGGTCGACAATATCAACGACATCGTGATGGAATCAGTCGGTCAAGGTATCGATACGGTGTACAGTAGCCTAACCTATACGCTGGGTTCGAACCTGGAAAATCTGACCCTCACCGGAAGCGCTGCCATCAATGGTACCGGCAATTCTCTGAATAATATTTTGACTGGAAATAGTGCGGCAAATGTCCTGACTGGTGGGGCCGGAAACGACACCTACGTGGTGGGCCTTGGCGACACCGTTGTAGAGGCGGCGAGTGCGGGCACTGACACTGTCAGGTCTGATATCAGTTGGACGCTGGGCACGAATCTCGAAAATCTCATCTTGACCGGCATTGCTGCGGTTAACGGGACCGGCAATAGCCTCGCCAACACCCTGACCGGTAACAGTGCGGCCAATATTCTGAGTGGCCTGGCTGGGGCAGATACACTCATCGGGGCTCAGGGGGATGATCTTTACATTGTGGACAACGTCGGCGACAAGATCACTGAACTAGCCGGTGAAGGGCTTGATACGGTTCAGAGTTCTGTGACCTACACGTTGAGTGCCAATGTGGAAAATCTTACGCTGAGCGGCACCTCCGCAATCAACGGGACCGGCAACGGACTGGACAACGTGATAATTGGGAATAGTGCTGCCAATCAGTTAGTCGGAGGTGCGGGAAATGACACGTATGTCATCGGCTCGGGTGATACCGTCGTCGAGGGAATAAATGCCGGGATCGATACTGTTCAGAGTTCCGTGACTCATACGCTCGCAGCCAATGTCGAAAATCTCACCCTCATAGGCACCGGTGCGATCAACGGTACAGGTAACGCGCTTAATAATATTCTCGTCGGCAATAATGCCACCAACACCCTGACCGGCGGCGCCGGGGATGACACGTATGTGGTAGGGACGGGCGACACAGTGGTCGAGGCTTTGAACGCTGGCCTTGATACGGTGCAAAGCACGGTGACCTGGACCTTAGGTGCGAATCTTGAGAACCTTACTCTTAGCGGAGCAGCCGCGATCAACGGAACAGGCAATACTCTAGCTAATTCTCTGATCGGTAACGCCGGCAACAACGTTTTGATGGGTGGCGACGGCAATGATACGTTGTCGGGCGGAAAAGGAAATGATGTGCTCAATGGTGGGACAGGGAACGACCTGTTTCAGGTGGCTCGCGGAGATGGCCAAGACACGATTACAGATGCCAGCGGGAGCAGCGATCGCTTGAGTTTTGCGTCGGGGATCAATCCACTAGATCTTATGTTGAGTCAGAGCGCTAATGATTTGCGCATTGCCGTCTATGGTTCGACCGATCAGGTGACCATTACCAACTGGTATGCCGGTGCAGCCAACCAGATTGAAACGGTCCAAGCAGGCAATGGTCAACAATTGATGAGTACTCAGGTGAATCAACTCATTCAGGCTATGGCGGGATTTACCCAACAGACTGGGCTCAGTTGGGATCAGGCCATTGCTCAGCGCCCACAGGACGTGCAACAAATTCTTGCCGCAAACTGGCATTAAGGCCGAGCCTTCGCCCCGCATACAAGGCGGGGCGGAGGATTCTTATCACCGTTGTCTTCCTCCTCCTGAGATTGTTCAGGCCCGATCCCCACTTATTTCGTTCGAATGAGTGCCTGTGACCTGGCCGTGCCCCGCGCAGATTCACCATACCAAAGAGGTACAGCCTCCGTGTAATGGCTGAACCGAAGCGCGATGGTACATTCAGAACATCGCTGCAAGCCAAGTACATCGCAATATCATCGCGCCCCCATCTGGCGAGCGCGAGTTGAGGAGGCTTACGATGTCAAAACACCGAGGGTTCTGCTTCACCCTTCTCCTACTGCTCGTTGGTGTGGTCGAAGGATGCACAACGATGCCATCGGGCACCTCCACGGTCCTACCCAGTAGCGCATTTTTCCCCCTCGATGCCTCGGAGCTCAAGCCGCTTCAGGCCATTGCTCATGCGCAGGATGCGAGAATGAAGAATTGCCATAAGGGCCCAGCCTGTGAAGATGCCTACTACACGCGAGCGTTGGTGGCGTTGTTTGAAAATCGGGCGGATGCCATTACGGTGTTTCAGGAATTACGCACGGCCATGCCGAACAGCCGGTATGAGGTTGCGACGGTGGGCTGGCTCAATCTGCTTCAGGATGCATCGCTATCCTCAGACCATAACAAGGCGCTCATGGTTCAGTTGAAACAAGAAGTCCTCCACAACCTCTTAGACCGGTCTGAAGTGGCTACGGCGAGGCCGGTAAAAGATCACGACCGCCGTGTTGCAGAGCTCGCCCGGTAACTATCCCGCCACTCCTTCCTCTTTCCCACCAGGCCGGCAAGGACCTTCTTGCCGGCCAACATGCCGCCGCCGGTTGTATCGCCTTTCTCCGGGACTCGCTTTTCCCAACCACTATCTCACCTTGCCGACAGCGACATCACTTTCAACCGTGTCTCGGATTTTGCTGCAGTTGAGTTTGGCTGCCCGCACGGCTACACTTTGCCGGGCGTGGTGACCTGCCTCTGGATCTATCGCAGATGGGAGGAATGTATGCGACTCTTCAGTGTAACGGCCGTGTTGTCAGCCATCATGCTTGTTGGCGTAGGGATGGCCTCGGCTGCCGAACCTCAGGCCGCGGCAAGCGGTACTTCTGCGGAAGGTATCAAAGGCAAAGATGGCGCGCCCATGGTGCTGATTCCGGCCGGGCCATTTACGATGGGCAGTAACGACGGGCTTCCCGCTGAACGACCGGAACATACCGTGACTCTCGACGCGTTTTATATCGATCGCTATGAAGTCTCCATGAAGCACTATCGGTCGTTCCTCGTAGAGGCGAAGCACGATGCTCCTCCGACCTGGGATGATGAAGCCGCAGAGACGGTTGGTGATCGTCCGGCCGTAGGAATGGGCTGGGCTGATGCAAAGGCCTATTGTGCCTGGGCAGGAAAGCGTCTTCCGACAGAGGCCGAATGGGAAAAGGCGGCGCGCGGTACCGACGGGCGGCGATACCCGTGGGGACAAATGCAGCCCTTCGTCGACATTGCGAATTACAATCGCGGGGTATGGGTGAGCGAGGCGGTGACGCTTACCTCAGTGAGTGGCGGTGTCGAGGGGATGAGTGTACGCCATGGCTTGAAAGAAGGCGGGCGCAGTCCCTATGGCCTTCACCACATGGCAGGGAATGCCGCCGAATGGGTGGCGGATTGGTACGATCGGGAATACTATTCGAAGAGTCCTGAAAAGAATCCCACTGGCCCGGAAACCGGAGAGAAGAAAGTGATTCGTGGAGGGTCCTGGTCAGATCTGCCGGTGGCGTTACGATCATCAGCGCGAGTCTCAGCTGAACCGGATTTTCAGGATCGATCTGTCGGCTTTCGTTGCGCCATGACTCCGGGACAATAGCATCTGCTATTATTCACGCGTTTCCGAGCCGGGTCTTCTTTATTAGTCAGTTGACACAGTGGTGTGTCTGCTCAATGTGTGTGTAAGGTTCATGGTGCCGGTGTATGGTCGCTGCAAACGATTCTCCCTCTGTTCCGCCCTCACAGCATAACCATAGAGCGATTGCGGCATTGGTCGCCGGCTTGGTGTTGTTGCTGGCTCTGGTGGGAATTCAAAATGCTCCGCCACCGTCCGCAGTGGCTCCGGCTGTTCCGAACATAGACCCGAATATGGTGCCGTTGGTGACGGGGGAGGAGCCGATTCAAGAGCTCTTCGTTCGCGCCGGTTGTGTGGTGTGCCATCGGATTCCAGGTATCGTGGGGGCTGATGGAAAGGTCGGCCCTCCGCTCTGGCTGGGCAAGACCGGGGCGTCTCGCTTGGCAGATCCACAATATCGGGGGCAGGCGCAAACGGTTCGCGAATATATTGTTGAGTCAGTGGTGTCGCCAGGCACCTATGTGGTGCCTGGTTTTCCTGCGGACACGATGCCGGTCTGGTATGGGAGGAAATTGACTGCAGGAGCGCTGGATAAGATCGCCGCGTATCTCGAACTCGCTACGGATGAGCCGTAGCCTGGGCTTCATACACCTGGTTGCTTGCGTGAGGCCTAGAGCAGTAGCTCACTCCTGTCCGTCATCATCGTTTCTTGCCGCCCCCTTGGCTCATCTGTCCCTGGATTTGGAAGCCCTTTTCATCTCTTTCGTTTTTGTCGAGCAGGGCTGCCACTGCATCATCACCTTTTAATCCCGCCAGTTTAATCTTGAGCCGCAGATTGTTGGCGCTATCAGCGTTGATCAAGGCTTGTTCAATGCTGATTTTCCCGGCCTTATAGAGTTGTAAGAGCACATGGTCAAAGGTCTGGCACCCTTCATCAATACCTTGTTCCATCGCTTCTTTTAACGTATCAATTTCTGATCGCTTGATCAGATCTTTGATGCGAGGCGTATCGAGCATGATTTCTAAGGCAGGTACCCGTCGGCCATCGAGTGACGGGATGAGGCGTTGCGAGATAATGGCCCGCAGATTGAGTGAAAGCTGGAGGTAAATCTGGGCGTGCCGCTCCACCGGGAAAAAGTTCATGATGCGTTCGATGGATTGATTCGCGTTATTCGAGTGCAGCGTCCCGAGGCAGAGGTGGCCGGTTTCCGCAAAGGTGATGGCCGCTTCCATGGTTTCCGTGTCACGAATTTCGCCGATGAGAATCACATCCGGGGCCTGGCGCAACGTGTTCTTCAGTGCATTGCCGAACGAATGCGTGTCGAAACCGACTTCCCGTTGGGTGACGATCGATTTTTTGTGGTGATGGACGAACTCAATCGGATCTTCCACGCTGATAATGTGCCCCGCATGCACGGTGTTCCTATGATCGATCATCGCCGCGAGTGAGGTGGATTTACCGGAGCCGGTGGCCCCTACAACAAGGACCAGCCCGCGTTTCGTCATGGCGATATCTTTGACGATGGGCGGCAGGTCCAACTGCTCAACCGTCATGATCTCCGCCTTGATGTGACGAAACACTAACCCTACGTTTCCCTTTTGCCGGAAGATGTTCACGCGGAACCGCCCGAGGTCTTTGTAATACAGGGCGAGGTTCATCTCCATTTTCTCTTCGAATTCGCCACGCTGCTGGCCGCGCATCAGAGCCAGCGCCAATGACTCCAACTGTTCATTGGTAAACGGTGGCGCATCTGTTCGATGAGTCGAGCCATGGATGCGATAAATCGGTGGCGCATCGACGGTGAGATACAGGTCGGACGATTCCTGTTTGACCATCACTTCGAGGAGTGTGCGAACATCCATGAGATGCCTCTTATGCGGCTATCGGTAGACGAATACCGTGAATGGGGCGTTAGGCCGCGCCGGCCGTGTTAAAAAGGTTGGGATTCATGCTGCGAGACTGGGCCTCGGCTTTGGTCACCATCCCGCGCGTGGCGAGGTCGACCAGGGCCATGTCCATGGTCTGCATGCCGTCTTTCTGGCTCGCCTGCATGATGCCGGGAATTTGATGCAGCTTACCTTCGCGGATCAGGTTACGCACCGCAGTGGTGCCGACCATGATTTCCACGGCTGCAATCCGGCCACCACTTTTCTTTTTGAGCAGCGTCTGTGTTAGCACCGCTTCCAAGGTTTCCGACAGCTGCGCGCGGACTTGCGCTTGCTGGTTCGGAGGAAACGCATCGATGATGCGATCGATGGTTTTCGGGGCGCTAGACGTGTGCAGAGTCGCAAAGACTAAGTGCCCGGTTTCGGCAGCGGTCAACGCCAACTGGATCGTATCCAGGTCCCGCATTTCGCCGACGAGGATGATATCGGGGTCCTCGCGGAGTGCGGCACGGAGTGCATTGGCGAATGACAGGGTGTGTACGCCTAATTCGCGTTGGTTCACCAGGCACTTTTTCGATTTGTGCACAAACTCCACCGGGTCTTCGATGGTGAGAATGTGGCCTTCAAAGGTGTTGTTCAGATAGTCGATCATACCGGCGAGGGTGGTGGATTTCCCGGATCCGGTGGGGCCGGTGACAAGAATCAGGCCCTTCTCACGGTCGCACAGTTGTCGGAGAATGGGCGGCATGCCGAGTTTTTCGAGCGGAAGAATTTCCGTTGGAATGGTCCGGAAGACAGCACCTAACCCGCGGCCCTGGACAAAGACGTTCACGCGGAATCGAGCGATGTCGCCGAGGTCGAAGGAAAAGTCACATTCCCGATGTTCTTCAAAGTTTTTGCGCTGGGCATCGCTCATCATGTCGTAGATGAGGGCGTGAGTTTCATCCTGTGTCAGGGGTGGATGGTCGAGCTTTTTGAGGTCGCCATGCAGACGGATCATCGGCGGTTCGCCGGCGCTGATGTGACAGTCCGAGGCACCTTGCTGGACACCAAAGGTCAACAGTTTGGAGATGTCAATCATCGGGTCGCTCCATTGAAAGAGAATGTGCGCGGATAAAACGAACGTAGTTATGTCTAGAAGATCAAGGCTCGCTCGACCATTTCGATCATGCCATAGGAGGGTGAGAAATCAAGAAAATATCCAGAAGAGGCGACGACGAAACGCCCGTTGCGAGGGCCGTAACTCTTGTGGTCATCGGGAGATGACTGGGGAGTCGTCAGGTCAGATCAGATTGATGGATCGACCGGCCTGTTCTGCAGCAATCAGTGCGCGATCGATCTGCTCATCGGTATGGTCCGCCGTGATGGTGAAGCGAATTCTACTGGTAGCAGGAGGCACGGTCGGAGGACGAATGGCGGGGGCATACACGCCTTGTGCAAGGAGGGCCTGCGCTAACTTCATCGCACGATCGGGATCGCCGATAATCACCGGCAGGATCGGACTCTCCGATGCCGCGAGGCGGAATCCCAGCCGAAGGAGACCTTGTGCCAGTCGTTCGCGGTTGCGCCACAGGCTGGCGCGCCGCTGAGGTTCCTGCTCGATCACCTGGATTGCAGCGGTCGCCGCAGCGGCAGTGGCCGGAGGCGGAGCGGTGGTGTAAATGAACGCGCGGCAGGTGTTGACCAAATAGGCGATGAATGTGGCTGAACCGGTCACGTATCCCCCCGCGCTCCCGAGTGCTTTGCTCAAGGTCCCCATGTGATAGGGCACACGCGATTCGACCTCACAATGTTCGAGGGTGCCGCGCCCGGTGCGTCCCAGAATTCCTGTGCCATGCGCGTCGTCGACATAGAGCTCTGCACCATACCGTTCCGCCAGCTGTACGAGATCCTTCATCGGGGCAATGTCTCCGTCCATACTGAATAGCCCATCAGTGACGATTAGTGTACGTCGACCGGCGGGACGACGGACGAGCAGTTGTTCCAGATGATTCATGTCTCGATGATGGTACACACGAAAGGTGGCTCCGCTCAGACGGCACCCGTCGATGAGACTGGCGTGACAGAGACGGTCGGCAAGGATCAGCTCGTCTTTTCCGATCAGGGCCGGAATCACGCTGATATTGGCCAGGTACCCGGCGGCAAAGGTGAGGGCTGCTTCTGTGCCTTTGAATCCGGCGAGGGTGCGTTCAAGCGTCTCATGGGGTGTGAGCGTCCCGCAAACCAGGCGTGCCGCGCCAGCGCCGGCTCCATATCGGCGGGTTGCCTCGATGGCAGCATTCACCACAGTTGGATGCGTGGCCAGCCCCAGATAATTGTTAGAGGAGAGCAGAATGATGTCACGGCCGTCCAATGTGACCGTTGGTCCGGTCGCCGAGGCGATCGTGCGAAGCCGGCGCAAGAGATGTTGATCATCCAGTTTCTGGAGATGTTTTTCGAACATGGGTGCCCGGGCTTTGACGAGGCCAAACATTTGACAAGGCTGAGTGGTCCCTAGTATAAGGCGCGAGGCTCTGAGAAACGACCGTCTTTTCCATCCGAGACCATTGTTCGACTATGAGTTATCGAATCAGGGTTCCTGCAAAAGTTGACCCGCTCGACGAAGCCCACCTGTTGACCGGGGTTGATCGGTTTCTTCATGTATTGCAGGAACAGCGGCGCGCCGTCTTGGCGGGGCTGGGGGTGGTGTTGGTTGCCGGAGCGGTCGTCGCCGGTGTGATGTGGTACGACTATCAATCCACATTAAAAGCGCGAGAGCTTGATCAGGAAGCCACGCTGCACTATCTCAATCGGCCCGCAGACGACCCGAAGAAAAGCCAGGAACAGCTGTCCCAGGCTATCGCGCTCTATAAGCAAGTGGTGGAGCAATATCCGAGAAGCCCTGCTGCGCCCTTGGCCTTGTTCCATTTGGGGAATGCGCAGGTTTTGGCGAATGAAGTGGATGCCGGTATCGAAACCTACAAACGGTTCATGTTGTTGTACGGTTCCAACACCTCGCTCTTAGGATTGGTCCAGCAACGGTTGGCCTATGCCTACCTAGCCAAGGGTGATCGCGATCAGGCGGTGAAGGCCTTCACGGGCATTCTCGACGTCCCCGGAGCCCTCAACAAGGATCATGTGTTGTTCGAGTTGGCAAAAATTGAAGAGTCGCAGTCCCGTCCGGAGGGAGCTCTCGCACACTACCAGGATCTGATGAAGAATTATCCCAACTCGCCCTTCACCAGTGAAGCTGCGGTACGTGTGAAAGTGTTGGAAGTGAAGAAAGCTCCGGAAGCCCCGGCGGCAGCTCCCGCACCAGCCCCAGCAGCCAGCGCCCCTGCTGCTCAGCCTGAACAGCCTGCCAAGGCTTCAGCAGGCAAGTCGGCTGCCTCGTCTTCGAAGAAAAAGCAGTAGCCTGGTTTTTCCCCCTTACAGCGGGAGACGGGTCGACCTAGTTGGCGATGACCAGGCGGCTTCCTGCCTTAATGGTGGGACCGGTCAGGTTGTTGTTGGACTTGAGCGTTTTGACCGAGATGTTAAACCGTTTGGCGATTTTCTCCAGCGAGTCGCCGACGCGGACGCGGTACCAATGTCCGGAATCAGTCTCGTTCTTGAAATGTCGGCCCTTAACCTGAACCGGCATCGGCAGCGGCGGAAACTTGTGGGTCGGAGCCCGTTCCAATAACTGTTCCACCTTCTCTCTAGTGCCTACGGGAACTTTCAAATGATATTCGGGGTCATCCGGAGGCGTGGCATCGCGCCGTAATTCCGGGTTGAGCACCTTCAGTTCCTGGTAGGAAATCCCCGTGACATTGGCGATGGCTTTGAAATGGATGGGGCGCCTCACGACCACCTCTTCGAACTGGTGAGGTCGGACATCGTTTTGGGGGAAGCCATACCGGTCCGGATTCTTAGCGATGATGGTCGCGGCCATAAACCGAGGCACGTATTCTTTCGTTTCCCGCCGGATGAGCCGGGTTTTCGCAATGTCCGAAAAGCTTTCTGCTTGGGCCGTGTGCAAGGCCCGCATCACTTTGCCCTCTCCCGCATTGTACGCGGCCATCGCCAGGGGCCAGGTGCCGAATAAATCGTACAGGTCGCGCAGGTAGCGCGCAGCTGCCACGGTGGACTTCACCGGATCCCGGCGCTCATCCACATAACTGTCCACTCGCAACCCATAGACCTTGGCCGTGCCTTTCATGAATTGCCAGGGGCCGGCAGCCCGGGCACGTGAATAGGCGTGGGGATTGAAACCGCTTTCTACCAATGACAGATAGATCAGATCGCTCGGCAGCTGGAATTCAGAGAAAATGCTATCAACCAGCGGTCGGTAATGGCTGAGTCTGATCAGCCACTGCTCGAATCGGTTGCGGATCGCGACATTGAAGAAGCGGATATGACCTTGCACGGAAGGGTCGAGCACGATCGGGACGTTGTATTCGGAAACATTGTCCGATTCCGACCCTTGCTCCACGGCGGCTTCCTGGATGACTTCAGCCGGAGGGGTCAACAAATCGGCAAATCTCGCGGTGGTACCGCTGAGCGGCTTGAGTTGGAGCAGGGCTTCGGCCGGAGGAATCTCCGTGGACGGTTCGCTCGCGACCGCAGCTGGGTCCTCGGCCGCCTCACTTTCCGCGGCGGCCGTGCGATCTTCTTCCTCTAAGAGATAGTCAGGTTCTTGCGCCGGGGGTTGGAGGCTATCTGGTAACGGAACTGCTGGAACTTCGGATGTGAGAGCGGGCTCCGTTTGCATGGGAATCGGCGATTCCGCGCCTGCAGAACCAGGCGAAGAAACAGAGAGCAGACATGCGAAAAGAAGGGAAAGGGGCGGAACGCCAGCGCTGGAAAAACGTGCATGCATAAGATACCTACTAGACGGTTCAGGGAAGGGGAGGTGACCGACTCTCGAATCGTAGCCTATCGAGGAGGTGAGTTCTTGTCAAGAAATTGAGGGAGTTGAGTTGCTGGGCGAACGAAACCTTTCAGGATCTCAGCATCAGGTCCGCCGGAACATTTTGAAAGCAACTCTCCGGTAAAGGCAGTGAAGTCGCTGAAAAGACGGGCATCTTCCTGGGAACTTACCTTGACACCTCTGGGGGGCTATGGTAGCGTACGCCCCTTCTAAATCCCTGACATTGTTAGTTCCGTACAGCGAGGAGGATCGTCCCATGCTCAAACGGTATTTGCTGGCACCCGGCCCCACCCCTGTTCCACCGGAGGTGCTACTGGCCATGGCCAGACCGATGATTCACCACCGGGCACCCGAGTTCGATAAATTGTTTGCCGAGGTTCGTGAGGACCTGAAATGGCTGTTCCAGACGCGCAACGATGTTTTGATCCTCGCGGCTTCCGGCACCGGCGGCATGGAAGGGTCGGTTTCAAACTTCCTCTCTCCTGGCGACAAAGCCCTGACGATCAACGGCGGCAAGTTCGGTGAGCGGTGGACGAAGCTCTGCAAGACGTTTGGCGCCCAGGTGACGGAGTTGAAGGTGGAGTGGGGGCGCGCCATCGACCCCCAAGCCGTTGCCGACGCGTTGAAGAAAGACCCCTCGATTAAAGCCGTGTACGTGCAGGCGAGCGAAACCTCTACGGCCGTCGCACACGACGTCAAAGCCCTGGCCGAAATTGTGAAGCAATACGAAGACACCATTCTCGTGGTGGATGCCATTACGGCCCTGGGAGTGCTCGATCTGAAGACCGATGCTTGGGGACTGGACGTCGTCATCACCGGATCGCAGAAGGCCTTGATGCTGCCCCCGGGATTGGCCTTTGCCAGCGTGAGTGAGAAAGCCTGGCGTCTCGCCGACAAGGCGAAGAACGCGGCCTTCTATTTCAACTTCAAGCGGGAGCGGGAGAATCAGCAGAAAAGCACCACCGCCTATACGCCGGCGGTCTCCCTCATCTTAGGCCTGAAGGAAGTGATGAACATTTTGAAGGCCGAGGGCCTGGAAGCCGTCTTCGCCCGTCATGCGATGCTGGCGACGGCCATGCGAGAAGGCGTCAAGGCGGCGGGACTGTCTATTTTCCCGCAGGAGCGGCCAAGCGATGCATTAACGGCCATTTCGGCCCCGGAAGGTGTGGACGGTCAGGCGGTCTACAAGAACCTGCGCACGCAGTATGGTATGACGGCCGCTGGCGGTCAGGACCATCTGAAAGGCAAGATCTTCCGTATCTCGCACATGGGATATATCGATAGCTTTGACGTCATCACGGCCTTGGCGGCTGTGGAAATGGTCATCAAAGGGTTGGGGTATCCCGTGAAGCTTGGGAGCGGGGTTGCCAAGGCTCAAGAAATTATTATGGGAAAGTCCTAGACTCACCTTCAGGTAAGGCGCCACGACAATGAAAATCTTGGTCAGCGACAGTCTTTCGAAGCAGGGTGTAGAGGTGTTGGAGAAGGCCGGCTTTACGGTCGTGGTGAAAACCAAGCTGCCCAAAGAGGAGCTGCTGAAGGAAATCAAGGATGCGGACGGGTTGATCGTTCGCTCCGGGACGAAAGTGACAGCAGAACTCATCGCCGCGGCGAGCCGCTTGAAGGTGGTTGGACGAGCCGGTTCCGGTCTGGATAATGTCGATACCCCCGCCGCAACCCGTCGCGGCATTGTGGTCATGAACACGCCGGGTGGCAACACTGTGACCACCGCCGAACACACGATGGCCATGATTTTTTCTATGTCGCGCCGTATTCCGCAAGCGACCGCTTCGACCAAGGGCGGGAAGTGGGAAAAAGAAAAGTTCATGGGCGTGGAGTTGTATAACAAGGTACTGGGGATCGTCGGCGTCGGACAAATCGGCGGATACCTTACCAAGCTCGCCCAGGGCGTCGGCATGCAGGTGATGGCCTATGACCCGTATCTCGCACCCGAACGGGCGCAGAAAATGGGCGTATCCATCGTGGAATTGGACGAATTGTTCCGCCGGGCCGATGTCATCTCGGTCCACACTCCACTGACCCCTGAAACCAAGTCGCTCATCAACGCACAAGCTATCTCAAAGATGAAAACCGGTGTGATGATCGCCAACTGCGCACGTGGCGGAATTGTCCACGAAGGAGATCTCTGCGAAGCACTGAAATCGAAGAAGGTGGCGGCAGCGGCGTTCGACGTGTTCGAAGACGAGCCGGTGAAATCGGACAATCCTCTCCTGGCTCTGGACAATTTCATTTGCTCCCCGCATATCGGTGCTTCTACGACTGAAGCGCAAGAGAATGTCGCGGTGGGAATCGCTGAGCAGATTGTCGAATACTTTACCAAAGGGATCGCCCGTGGCGCCGTCAACATTCCCTCCGTGTCTCCCGAGCTCTTGCCGCAGCTCCAGCCCTATCTCTCATTGGGAGAGCGTGTAGGTTTGTTGCAAGCTCAATTATTGGAAGGCGGACTTGAGCGGTTGACCGTCGAATATAGTGGTGAGGTGGCCGGACTGAATGTCGCCCCGTTGACGATTGCGGTCTTGAAAGGGCTCCTGACGCCTATCCTTGAAGACCCGGTCAACTATGTGAACGCGCCGGTCGTCGCCAAAGAGCGCGGGATCGAAGTGAAAGAGGTCAAGAGCAACGATGCCGGCGATTTTACGAGCGTGATTCGCGTGCGGGTGGAAGCGGGGAAAAAGTCTCATCAAGTGGCGGGAACGCTGTATCACCGCAAAGATCCGCGTATCATCGAAATTGACGAATTCAAGGTCGAAGTGGTCCCGGACAACCATTTGTTATTGGTCCTCAATGAGGATCGTCCGGGAGTGATCGGCACGGTCGGACATATTCTTGGCGACCACAACATCAATATCGCGCGTATGCAGTGCTCACGTGAGGAGCGAGGCGGCAAAGCCCTCTTGATTTTCGGGCTGGATGCGCCGCTGCCTGCGCCGGTGCTCGATCAAATTACGAACAGCAAGCACATCCTTTCCGTGAAGGTCGCCGACCTGTCGAAAGGTCTGTAGATTGCCCGGCAGTCGATCATGGGCTCCCTTTCGTTGAAGGCCTCTGCTTCCTCCACGTCGCTGGTGGCGGGTCGGGAACGGTCGCTTATTCCGGTCGGAATGAGCACCATCCTTCCCGCCGCGGCTCGACGTATTCGCCACCTTGAGCAGACTCTGCTGGCCGTTCTGGCGCGAGGCGGGTACGACGAAATCATTCTGCCGATGTTCGAGTATCTGGACGTCCTCGCGCCAGGGCTTGAACCGGAACTCCTCGAAAAGTGTTATCAGCTGGTCGATCGAACGACGGGCCGCCTGATGGTGTTGCGCCCGGATGCGACGGCACAGATCGCCAGAACCGTCGCCATGGGTATGATGGGCGAACGGCTGCCGTTGCGCTTGTGTTATCGCACCTCGGTCTTTCGCTACGAACGCGAGCATGCCGGCCGCGACCGGGAAATTTTTCAAGTCGGCGCGGAGCTCATCGGGGTTGACGGGGTGACCGGGGATGCCGAGGTGCTGACACTTCTGCTGGACTGTTTGAGTCAGGTGGGACTCAGCTCCTTTAAAGTGGCGGTCGGGCATGTCGGCTTCTTTACCGCTCTTCTTGTCAGATCCGGTCTCTCAAACGAAGGCCAGAAACGCGTGGAGCAAGCGGCTGCTCGCAAAGACATCCCGCTCCTCGAGGAATTGCTGGCGCGCGAGGGACTGGCCCGATCCACTGGACGGATCATTCTGGAGGTCCTGGAACTATGCGGAGGTCCCGAAGTCCTGTCGCGCGGACGTAAGCTGGTTGGGCGCGATAAAGCGCTATTGAAACCGCTCGATCGGCTGGCGCAGGTCTATGAACGGTTGGTTTCGCCGGGACAGGAATCAGTCCTGATCGATCTGGGAGAGTTTCGCGGCTTTGAATATTATGACGGGATAGTTTTTGATGTCTTTGCTCCGGGGATAGGCGCAGAATTGGGCGGTGGCGGCCGCTATGATCACTTGATGGGCCGCTTTGGTCGCACGGCGGCATCGTCGGGATTTGCCCTGGATGTCGATCGACTATTCCGAGCTATCGATTCGTCCGCCCGTCCCCTTACGCCCGATGCGACGAGATCTCAATCGAAGCGTCGGCCTGCGACGCCTCCTCCGTCACGACGGCCAAGGAGCCGAGCATGAAATCGCTCTCGGCCGTTGACCTGACAGCGCCTCGACTCCCGCCACAGAACATCGAAGCCGAACAGTCCGTACTGGGCGGAATTCTATTGGACAATACGGCCATGGCCAAGGCGATGGAAGTCCTGACGGATCAGGAGTTCTATCGGACTGCTCATCGCAAGATTTATCAGGCCATGCTGGAACTGTCCGATCGTGGCGAAGTGATTGATCAGATCACGTTGACGGAATGCCTGAAGGGACGTTCGGAATTAGATGCGGTCGGTGGATCAGCCTACCTTGCCGAGCTGGTGCAGGCCGTCCCTACGGCCGCGAATATTCGGTACCACAGCAAGATCGTCCGGGATAAAGCGCTCTTGCGAGGGCTGATCGAAACCTCTACGGAAGTCATTACCCGCGGATACGACGGTACAGCGGCGGTCGATGAGTTGCTCGATTTTGCCGAACGCTCGGTGTTCGGGCTCGCCCAGGGCAAGCTCGATCGCTCCTTCACCCAGGTCAACCACATCATCAAGGAAAGCCTTGATGTCGTGGATAAGTTGTCCAAGCGGAAAGAGCGGGTGACCGGGGTGCCGACCGGCTATATTGATTTGGATGATCTGACGGCCGGGTTGCAGCCGTCAGACTTGATCATCGTGGCCGGACGGCCAAGCATGGGAAAGACGAGTTTGGCCCTCGGCATGGCCCAACATGCCGCCTTGCATGCCGGAACGGTCGTAGGAATTTTCAGCCTCGAAATGTCCAAGCCGCAATTGGTTCTTCGTATGCTGAGTTCCGAGGCTCGTGTTGATTCGCACGCGCTTCGCACCGGAAGACTGCAAAAGGAGGATTGGTGGCGATTGGCTGAAGCCGCCGGCAAGCTGGAGCAGGCCCCGATCTTTATCGATGACTCCGGAGCGGTGACCGTGCAGCAGATGCGCGGAAAGGCCCGACGGCTCAAGGCCGAGAAAGGCCTTGATTTGCTCATCGTGGACTATCTGCAGCTCATGCAGGGCAAGAGCGATTCCGAGTCGCGGCAGCAGGAAATTTCCGACATCTCCCGCTCCTTAAAGAGTCTTGCCAAAGAGCTGAACGTTCCCGTCATTGCCTTATCGCAGTTGAGCCGGGCCGTCGAGGCTAGAAAGCCGCCGGTGCCGATGTTGGCCGATTTGCGTGAAAGCGGCGCCATCGAGCAGGACGCTGACGTGGTGATGTTTATCTATCGGGAAGAAGTCTATGAGCCGAACACTGAGCGGAAGGGCATTGCTGAGATTCTCGTCAGCAAACATCGCAATGGTCCGATCGGAAAACGCGATTTGTTCTTCCACGACCGATTCGCCAAGTTTGAGAATCTAGAGACGCGTGAGAGCGTTTGACGCGTTCTTTCACGGGCCGGTATAATTCCGCATCGTTTCCTGTACCCCGAACATTCCCCCTGCAGATTGAGCGGATGAATTGTGCAACGATTGAGTGAAGAGCGTCGGCAGTCCTGCACCCTCTGTAAACCCGTGGGACCAAAGGCTGCAGCTGTCATGCTGATCGCGCTTGCTTGTGTGACCGCTGCGTGCCAGACCGCCGCGCCGTCACGCTCCACACAACCGGTCGTCCCTGCCGCGGCTCCTCCGGTCTCTCGCCCCTTGTCTCCCGCATCTGATTCGCGTGCCTCCTATCACTTCCTGCTGGGGTATCAGGCCGAGTTGGAGCAGGAGACAGAACAGGCTATCAAAGAGTATCAGCTGGCACTGCAGACAGACCCCTCTTCTCACTATCTCAAGGCTCGATTAGCGGTGCTCTACTTCACCGCAGGTGATGTGCCGGCTGCGGTGCGATTTGCCGATGAAGTTGCGGATGCGCCGGGGCTAGATGCGCAGATGCTCGGGCAAATCGGCGGGATGTATGCGGCGGCAGGAAAGCCGGACAAGGCCTTGCGGCTGTTCAATCGTGCCATCGAGCAGGAACCTCAACGCAGCGAACATTTTTTTGCCAAAGGGCTGTTGTTGGCCAATCAAAAGCAATACGCCGAAGCCGAAGAAACTATCCGCTCCGGCATCAAGGTCAGCCCGGACTCGGCAGTGGGGTATTACTACTTGGGCAGAATCGGTGTGGAGGCCCGGGATTTCGATAAGGCTACGACGCATTTCGAGCAGGCCGTGACGTTGAATCCAGCGTTTGAACCGGCCTATGTCGCATTGGGGTCTGTGTATGAAGCCAAGCAGGATCGCGGGAAGGCCATCGATATCTACCGGCGTTACTTGCAAGGCGTGAATCCAAAAAATCGTGAAATCCGGCATCACCTCATCCGGCTGCAGGTGTCGGCGAAGCAGTACGACGAAGCGCTGCGAGAGTTACAGGAAATGCTGGAGGAGGATCCGTCAGATCTCGATGCTCAGTTGCGAATGGGCCTTGTGTACGGGGAACAGAAGAATTATCCAAAAGCGATTCAACAGTTGACGCAGATCCTTACCGTGCGCCCCTCCGAGCTCAAGGTGCGAGATTATCTCGGGTATCTCTACGAGGAAACGAAGGATGACGCCCACGCGATTGAGGCGTACCGACACAATCTCACCTTGGAACCCTCGTATTTCGAGGGGCATCTGCACTTGGGGGTCTTGCTGTATCGGACCAAGCAGTATCCCGAGGCCATCCAGCATCTGAAGGAAGCCAGCCGCTTAAACCCCAAGCAGCCTGAGGCGTATATCGTTCTCGGGTTGTCGCATTTTCAAGTCGAACAATATGAGCCTTCCCTCCAAGCCTTTCTGGAAGGAATCCGGCACAATCCAGATAATGCCGACCTGCATTTCAACGCCGGGACTGCCTATGACAAATTGAATCGTTTTGACGATGTGGTGAAGTCGATGGAGACCACGCTCACGTTGGATCCTCACCACGCTGATGCGATGAATTACCTCGGGTACAGTTATGCGGAACGAGGAGTCAAAATCGAAGAAGCCATCGCACTGACCAAGCAGGCCGTCGCGCTACGGCCTACGAATGGATATTACGTCGATAGCCTCGCCTGGGCCTTTTTCAAGAAGGGGTTGCTGAGCGAGGCTCTGGCCGAAATGAAGCGGGCGGTGGCGCTCGTCGGCGATGATCCGGTCATCTACGAACATTTGGGCGAAATCCATTTGAAGCAGCAACATCTCTCCGATGGTCGCGAGGCTCTCCTGCACGCGCTCGAACTTGATCCCTCGAATGACAAGCTCATGCAGCGGTTTCGTGAGCTCGGTTTGGGCGATCCTGCCAAAGAAGAGCGAATCCGCCAAGCCATCCGGCGTGTAACAGAGCGGAAGACGGCTCCCTCGGCTCAGTAATTCTTGTCTCACGCTACAGTTGCCTCGTGCCCTCTATACCGAGAGGGCATCGCCACCGATTGTTCATCACCTCATTGCCAATCCCGTTCGTTTCCACATAGTCCTCCAGCGGCTTCCGCAGCAGTTCTTCCTCCCCAGCCAACGAGCTCTACCTGTTCGATTCAGTCAATTTTTGGCACTTTGCCTAGCTCGGCTCCTCTTCCTGTTTGAGCGAACAGGGCCAGAATTGTGAAATCTAGACAAAAATGCCTCGGTTTGTCGGCAGGTTATGCGGGAACAGTTAAAAGGCTCCTCTCCTGGCATGGGGCCTGCTTATACGTGGCCTGTCGGCAGTACGGACGGGCGGAGCATCAGGATGGGTTTCCAGAGCGAAAGTCTTCGAGCCCAATGGTGACTGAATCAAAGCAAGCAGGGTTCACACTGATCGAGCTCATGGTCGTAGTGGTGATTGTGGGGATCTTGGCTGCATTCGCCATTCCGAACTTTCTTCGATACCGCGCACAAGCGATGCAAGCTGAGGCACGGACGAACCTGGCGGGAATTTTTGTCGGTGAAATGTCCTTCTTCACGGAACGGAAAGAGTTCGGAAACTTCACGGATATCGGCTTCGCGGTGGCCGGACCAGGAACGAATCGGTATACGTATCGAACCGGGCTTGGCCTTGGGGCTGGATTGGGACCGAACGGAGGCAATCTTTGCGGATCTGCCGGCAACTGCGACACGATTCAATCTGAAGTGCCGGCTGCTGGCGCGATCAGTTTCACTGGAAGCGTAGGAATCGCCACCACCTCTTCGGCAGGTTTCACCGCAACCGCCGCAGCGGATCTTGATGGAGATTCGACGCATGACGGGTGGTACGTCAACGATTCGAAGCAAGGGCTGAGTGCCGCTGACCCGAATGATGTATCGAGTTAGGTGCGGGTGCCAAAACTTGTCACCTGATGACGGAAAAAGGAATCTCGTTCAGGCAGCCGTGAGAAGTTCAAAAGCGATTCTCAATATAAGTGATTGGAAGATATGCAAAAAGATATGCAACTACAGGAAGGAGGTGTTGGGCATAGAACCTGCTATTCCCAAGATCTGTCAGGCGTGAACACGCGGTTCCGAATGAAGTGACAGGAATCAAGAACGTGTCGGATGAAGTGGCAACAATAGGAAAGGGAGGCATTATGTTGAAGCAAGTGAAGGGTCAGAAAGGTTTTACGTTGATTGAGTTGATGATCGTCGTGGCGATTATCGGTATCTTGGCGGCCATCGCCATTCCGAACTTCTTGCGCTACCAAGCCAAGTCGCGCCAGTCGGAAGCCAAGACGAACCTGGGCGCGATCTTCGTGGCTGAGACAGCCTACCTTAGCGAAAACTCGCGCTATGGCAGCTTCTCGGAAATCGGCTATGCCCTTGCCGGTACGACCAACCGGTACACGTACCGCAGCCCTGCCATCTTGGGTAACGGTGCATCGTCAAACACCGTGGGCGTCGATCAGATTCCTTGCGGCGCGCCGGTCGGTTGCACCGTTCAGAGTGATGCTTCTCCTGCTGTGCCGTCCCTCGCTAGCTCGACCGCTGGTTCAGTCGGCTTCACGGCGTCCGCGGTGGCCAGCATTGACAATGACCCGACCATCGATGGTTGGTCAGTCAACGATATCAAGGGTGGTCTGACCCAGGCTGTTCCTGACGACGTGATCAGCTAACGATCACGCGCAGGTCTGCTCCGATGCGGGGGAGGAACAATGTTCCTCCCCCGTGTTCTTTTGGCTGACCAGATCCTTCCCATTCTCTGAACAGCCTGTTTCTTTCCTGCCCTGTTTCTCTCGCCGCAGTATTCAATTTCACTTTCACTTTGCCAAATTGCCGGTCTCTGATAAAGCAGGAGGTATCGGTCGCATCAAGTCTGCGAACACACCTATGCAATTCCTGTCTTCGATGCCAGTCATCGTAATGTGCGCGCTGGTGATCTTTTCGCCGCTTCAGGAGGGCGGAACGACGCATCCGGCGCAAATGATCATACGGCTTCTGATTGTGGCCTGGCTTGGTGGAACGTTCATTCATGCAATCCGGGCGGGTCGTTTAATTGTTCCACGGCTTGGAACCAGATATGTCGTCCTGGCGTTCCTGGGCTTTGCTGTCGCAGCCACGATTTTTTCCCCCTATGTCCATCAGAGTAGGCAGTGGCTGGTGATGATCACGGGATACGCCATCTTGTTTTATCTGCTGGTCTCTGTTGTCGACCGGTGGGAGCGTGTGCATACGTTGACGATGATGGTCATCGTGATGGGATTAGGAGAAGCTGCCTGGACTATCGTGCAGGGTGTTGTGTGGAATGTCGTCAGACCCAGCGGAACATTTTTTAACCCGAATTTCCTCGCCGGCTATCTGACCGTCAGCTGGGCAGTTCTATTGAGCATCGCCGTCTACGGATACCGGAAAGGCGCAATATTGTATCGGTCCTCGGTGTCGCCTGTATTCTGGTGGGCCGGCATGGGATCAGCGTTGGGCATTGTCCTGATCGCAATGATCTTCACTCAGTCACGCGGAGGTCTGGTGGCCTGGCTCGCGGCCACAGTGTGGATCCTGACGGCCCGATATGGATGGAAGTTGGCAGGTATGGGCACTGCCGCGCTTCTGCTCGCGGCGCTTATCGTCCCCACTCCGCTCAAAGAACGGGTGCTTGCTGAGCATGAACAGAACCCTGTTTCGTATGCCCGTTGGCAGATGTGGCAAGGCGCAATAGCCCAGATGGCCGATCATCCATTGGGAATCGGCTTAGGGCTCTACCAATATACGTATCCTTTGTATGCGTTTCCGGTCGAAGGGGAAATTACCCGATACGGAAAAGTCGCCCACACTCCTCACAATGACTATCTTCAAATAGGAGTGGAGATGGGCGTAGGCGCGCTGCTGGTCTTTCTGGCCGCCATAGGCCTGGTCATGCGGGACCTTCTGCAGGTGCTCCAAGCAAGATTGGTACGGTGGCAGAGAAGTCTCATCCTCGGTATAGGAGGCGGAGGAATCGCCCTTCTCGTCCATGCCGCGCTGGACTCCAGTTTGCGTGAATCAGCCCTCGCGATCCTGCTCGTTCTCTGTGCGGGACTGATCGTATCAGTTGCTCGGATAACCAGTGGCAACACAGATGCCCTGCATGCCATCCCGATTCAGTCGCGCCCCTTGTGGGGAATGGGTGCCGCCTGTTTGCTACTGTTGGTCGGAGCGGAAGTCAGTCGATTAGGGATGGCCTGGCTGACATTCGATAAGGCATCTCGGTTGGCCGTGGCAGGAGACACAGAGATCGCCATCCAAGGATTCAAGAACGCGATTGCGTTGGATTCAGGCAAATCGCTCTATCACCATGGTCTCGGATCGGTCTATGCGAGAGACTTCGAAGCGTCTCGCGATAAGCAGCTGTTCCAGCTTGCGCATGCGGAATTCAAAGCGGCGATTGAGTTAAATCCGTTGGACAGCCGATTGTTGGCACTTCTCGCGCAGCTCTATGTGTCGGCGGCGCAGACGCCATCTTTATCAGGCCGCCTAGACGAACAGCAGATATTTTGGTTGCGTGCGGCGTTGCGGGTGTATGAACGGGCCGTCCGGCTCGCGCCATTTTCTGCTCCCTATCGGTATGAACAGGCGCGTCTTCATTGGATGCTCGGCGAGCGGCCGTTAGCCGAGCAGCAGGCGAAGGAAGCCGAGCAATTGGAGCCGAATTTTCTTCCTGCTCGCGCGTTGCTGGCTCGTTTGTCGGTCGATGCGGGCCGCATCGATGACGCGAGGCGGGAGTTGCAGGAAATACAGGTGCGGCAGGCGCGATATGAACAGTGGAACAAAAATAATATCGACAGGACATTTTTAAGTGTCGATGTCGCGCCGTTGCGTGCAGCCGTTGAAGCAAAAGGCCTTGCCGGGTGAAGCCAATGAGAGGTCGTACGGACATCAGGTCGCGCGTCAGTCAGGTGTTGTGTGTATTGGTTTTGTTGATCGGCACATCGGGAGTGCTCCATATTCTGGAGGGAGAGCGGACCGCTGTCGCAAGGGCCGAGCAATTGGCGTATCTCCCGAAGGGAGAATATTTCAAACTGGCCGTTCTCGGGTATCGGCAGGTCGTCGCAGACCTGATCTGGCTACAGGCTGTCCAACATATCGGCGCGAAGCGCGACACACAGTTGGGCCATACCTGGACCTATCATGCCGTAGATGTCCTGACGGACCTCGATCCCACCTTCGTTCCTCCATATCAAGCTACGGGCCTCTTCCTTGGTGTGTTGGTCGGCCGCCATGACGAAGGTGTGGCTATCTTACGCAAAGGTATCCGCCACAATCCGGCCAATTGGCAACTACCGTTTCTCGCCGGCTATATCTCCTACTACGAACGGTGCGACGCCTCAGCCGCCGGAGAGTTTTTTCAGCTGGCAGCGCACGTGCCCGGTTCTCCAGCGTACCTTCCTCAATTAGCCGCACGCATGACTGTGGAAAGTGGAGATCCCACTGCGGCGTTAGAATTTTTAGACCGTTTCTCCCGGAGCGTAGCCGATGATCGGGTTCGCGAAGCGCTGTTTCGGCGAATGAAAGAGATTGTTCAAGAGCAGGACCTCCGGTTTCTTGAAGAAAGCATCAGACGGTATCGGCTGAAGTATGGCCAGGCGCCCGCGAAGGTGGAAGATCTGATGCTGCACGGCATCATTCCACGACTTCCCGTGGATCCTTTAGGCGGGCAATATGAAATTGATGGCCTGACTGGCATCGTCAGTGCGTCCTCAAAACGGGACCGACTACGTATTCATGAAAAAGTAGCCTGCCGCTTAGGAGTTGCGTCGACGCCCTCGACACAGGCCGATGCAATAGAGACGCTGCAGCCCGCTGTGCAGCAATGACGGAGGAGTGCCGTGGACGATATCGTCACATATAATCTGACCAAAACCTACGCGTCGGGCTGGCCCGGGCGACCTCCATTTGTGGCTCTGGATGGGCTATCGCTCACCGTCGGCCGTGGAGAAATTTTTGGATTTCTCGGCCCGAACGGGGCTGGAAAAACGACCACACTGAAAATTTTGATGGGACTGGTGCGCCCCACGAGTGGAACGGCACTGCTGCTGGGACAACCGGCGGGGGATGTCGCAACGCGCCGCCGAATCGGATTTTTGCCGGAGTCGCCTTACTTTTACGACTATCTCACTGCCGAAGAGTTTCTCGGATTCTACGGGCGGTTGGCCGGCCTGAATCGTTCGGCGATCACGCAGCGAGTGACCGATCTTCTTGAACTGGTCGGACTTGTGGAAGCGCGCACCAGACAGTTGCGGAAGTTTTCCAAGGGAATGCTGCAACGCATCGGGCTTGCGCAAGCCCTCATTCACGACCCGGAATTGATTATCCTCGATGAGCCCATGACAGGATTGGATCCGGTCGGACGAAAACAGGTACGCGATCTGATTTTGAGTCTGCGCGATTGCGGCAAAACGGTGTTTTTCAGCACACACATTCTGCACGATGTTGAGATGATTTGTGACCGTGTCGGCATTGTGATGAAGGGCCGACTGGTGGCCAGCGGACGGGTTGATGAATTGGTGCGCCAGGATCATACACGATCGGTCGAAGTGGTCTGCCAACAGCTCAAGGTCGAGGGGAATGCGTTCATTCACTCCCTGGCCACCCGCGTGCTGCAACAGGGACAGCAATGTCTGATTGTTTTGCCCAGTCCTGATGCGGTCGATGCGCTTGTGGGCGAGATTCGGCGCCAGGGTGGACAGTTGCTGTCCATCACTCCGCACAAAGCGTCGTTGGAGGATTTATTTTTTCAAGAGGCCGCGCAGGCGACCACGCGAGTGTTGCCGCATATGACCAGTGGGAGGGCGTCCTGACATGGGGGCGATCGGCGTTATTGCTGTCAATGCGTTCCGTGAAAGTTTGCGGGACAAGATTTTATACAATCTCGTGCTGTTCGCCGGGTTGCTCATCGGGCTATCAGTGCTGCTGGCGGATCTCTCCATTACCGAGCACCATAAGGTCATTGCGGATATGGGCCTGGCGGCGATCAATTTGATTGGCGTGATCATCGCTATTTTCGTCGGCATCAGCCTGGTCAATAAAGAAATCGAGCGGCGGACGATTTATACGATCATGGCGAGGCCCATCAGCCGGACCTTTTTCATCATGGGGAAGTATCTCGGGTTGGCACTGACGCTCTTCGTGAATCTGGCCATCATGCTGGCGGTGTTTCTGCTTACGCTCTGGCTCTATCATGTGCCGATTCAGACGTCTCTTTTCCAAGCTGTCGCGCTGATCTTTGTGGAAATCCTGGTGGTGACGGCTATCGCGCTGTTCTTTTCGACGTTCACCTCCACCACATTGAGCGCCATTTTTACGCTGGGTCTCTATGTCATCGGCCATCTCACGGCTGACCTGCGATCGATGGTGGCCAATAGTGAAAGCGGTGCGGTGAAGGGAGTAGTGGACCTGTTGTACTACCTCTGTCCAAATCTGGAAATGCTCAACATCAAAGGGCAAGCGGCGGTGGGTCTTGTCGTGGCTCCGGAGTATCTCATGCTCGCGTCACTGTATGGCCTGTTGTATGCCAGTCTCTTGCTGACGGGGGCCTGCCTGGTGTTTCAGCAGCGGGATTTTTAAGTCATCGCGAGAGAGGCGTGGTTCATCGTAGCCATGGAGCCTGTCGGCTACCGGCTATGTGCGTGTCGCCCAGAGTCTTGGAAATTTGTTGCCGCGCTCTTACTGAAGGGTAAGAAATGGTCTTCCAGCGTTACGGCCTCTCCCCCTTGATCGTCCTCACGAGCATGTCCGCGCACTGGAATCTGATCCGTCAATTGACGAAGCGGGAGATTGCCAGCCGGTATCGAGGATCACTCCTGGGAATGTTGTGGGCATTCCTGCACCCCATGGTCATGCTCACGGTCTATACCCTTGTCTTTCGAGGCGCTTTTGGAATGCGGTGGGGACAGGACGGGGAGAGCGCGCTCGATTTTGGACTGCTGCTGTTCTCAGGCCTGATCGTCCATGCATTGTTTGCGGAAAGTATTCATCGGGCGCCCTACTTGATCGTCAATCACAGCAATTACGTCAAAAAAATCGTCTTCCCCCTGGAAATCCTGGCGTGGACATCTCTCGGTTCGGCGTTGTTCCATGCGTTGATCAGCGCACTTGTGCTGATCGCGTTTTATGGGTTTCTGCATCATGACCTGCACTGGACCATGTTGCTGGTGCCGCTTCTCCTGCTGCCGCTGTCTCTGGTGACCATCGGTATCTCGTGGTTTCTAGCATCCGCGGGAGTCTTTGTGCGGGACATTGGTCAGGCGAGTGGTCCGTTGACGACCGTTATGCTGTTTCTGTCGCCGGTGTTTTATCCCGCTGGGGCGTTTCCTGAGGCCTACCGGATCTTGCTGTATGCGAATCCGCTGACATTTCTCATCACGCAAGCTCAGGATGTGCTCATTTGGGGCAGGCCGCCATCCTGGATCGGTATCGGTCTCTATTGTGCGGGAAGTTATCTGATCGCCTGGTGCGGGCTCCTCTGGTTTCAAAAGACACGGAAGGCGTTTGCCGATGTCCTCTGAGTGGGCTATCCGTGTCCGCCAACTTTCTAAGACGTACCGCGTGTACGATCGCCCGCGCGATCGTGGAAAACAATGGATCCTTCCACCATTGCAGAAATGCTTTGGGCAGTCTCCTTCACGATACTATCGCGAAGTGCATGCCATTGAGGATGTGTCCTTCGAGGTGCAGAAGGGGGAAACGCTTGGGATTATCGGACGGAACGGCTCGGGCAAGTCGACGCTTCTCCAATTGATCGTCGGCACGTTGAGTCCGACGAGCGGCACGATCGAGACCGATGGACGCATCGCCGCGTTATTGGAATTAGGGGCTGGATTTCATCCTGAGTTTACGGGGCGCGAGAACGTCTTTCTGAATGCCACCTTGCTGGGTTTGTCCCAGGCAGACATCGATGCCCGGTTGGATGACATGCTGGCGTTCGCCGACATCGGGTCATCGATCGATCAGCCGGTCAAAACGTATTCGAGTGGAATGGTTGTCCGCCTGGCATTTGCCGTGATGGCACATGTCAGCGCCGACATCCTGGTGATTGATGAAGCGTTGGCTGTTGGCGATGCATTTTTTGTTCAAAAGTGTATCCGCTTTCTTAGAGCGTTTATGGAACGGGGGACGGTGTTGTTCGTCAGTCACGATTCAGCAGCCGTCCTAAGCCTCTGTCGCACGGCCTTGTGGCTGGAGCACGGACGGATCGCGGGCAAGGGGGAAGCAAAGGTGATCTGTGATGGATACCTGCATCAGCCTACCCCTATGGAAATACCGCGGGAGAAGGTGGCGGAAGGTCTTCCGTCATCAGACCCCTCGGATCCGGCTCAGCCTATACAGAATGACTCGTCGAACTTGGCGGTATTACCACATCATGAGACGAGATCGGCATCGCATAGCCGGCCAGCATGGATCGAAACCATCACCTTGTGCAATGCCAACGGTCGCACGGTTCACACCGTCACGCAGCGTGAGCAGGTGACGCTGCGTGTCTGTTGCGTCACGTCCGTCGGATTGGCAAGTCCGATCGTTGGGTTCCTGGTGCGCAACCGCTTCGGGCAGTCTCTGTTCGGCGCGAATACGTGTGCCGCGGGAAATGCTGCCGGTCACGGTGTTAGTCCGGGTACGCGCTTCGTGGCTGAACTGGAGTTTGTCATGCCGGTGCTGCATCCGGGCGACTATGCCATGAGCATCGCGCTTGCCGACGGAACGCAGGAGGAGCATGTCCAGCAACATTGGATTCATGATGCGTTGGCTTTCACGTCTGCTCCTTCCGAATGGTGTTTTGGTCTGATCGCCGTAGAAGTAATGCGCACACAGATCTGCGAAATCGAAGCACAGGATGCTCAACATGAACGCCTCCATGATTCCATTGCCTTGTAAGGTGTGTGGCGGCAGCACCTTTTCTCATCATGACGTGTTATGGGGTGACCTCATTGCCCAGTGGGGCCTCTCATCGCGTGAGGTAGACTACATCAACGTCCAGCAGGGAACCGCGTGCACCGGCTGTGGCTCGAATGTGCGCTCCATCGCCCTGGCCGATGCCTTATTGCGATGGACCCGCGCGACGACCACATTGCAAGAGTGGGTCCATACTCCGGTGGCTCGCCGATGCGATGTGTTGGAGATCAATGAAGCCGGATCGTTGACCGGCACGCTGTCGACGCTTCCAGGGCATCGCCTGGTGCGGTATCCCGAGTACGACATGATGGCTTTACCGTTCGAAGACCGTTCATTCGACGTCGTGCTCCATTCCGATACCTTGGAACATGTGCCGGACCTGATGAAAGGATTGCGGGAGTGCCGCCGGGTCCTTCGTCCAGGAGGAGCCTGTCTCTTTACGGTACCTGTGGTGGTGGGAAGGCTCACGCGGGGAAGAAAAGGGTTGCCGCTGAGTGTGCACGGAAGCGAAGGGTGCATCGACACCGCCTTGACTGTACATACAGAATTCGGCGCAGACGTGTGGTGTCAGGTCTTGGAGAGCGGCTTTGATGAATGTCGGATCGTGCCCTATCGGTATCCCGCGGGAATTGCGCTCATTGCAGAGGTTGCCGAATCCAGACCGGTAACAGGGGGTCAGTGGTGAACAAGACAGTAAATGAATCAACTGAACTCGAAGCGACCGGAGAGCGATTTCTTCCTGAGATGCAGGGAACCATCGCACTGGAGCATTTGCATCGCTATGCCTTGGCGAAGGATTGCGCTGCCGGAAAAATTGTGCTCGATATCGCCTGCGGCGAAGGGTACGGCTCTGCCGTGCTCGCCGGCACTGCCGACCGCGTCTACGGAGTGGACATTGCGCCGGATGCGATTGCCCATGCCAGAGCTATCTACCAGCGACCCAATCTCGAGTACCTGGTCGGTGAATGCGCGAATATTCCCCTTCCGGACTGTGCGGTCGATCTGGTGGTGAGTTTCGAGACGATCGAACACCACACAGAGCATGAAGCCATGTTTGCCGAAATCAAACGTGTTTTGCGACCGGGCGGGGTTATGGTGATGTCCAGTCCGGATAAGCTGGAATACACGGAACGCTCCGGTCACGCCAATGCCTACCATGTGAAAGAGCTCTATGCGGAAGAATTCCAGCGACTCGTTGAGCGCTACTTCAATCGTGTGGCCATGCTCGGCCAGCGGGTGCTGTATGCCTCGGCAATTCTACCGCAAGGGGCGCCGGGGGAAGCGGTTCATTACTCCCGCGACAAAGATTCGGCTATTCAGGCTGCGAGCGGATTGGTGCGGCCCTGTTACCAAGTGGCGATCGCCTCGGATGCAGCCTTGCCCCCAGTGTTGTCCAGCTTGTTTGAACAGGCCGGGGAGTCAGATCCTGAAATTCATGCGCTCCAACATCAGCTTGAGCATGCCGGTCGCAGAATTCTAGGACTGGAAGAAGAGGTGGCAGGGCTCAAGGCGGCCATCGAACTGATGATGAATTCGCATTCCTGGAAAGCGACTAGACCGCTTCGCGCCGTGGCGAATGCGCTACGAGCCGTCAGCGGGAACCGAGTCGAGAAGAGCCGCCGCGCATGAAAACATGCACACATTCAGACTGCGCGATCCCGTTATCGCGCGGTGGGCCAGGCATAGTAACTGGCGTCTTGCCGACCGCCTTGTTGTGAGCCATGAATCGTCTCATGCAGCGATTGATCAAAGCCATTCGGTTTTCACGCTTCGCCATCGTCGAAGGTCTCCGGTGGTATAAGCGTCATGGTCGACTGCCCAGGAAAGCCGAATGTGCCGATCTATTCCGGAAAGCTTTCTTTCGATTCAAAATCCTCGCGCAACGAATCTCGCCGGCTCCTAAAACCATCGAGCCAGTACTCCCTCCCTATGACGCCTGGCTGAAGGTCAATGTCTGGAACCGGCGAATGCGCGACGATTTACTCGACCGATTGAGCCGGCATGCCGGCCGTTTGCCGACGATTTCGCTGGTTATGCCGGTGCATAACCCCCCACTTGAGTGTCTCACCAAAGCCATCGATTCAGTACGGGCGCAGGTGTGCGGAGAATGGGAACTCTGCATTGCCGACGACTGCAGTACGAATCCTGCCATACGAGATGAATTGGAGCGGTTCCGCGCGGAAGACCCTCGTATCCGTCTCACCTACCTGGAGCGGAACCTCAATATCAGTCTAGCCACAAATCGCGCCGCAGATCTGGCGACAGGAGAATTTTTGCTGTTTTTCGATCACGATGATGAGTTGACGCCGGATGCGGTCGGCGAAGCGGCACTGTATCTGGCGGAACACCCTGAGATTGATGCGCTTTATTCTGATGATGACAAGATCGATTCGGCAGGAAAGCGGTATGCGCCGCAATTCAAACCGGATTGGTCGCCGGAGTTGCTGCTTTCCTACATGTACATGAGTCATATCTTCGTCGTGCGACGATCGTTGTTTGAGACCGTGGGCGCTATGAGGCAGGGATTTGAAGGCGCTCAGGATTATGATCTCGCGTTGCGGGTGGCGGAGCGGACGGGCATGGTCGGGCATATTCCGAAAGTGCTCTATCACTGGCGGGCGTTGCCAGGCTCGACGGCCTCCAGCGGCGCAGCGAAGCCTGCCAGCATTGAGGCAGGACGGCGGGCTGTTGCCGAAGCATTTGAGCGACGAGGCATTGCGGTGCGGGTGACGCAACCGGAATTTGCGGCGGCAGGGAACCTGGGGATCTATTGTCACGAATTTCCAGATGATGGACCGACCGTGACGATTCTCATTCCAACCAAGAATCAGGTCACGGTGCTGCGTCAATGCGTCGAATCACTTCGCGCGACCACCTATCGACAGTACGAGATCGTCATCATCGACAATGAGAGTGACGACCCTGAGACGTTGGCGTATCTGCACTCGCTTCCCCATCGAGTCATTCGACTTGGTAATCCTTCCGGCCGGTTTAATTTCGCCGCCATCAATAATCGCGCCGTAGAGCAAGTCACCGGTGAGTTCATTCTGTTTTTGAACAATGATACGGAGGTCAAGTCCCCACGCTGGTTGAGCCAAATGGTTGGATACGCGCAAATGCCAGGGGTCGGGGCAGTTGGTGCCAAGCTCATCTTTGCGGACGGTCGCATTCAGCATGCTGGGGTCATCCATGGGCTTTACCATGGCATGGCCGGTCCCGCCTTCAAGCTGACGCCCTCGTGGGAACACGGTTATTTGGCCTATGCCTCGGTTGTGCGGAATTATTCGGCCGTCACCGCAGCTTGTTTGTTGACATCTCGCCGGCGCTTTCTCGATGTGGGAGGTTTCAATGAGGCCGAGTTCGGTGTCGCTTATAACGATGTGGACTACTGCTATCGGCTGGTCGACCAAGGATATCGCTGCGTTTACTGCCCCGACGCGCAACTCATGCACTATGAGGGTTATTCAAGAGGATTCCGTGACGATCCTGCTGAGGTTGCCGCGTTTAAGCAGAAGTACAAACGGCGGCAGGACCCCTGGTATAGCCCGCATTTGTCCCTGGTCGATGAGAGTTTCAACCTCGTGCCGCGCGCCGTCGCAGCGCGGCGACAGAAGCCGATTCCGATGGTGATGACCGCCTTAAGCTTGAACTGCGAGGGAGCCCCGTGGAGCCAATACGAATTGACGAAGGAGCTGGTCCGGCGGAAGGTCATTCAGCCCATTGTGTTTTCCCCTCTGGATGGTCCGTTGCGGTCCCTGTATGAAGAAGAGGGCATTCCGGTCATGGTGGATCGGCATCCGCTCTGGGGTGTGACGACGCTGAAGGAATATGAGGAAGCCGTGAAAGTCTTCTCCTCGAAGTGTCTGTCGTGGGGAGCAGAACTCATATATGCCAACACGCTCCAAAGTTTTTACGCCGTCGCTGCTGCGCAGATCGCCGGCATCCCCTCCGTATGGAATCCTCGGGAAAGCGAGCCCTGGCAGACATATTTTGATTATTTGCCTGACGGGGTCATTCAAAAAGCTTACGATTGTTTTGCATCGCCATATCGCGTGGTCTTTGTCGCGGATGCCACCCGCGACGCCTATGCGGCGCTCAATACGAGACACAATTTTACCGTCGTTCGGAACGGCCTCGACCAGACACGCATTCAACAGACGAGCGAAGAATGGCTTCCTGCACAGGCCCGTCAGTCCATCGGCGCATGTGATGGCGAGGTGGTGATACTACTCCTGGGAACGGTCTGTCCCAGGAAGGGGCAACAAGATCTTGTCAAAGCCTTGGCTCAACTGTCTCCCGATCTGCAGAAGCGGGTTCGCTGTTACATCGTAGGGGACCGGCCAAGTGAATACAGCGCGGGATTGCACGCCCTCGTTGCGCAACTGCCGTCAGAGTTGAGGAGCCGGATGCATCTCGTTCCAGAAACGCGTCAAACCGCACGATATTATCGAGCTGCGGACCTGTTTGTGTGCACATCGCAGCTCGAAAGTTACCCGCGAGTGGTATTGGAAGCGATGGCCTATGGTCTCCCGATTGTGACGACTCCCGTATTTGGAATTCGCGAGCAGGTGCGAGAAGGAGTGAATGCTTTGTTTTATGAAGCGGGTGATAGCGGCGCCCTGGCTGATCGACTTCGGCGTCTACTTCAGGACGAGGCACTGCGGGCTCGTTTAGCCTCGAAGAGTGCCAGCGTCCTGGCGCTCGGGACTGATTTTGATGAAATGGTGAGCAGCTATGCAGAGATCTTTGCCGAGGCGTGGCTGAGCGGAGGGCCGTTATCATGACCGTACGGTTCAATCTGGAGACGCCCGGCGGTCCGCAATTGAATACGATCAACCGGTTTTCTGGTTGGTATATTCCAGACCATGGTCGCCGCCCAGAGTTGTACGTGGCCTGTAATGGAAAACGAGCGGCGTCGCTGGAGTGGGGAAGTGTCCGCCCGGATGTGTCGTCCGTCTATTCGACTCATTCGCAAGCGATCATCAGCGGGTTTCAAGGCGATCTATTGATGGGGGAGCAGGAGCAAGCTCAAGCCGTTGAGGTCGTGGTTCTCGATGCGGCAGGGCAGGATCGCGAATTATTTCGCCGCACATATGCGGTGGGGCCGTATCGCCCGCCCGTTATACGGGACCGGTCGTTCAATCTGTTTGAGCTTCTCGTATGCCCGGAATGCCGGTCTCCTCTGGCGAAGCAGGACCAGGGCTGGATGTGCCCTCGTTGTGCCAGGCTCGTGCCCCTCAAGGGGGGCGTTCCACACTTTCTTCAGGAGCAGGGAACGCCCTGCCTTCATGTCACCGAGCAGACGAATACTCATCCCTATTCTGCCGATGTGCTCGACATCCTGGGGCGCCACCGGGCCGGGTTGGTACTGGATTTCGGGGCCGGACACACGCCGAAAGAATTGTTGCGTCCGCATGTAGTTTACCTTGATGCGGTTCAGTATGAATGGACCGATCTGGTCTGCACGCGGGCAAGACTGCCATTTCGCGATCACTCGTTCGATGCGGTGGTGAGTCAGGCCGTGTTCGAGCACCTTGAGGATCCGCATTACACGGCACGCGAGCTCTGTCGAATTCTCCGCCCGGGTGGCATCATTCATCTCGACACCGCCTTCATGCAGCCGTTACACGGAGACCCTTGGCATTTCTTCAATATGACCCAGCATGGCTTGCGGAAAGTGATGGCTCCCTTTGAGGAAATCCGTTGCGGGATCAAGAGCTACCAACATCCCTCCGCGAGTCTCTTGATGCAATTCGACGCGATTGCGCCGTTCATCACATCAAGAAAGTGGCGTAACACAATCGCCAAGTGGCGAAAAGAGTTGGAGGCCGGGGCAGGGGAGTTCGATGACGCACTCGGGGAGGCCGGGCGAACTACCTTGGCAGCAGGGTTTTTTTTCGAGGGCCGGCGCCCTCAATAATGGTTGTAGCCAGGGGCTGCCACTTGGGGGCGTGCCGGAAGCGGGCGGTTGCTCCGTGAAAATGCCGGACAGGACGAAATAAGTCTCTTGTGAGTGGGATTTAGGGGATGATGGAGGCAGGTTTCATGGAGCAGCGATTGCGGAGCATGTTGCTTCCGGGGATGAGGCGGTTGGGCCTGGTGCCCCTGCTGAGAAAGCTCCGTGCGGGCTTCCGCTCTGCTGGAAACGCTGAACCCGCCGGCACCGGCCGCCCTGGGAACGACCATGACCGGTTATCC
>ERZ724513.80-NODE-80-length-36507-cov-8.954186_pt1 | contig 36507 bp, 30 predicted proteins | sample MGYA00376046_ERZ724513 | MGnify/ENA primary metagenome ERZ724513 (study PRJEB28724, sample SAMN07190883) | activated sludge metagenome | isolation source: activated sludge of sewage treatment plant in Hong Hong | place: Hong Kong | collected 2016-03-17 ...
GCTGCGGCGACTGCGAATACCACGGATCGTTGGTCATCGAGCTACGTCACGTCCTTTGTGCGTCGGAGGCGGCCGGGGGTCCCGACGTTCGTTGCCTCTACCTTGCCCTTGTCGACTGAGAATCCACTGAGATGACACTCGGTCTCGGTGCCGATCTTTCCATCGTGTCGGCCGCGCCGCGCAGCTGCGGGTACACCACCGGCTGGCCGGGCAGCCAGACGTAGATCGACGTGCCGGGCGGCCGGCCGCCGGGCACGGTGTCCTCCACCCGCAGCGCGCCGCCGTGCTTGAGCACCACCTGTTTGACGATCGCCAGTCCGAGCCCCGAACCCGGCATCGCCCGCGCCGCATCGGAGCGGTAGAACCGCTCGAACACCAGGCGGCGCTCCTCGGGCGGGATGCCCGGTCCCATGTCGGACACCACCATCTCCGCGTGCGCCGGGTCCACCTGGTTCAGCCGCAACGTCACGCGGCCGCCCGGCGGGCTCCATTTGGCGGCGTTGTCGAGCAGGTTCAGCACCGCGCGCGACAGACCCGCCGAATCGCCGTACACCTGCCACGGCGTGATCCGAACGTCGAACTCGATGTCGTTGCGGCGGCGGCGCACCCGCTCCAGGCAGCGGTCGACGACCTCGGCGATGTCGACCTGTTCGTGCACCACTCCGCCGGCGTCGTCCCGGGACAGATCGACGAGATCGCCTACGAGCGTTGACAATTCCTCGATCTGGCCGATCACGTCGGCGCGCAGATCGGCCATCTCGGCCTCGGGGATGGGTGGGGCGCCCGGCGCCATCGAGGCCATCAGCAGTTCGACGTTGGTCCGCAGCGACGTCAGCGGCGTCCGCAGTTCGTGGCCGGCGTCGGTGACCAGCCGGGCCTGGCGTTCCCGCGACTCGGCGAGCGCGCGCAGCATCATGTTGAAAGCCTCGGTCAGCCGGGCCAGTTCGTCGCTGCCCACCACCGGGATGGGCCGCAGGTCGTCGGTGCGCGCGACGCGTTCGGCCGCCTCGGTCAGCCGGGCCACCGGGCGCAGACCGGTGCGGGTGACCATGCCGCCGGCCACCGCGGCCACCGCCAGCCCGATCCCGCCGACGACCATCAGGACCCAGCGCAGTTTGGTGATGACCGCCTGGGTCGGCGCCAGGCTCTTCGAGATCAGCAGCGTGCTGTCATTGGGCAGGTGAACCGCCAGCACCCGCTGGTTCATCGCGGTGCGGCGGGACATGAACAGATCACCGCGGATGACCGACTTCTCCTGCTCCCCGATCGGCAACGTCTGGCCCTGCTGGTTGGCCGTGTAGATCGACCGGCCCGGGACGATCAGCATCGCGTTCACGTCGGAGTAGGCGGTGCCCTCGATGGCCTTACCGGGATCGGCCGACAGCGAGCCGCTGGCGATCAGCAGCTGGGCCCGGCTCTGCAACTGGTTGTCGATGTCCTCGTGCAGCGCGGCGTAGACGACCGCGTAGACCACGGTGGCCACCAGGATGACGACCATCGCGACCATCGACATCGCCAGGAGCATCACCCGCCAGCGCAGCGACACCGACGATGTGGCCTGCAGGCGACTGCGGTGACGGCCGGTGGGCTGCGCCGGCGGCACCGCTGGCAGCGGGGACATCTGAGCCATCAGGGCGGCGTCTCACGCAGCACGTAACCCACCCCGCGCACGGTGTGGATCAGCCGCGGCTCTCCTTCGGCCTCGGTCTTGCGACGCAGGTAGCCGATGTAGACCTCCAGGGCGTTGCCCGACGTCGGGAAGTCATAGCCCCACACCTCTTCGAGGATGCGGCTGCGGGTGAGCACCCGGCGCGGGTTGGCGATCAGCATCTCCAGCAGGGCGAATTCGGTACGGGTGAGGCTGATCGGCCGGGTGCCGCGCATGACCTCGCGGGTGACGGGATCCAGGGTGAGGTCGCCGAACGTCATGGCGGCCGACTCGGCGCTGTCGTCGGGACCGGTGCGGCGCAGCAGCGCGCGCATGCGGGCCAGCAGCTCCTCGAGGGCGAACGGCTTGGGCAGGTAGTCGTCGGCGCCGGCATCCAGGCCGGCCACCCGTTCGGACACCGAATCCCGGGCCGTGAGCACCAGGATCGGCAGATCGTCGCCGGTCGAGCGCAGCTGGCGGCACACCTCGAGCCCGTCGAGCTTGGGCATCATGACGTCGAGAACCACGGCGTCGGGCCGGTCGCAGGCAATCGAGTTGAGCGCCTCGACGCCGTCCTCGGCGAGCGATACCGAGTAGCCGTTGAAGGAAAGGGAACGCCGGAGGGACTCACGCACCGCACGATCGTCGTCAACGACCAGTATTCGCACAGCTACCAGTGTTATCCCAACGCCTGAGATCAGGCTGAGAGGCGCGCCGCCCGGACCAGCGGCGTCAGCGCTTGTCGAGGTCGATCAGGCCGAGACGGGCGGCCTTCTGCAACCGCCGCGGCACCTTGTGCTGCTGCCCGGCGACAGTCACGTTGACCAGACCGGTGGCCTCGGCCTTCCACTGGGCGCGCCGGCTACGGGTGTTGGCGCGTGACATCCTGCGCTTGGGCACAGCCATGACGTACATCTCCTCGTTCGGGTGCTCGATCGGCCAGGTTCGAGCGCCACGTCTGGGCGCCGACGGCGACAGTTGTCCCTGAGGATAGCCGGTGACCTGGGTCGGGTACAAAACGCGGGCGCCGGCCCGATCTGTTGAGCGCTCACCGACACAACGTGCGAGTAGACCTCGCAGTCACCGCTGAACAGATGCGGATCTGGTCGGCCGATCGCCCCCGGCCGCACGGCCACCGGGGCTACCGTGAGATCCACAGCAACATGACAGGTTCATCGCAGCTTCGGGGCAGGGAGACACACATGAGACAGGCACTGCTGGCGGGTGTGCTGGCGCTCGTCCTCGCCGGATGCGGCGGAGGAACCGAGAGCAAGACCGAATCGACCGCCGCGGCACCCACCGGCGCCGGCGAGACCACCAGCGTGACGGCCGGCGGCTGCACAGCCAGCGGCCTGGACGCCATGACCGCACTGGCCGACTTCCAGCTGAAGATGGGCGACGCCCAGAAGGCCGGGAAGCTCACCGTCGACCAACTGACGGCCGCGCGGGACAAGCTCTACAACGAGACGCAGGCCGCCCAGGCCAAGGAGGACTGGGCCGCCTACTGCAAGGCGATCGACGACATGCGAGCCGAACTGGGGTTGTAGCCCTCTTGACGCGGTACCGCCGGTTCTCGATAACCTACCGGTTGGTTGGTCATCGTTGACGGCGAGGAGTGGGCGTGACGGCTGCCGTGCGCATCGGGAACTGCTCGGGGTTCTACGGCGACCGGCTCGCGGCGATGCGCGAGATGCTCACCGGTGGTGAGCTGGACTACCTGACCGGCGACTATCTGGCCGAGCTGACGATGCTCATCCTGGGCCGCGACCGGATGAAGAATCCCGACGGCGGCTATGCCAAGACGTTCCTGCGCCAGCTCGAAGACTGCCTGGGTCTGGCGGTCGACAAACGCGTGCGGATCGTCGCCAACGCGGGCGGGCTGAATCCCGCCGGGCTGGCCGACGCGGTGCGCCAGTTGGCCGGCCGGCTTGGACTCGACGTCGCCGTCGCCCACGTCGAGGGCGACGACCTGCTGGCGCGGGCCGGCGAACTCGGGCTGGGCGAGCCGCTTACCGCCAACGCTTATCTGGGCGCCTGGGGCATCGTGGACTGCCTGAACGCCGGTGCCGACGTCGTCGTGACCGGCCGGGTGACCGACGCTTCGGTGATCGTCGGCCCCGCCGCCGCGCACTTCGGTTGGGCGCCAACGGATTACGACCGGCTGGCCGGTGCGGTGGTGGCCGGGCACGTCATCGAATGCGGCGTCCAGGCGACCGGTGGCAACTACGCCTTCTTCACCGAAATGCCCGACCTGGGCCATCCGGGCTTCCCGCTGGCCGAGATCCACGACGACGGAACGTCGGTGATCACCAAGCACAGCGGGACCGGCGGTCAGGTCAGCGTCGGCACGGTGACGGCCCAACTGCTCTACGAGATCGGCGGGGCCCGATACGCCAATCCGGACGTCACCGCGCGGATGGACACCGCCCGGCTCACCCCGGACGGTCCCGACCGGGTCCGGATCTCCGGTGTGCGCGGCGAGCCGCCGCCTCCGACCGCGAAGGTCTCCCTGAACAGCATCGGCGGGTTCCGCAACGAGTTCACCTTCGTGCTGACCGGGTTGGACATCGAGGCCAAGGCCGAACTGGTTCGCCGCCAACTCACCGAGGCCCTCACCGTCACGCCCGCGGAGATCCAGTGGACGTTGGCCCGCACCGACCATCCCGACGCCGGCACCGAGGAAACCGCCAGCGCGCTGCTGCACTGCTCCGTCCGCGACCCCGACCCGGCCAAGGTCGGGCGCGCCTTCTCCGGACCGGCAATCGAACTCGCCCTGGCCAGCTACCCGGGCTTCCACGCCACGGCCCCGCCAGGCGACGGCCAGGTCTACGGGGTTTTCACCGCGGGGTATGTGCCGACCGCCGCCGTGCCACACACCGCGGTCCGCCCCGACGGCACCAGGGTCGACATCCCGGCACCGACGGACACCCGCGAGCTGGTCGGCGCGGAGCCACCCGACCTTCCAGAACCGTTGCCGCCCAGCGCAACCCGGCGTGCACCGCTCGGTCTGATCGCGGGAGCACGCAGTGGCGACAAGGGCGGGTCGGCGAACGTCGGAGTGTGGGTGCGCACCGACGACCAGTGGCGCTGGCTGGCCCACGCCCTGACCGTCGAGAAACTCGCGGAGTTGCTGCCCGAAACCGCCGGGCTGCCGGTCACCCGGCATCTGCTGCCCAACCTGCGGGCGGTGAACTTCGTCATCGAGGACATCCTCGGCCAGGGCGTCGCCTCCCATGCCCGGTTCGATCCGCAGGCGAAGGGCCTCGGCGAATGGCTGCGCAGCCGGCACATCGACATCCCGGCGACGCTGCTGTGAGCACGCGTGGCGACGATGCAGAGCGAGGCACGAGCGATGAGGAGGAGCCGCGCCGATGAGTATCTGGAACACACCCGAGCGCGACGCCCTGCGAAAGGCGGTGCGCGCCTTCACCGAACGCGAAATCCTGCCGCACGTCGACGACTGGGAGCGCGCCGGTGAGCTCCCCCGCGACCTGCACCGCAAGGCAGCCGACGCGGATCTGCTCGGCGCGCCATTCCCGGAGCGGGTCGGCGGCAGTGACGGCGACGGCGCCGACGCCGTGGTCATCTGCGAGGCGCTGCACGAATCGGGTTGCCCGGGCGGGGTTTTCGCGTCACTGTTCACCTGCGGAATCGCGGTTCCGCACATGATCGCGGCGGGCGACGAGGCGCAGATCGAGCGGTTCGTGCGCCCGACCCTGCGCGGCGAGAAGATCGGCGCGCTGGCCATCACCGAACCCGGCGGCGGCTCCGACGTCGGACACCTGACCACCCGCGCCGACCGGGACGGTGACGACTACATCGTCAACGGGGCCAAGACGTACATCACCTCCGGCGTGCGGGCCGACTACGTCGTCACCGCGGTACGCACCGGCGGGCCCGGCGCGGCCGGAGTGTCATTGCTCGTCGTCGAGAAGGGCATGCCCGGCTTCGAGGTCACCCGCCGGCTCGACAAGATGGGCTGGCGCTCGTCGGACACCGCCGAACTGTCCTACACCGACGTCCGGGTGCCGGCCGCCAATCTGGTCGGCGCGGAGAAGTCGGGCTTTCAGCAGATCGCCGCGGCATTCGTCTCGGAACGCATTGCCCTTGCCGCCCAGGCGTATTCGGGCGCGCAGCGCTGCCTCGACCTGACCGCGCAGTGGTGCCGGGACCGCGAGACCTTCGGTCGGCCGCTGATCTCGCGGCAGTCGGTGCAGAACACTCTGGCCGAGATGGCCCGCCGCGTCGACGTCGCCCGCGTCTATGCGCGCCGCGTCGTCGAACGCCAACTGGAGGGCGAGACCAACCTGATCGCTGAGGTGTGCTTCGCCAAGAACACCGCGGTGGAGGCCGGCGAATGGGTGGCCAACCAGGCCGTGCAATTGTTCGGCGGCATGGGCTACATGACCGAGTCGGAGGTCGAACGGCAGTACCGTGACATGCGGATCCTCGGCATCGGCGGCGGAACAACCGAAATCCTGACCGCGCTGGCCGCCAAGACGCTTGGATATACCTCGTGAATCAGCCAGTGCCGGTCGCGAGTGTGAAACCTCTGCGAGGAATCCCGCGAGAATTCGCAACAGTTTCACGTTCGGTGAGCGGCCCGGCCCGATGACCGCGCTCGCCTCCACCCTGGACCCCCGCTCCGACGGCTACCGGGACGCCGCGGCGGCGACCACGGCCAAGCTCACCGACATGGATCTCGAACTCGCCAAGGCCATCGCCGGCGGCGGCGCGAAGTATGTCGAGCGGCACCGGGCGCGCGGCAAGCTCACCGCCCGCGAACGCATCGAGGCCCTCGTCGACCCGGACTCGCCCTTCCTCGAACTGTGCCCGCTGGCCGGCTACGGCAGCGAGTTCCAGGTCGGCGCCAGCGTCGTCACCGGCATCGGCGTGGTCGAGGGCGTCGAATGCCTGCTGGTGGCAAACGACCCCACCGTCAAGGGCGGCACCAGCAACCCGTGGACACTCCGGAAGGTCCTGCGCGCCAACCAGATCGCCCTGGAGAACCGGCTACCGGTGGTCTCACTGGTGGAGTCCGGCGGTGCGGACCTGCCGACGCAGAAGGAGATCTTCATTCCCGGCGGCCGGATGTTCCGGGATCTGACCCGGCTGTCGGCCGCCGGTATCCCGACCGTCGCCGTGGTGTTCGGCAACTCCACCGCCGGCGGCGCCTACATCCCGGGCATGTCCGATCACGTGGTAATGATCAAGGACCGCTCCAAGGTGTTCCTGGCCGGCCCGCCGCTGGTGAAGATGGCCACCGGCGAGGAATCCGATGACGAGTCCCTGGGCGGGGCCGAAATGCACTCGCGCACTTCGGGTCTGGGTGACTACCTGGCCGCCGACGAACTCGACGCGCTGCGCATCTGCCGGCGGATCGCCGCCCGGCTGAACTGGCGCAAGCAGGGCCCCGCGCCGGCGCCGTACGTCGACCCGCTCTTCGACGCCGAGGAACTCCTCGGCATCGTGCCCGCCGACCTGCGAATCCCGTTCGACCCGCGCGAGGTGATCGCCCGGATCGTCGACGGCTCGGACTTCGACGAGTTCAAGCCACTCTACGGCGGCTCACTGGTCACCGGATGGGCAACGTTGCACGGCTACCCGCTGGGAATCCTGGCCAACGCCCGCGGCGTGCTGTTCAGCGAGGAGTCGCAGAAGGCCACCCAGTTCATCCAGCTGGCGAACCGTTCCGACACGCCATTGCTGTTCCTGCACAACACCACCGGATACATGGTCGGCAAGGCCTACGAGGAAGGCGGCATGATCAAGCACGGCTCGATGATGATCAACGCCGTCTCCAACTCGACGGTGCCGCACATCTCGCTGCTGATCGGTGCCTCCTACGGGGCGGGCCACTACGGCATGTGCGGGCGGGCCTACGACCCGCGCTTCCTGTTCGCGTGGCCGTCGGCCAAGTCGGCGGTCATGGGCGGCACCCAGTTGGCCGGCGTGCTGTCGATCGTGAGCCGGGCGGCCGCCGAGGCGCGCGGCCAGCAGGTGGACGAGGACGCCGACGCCGCCCTCCGTGCGGCCGTCGAGGCGCAGATCGAAGCCGAGTCGCTGCCGATGTTCCTGTCCGGCCGGCTGTACGACGACGGGGTCATCGACCCGCGCGACACCCGCTCCGTGTTGGGAATGTGCCTGTCCGCCATCGCAAGTGGCCCGGTCGAGGGGACGTCGAACTTCGGCGTCTTCAGGATGTAGCGATGATCAGCAGACTTCTGGTCGCCAACCGTGGCGAGATCGCCCGCCGCGTATTCGCCACCTGCCGCCGCTTGGGAGTGTCCACCGTCGCCGTCTACACCGACCCCGACGCCGACGCACCCCATGTCGCCGAGGCCGACGTCCGGGTCCACCTGCCCGGCGTCCGGGGCTACCTGGATGTCGACGCCATCCTGGCCGCGGCGCGCACGGCCGGCGCCGACGCCGTCCACCCCGGATACGGATTCCTTTCGGAGAACGCCGAATTCGCGACGGCGGTGACGGCCGCGGGCCTGACCTGGATCGGCCCGCCGCCCGAAGCCGTCCGGGCGATGGGATCCAAGATCGAATCGAAGAAGATGATGGCCGCCGCGGGCGTGCCGGTCCTCGACGAGCTCCCGCCCTGGGCGGTGACCGAGGCGCAGCTGCCGGTTCTGGTCAAGGCGTCCGCGGGTGGTGGTGGCCGCGGGATGCGGGTGGTCACCGACCTCGACGCCCTGTCCGGTGAGGTGGAAGCCGCACAGCGCGAAGCCAAGTCGGCGTTCGGCGATCCGACCGTGTTCTGCGAGCGCTACCTACCCACCGGACACCACGTCGAGGTGCAGGTGATGGCCGACACCCACGGCACGGTGTGGGCGGTCGGCGAGCGCGAGTGCTCCATTCAGCGACGGCATCAGAAGATCATCGAGGAAGCGCCCTCGCCCTTGGTGGAGCGCGTTCCGGGGATGCGCGACAAACTCTTCGAGGCCGCCCGGCTGGCGACCGCCGCCATCGGATACGTCGGCGCGGGAACGGTCGAGTTCCTGGCGTCCGGCGAGGGCGAGTTCTACTTCCTGGAGATGAACACCCGGCTGCAGGTCGAGCACCCGGTCACCGAGGCCACCACCGGACTGGACCTGGTCGAGCTGCAACTGAACGTCGCGGACGGCCTGCCGCTACCGCCCGAATGTCCCACCGCCCAGGGTTATTCGATCGAAGCCCGGCTCTACGCCGAAGACCCGGCCAAGGGCTGGCAGCCGCAGGCCGGCGCGGTCCACCGCTTCGAGGTGCCGACCGCGCACACCGCATTCGAACGGTCAAGCTGCCCCGGCGTCCGGCTCGACAGCGGTATCGCCGACGGGTCGCAGGTGTCCATCCACTACGACCCCATGCTGGCCAAGGTCATCTCCCATGCGGCCACCCGCGGCCAGTCCGCCGCATTGCTGGCCGACGCGCTAGCCCGGACCCGGCTGCACGGCATCCCGACGAACCGCGACCTGCTCGTCAACGTCCTGCGCCACCCGGCGTTCCTGCGCGGCGACACCGACACCGCGTTCTTCGACACGCACGGGCTCGACGTGCTGGCCGCCCCGCTGGCCGGGCCGGCGGCGGTCCGGCTGGCCGCGATTGCCGCCGCCCTTGCCGACAGCGCGCTGAATCGTTCCACCGCAACGGTTCTCGCCGGACTGCCGAACGGCTGGCGCAACGTGCCGTCGACCGACCAGGAGAAGCGCTATCTGGCATCCGACGGATCCGAGCACCTGGTCGCCTACCGCTTCACCCGTTCCGGTGTGGTCTTTCCCGTGGACGACGGGGTTCGGCTGGTGGCGGCCGCACCGGACCGGGTGGTGCTGGCCGACCCGACCGGCGCCGAGACCCGCTACGACGTGAGCCGCTACGGCGACACCGTCTGCGTCGACTCCATCGGTGGCAGTGTGCGATTCAGCGTCGTACCCAGACTCGCCGAGCCCGCTTCAGCGGTGGCGAGCGGTTCACTGGTCGCCCCGATGCCGGGCCTGGTGATCCGGCTCGGCGCCGAGCGCGGGGCCGTCGTGGCCGCCGGGCAGCCTCTCATCTGGCTCGAGGCGATGAAGATGGAGCACACCCTCACCGCACCCGATGACGGTGTGCTGGAAGAACTCCACGTCACCGTCGGCCAGCAGGTCGACGTCGGTGCCGTACTGGCACGTGTACAGAGTGAACAAGGAAGGGATCAATGACCGACACCGGATTCATCGAGACCGACGAACGCCGGACGCTGCGCAGCGCCGTGGCGGCGATGGCCCGCAATTACGGCGAGGACTACTACCTGGAGAAGGCCCGCGCCGGCGAGCACACCACCGAATTGTGGACCGAGGCAGGCAAACTCGGCTTCATCGGCGTCAACCTCCCGGAGGAGTACGGCGGCGGCGGGGCCGGCATGTACGAGCTGTCGATGGTGATGGAGGAGATGGCGGCGGCCGGGTCGGCGTTGCTCATGATGGTGGTCTCCCCCGCGATCAACGGCACGATCATCGCGAAGTTCGGCACCGAGGAGCAGAAGAAGCGGTGGATCCCCGGCATCGCCGACGGATCGATCACCATGGCGTTCGCGATCACCGAGCCTGATGCGGGATCCAACTCGCACCGGATCACCACCACGGCCCGTCGCGACGGGGCGGACTGGATCCTCAACGGCCAGAAGGTGTTCATCTCAGGCATCGACCAGGCGCAAGCGGTCCTGGTGGTGGGCCGCACCGAAGAGGCCAAGACCGGCAACCTCAAGCCGGCGCTGTTCGTCATGCCCACCGACACCCCGGGCCTGTCGTGGACCAGGATCCCGATGGAGATCGTCAGCCCCGAGTCACAGTTCCAGGTCTTCCTCGACGACGTCCGACTGCCCGCCGACGCACTGGTCGGCTCCGAGGACGCCGCCATCGCGCAGTTGTTCGCCGGCCTGAACCCGGAGCGGATCATGGGCGCCGCCAGCGCCGTGGGCATGGGCCGGTTCGCGCTCGGAAAGGCCACCGACTACGTCAAGACCCGGCAGGTCTGGAAGACACCCATCGGCGCGCACCAGGGTCTGTCACATCCCTTGGCGGCCAACCACATCGAGATCGAGTTGGCCAAGTTGATGATGCAGAAGGCGGCCACGCTCTACGACAGCGGCGACGACTTCGGCGCCGCCGAGGCCGCCAACATGGCGAAGTACGCCGCGGGGGAAGCCTCAGTGCGCGCGGTCGACCAGGCCGTGCAGTCGCTCGGCGGCAACGGGCTGACCAAGGAGTACGGGGTCGCCTCGATGCTGACCGCATCGCGGTTGACCCGGATCGCTCCCGTCAGCCGCGAGATGATCCTCAACTTCGTCGCCCAGACCTCGCTGGGTCTGCCCCGGTCCTACTGACATGACCGCCGTGATCGACTACCGGGTCGACGGCCGAGCCGCCCACCTGACCCTAAACTCGCCGCACAACCGCAACGCCCTGTCAACGGCCCTGGTGACCCAGTTGCACCAAGGGCTGCGCGACGCGGTCGCCGATCCGCGGGTGCGTCTCGTCGTGCTCGGTCACACGGGCGGCACCTTCTGCGCGGGCGCCGACCTGAGCGAGGCCGCCGGCGGCAGCCCCGAAGATGCCGCGGGCGAGCGGGCCCGCGAGGTGACCATGCTGCTGCGGGCCCTCCTCGAGTGCCCGCTGCCCGTCGTCGGGCTGATCGACGGGCACGTCCGCGCCGGGGGCATGGGCCTGGTCGGCGCCTGTGACATCGTCGTGGCGGGCCCCCGGAGCACCTTCGCCCTGACCGAGGCCCGGATTGGGGTGGCGCCGTCGATCATCTCGTTGACCCTGCTGCCCAAGCTGACGGGACGGGCCGCCGGCCGCTACTTCCTGACCGGCGAGACGTTCGGAGCCGCCGAGGCCGTCGACGCCGGGCTGGTGACCGTCGCGGTGCCGGAGTCCGACGGTCTGGCGACGACGCTGGGCGCCCTGACCGACGCGCTCGGCAAAGCTTCACCGCAGGGCCTGGCCGCGTCCAAGGCGCTGACGACCGCGACGATACTGGCTGGATTCGACCGCGACGCCGACCGTCTGACCCGCGAGTCCGCCCAGCTGTTCGTCTCCGACGAGGCGCGCGAAGGGATGCTCGCATTCCTGCAGAAGCGGCCCCCGGCGTGGGCGTCACCATAACGATTGGCAAACCGCGCTTTGCGGCTGACAGTGATCGTCGTAGGCTCGTCGTCGATGGTCGAACCAGGTCAGCCGGACTCATCGATGCAAGCCGCCAACACCGATCGGATCCAGGCGGCGCATCTCCTGACGGACGCGGTCGCCCAGGGGCGGCTCGATCCCGTCGAGTACGAGCATCGGCTGACCCGCGCCTACGCCGCCAAGACCTACGATCAGCTCGCTGAGCTTTCCGCCGACCTGCCCGGCATCGCCAACACCCGCCGCGGCGCGTGCAAACCGTTGCCGTCGACGGTGCTGCTGGCGATCATGAGCGGTTTCCAGCGGCGCGGACGGTGGAACGTACCCCGCAAATTGACGTCGCTGACGCTGTTCGGCAGCGGTGTGGTGGATCTGCGTTATGCGGATTTCACGTCGCCCGACGTGTCGATCCACGCCTACTCGATCATGGGCGGACAGGTGATCCTGTTGCCGCCCGAGGTGAACCTCACGGTCGAGGGCGTCGGCGTGATGGGCGGGTTCGACCACGACGTGCCCGCCGAAGGCCAGCCGGGCGCACCCCACGTGCTGATCAAGGGATTCTCGTTCTGGGGGAACGTCGGCATTCGCCGCAAACCCCGGAATCTCAACCCGCTGTCGGCCTGACGCCGGGCGCGGTAGCGCCTCCGTAGTAACTTTTGTCACAGCCGAAACGAATCACCTGATGTCGCGCCGAAACACGGCGTAAGAAAGGCGACCAACATGAGCGTTACTCAGCGCTGGAGCCGAGTCGTGGCAGGTGCCGCGGTTTCGGCCGCACTCATCGGACCAGCCGTCGCGCTGCTGCCGGCCGTGGCCGGCGCCGAGCCGTGCCCGCCTGACGTGCAGGAGTGCGTGCAGGATCCGGTCGCACCCATCGGGATGCCTCAGCCCGATCAGCCCGCCACCGACACCGCGCCCGGTCTGATCGAGCAAGCTCCGACTCCGGCCGCGCCGGCCGATGTGGAACAACCCGGCGCATTCAACGAGACCGGCAATCCCGACGAAACCGTGCCCGGAGCCGCCGGCAAGCCGGTCGCGCCGTCCTGGGCGCCCGACGCCGACGTGGTGTGGAACCCGGATATGAGCCAGTGGGGCGTCTGGCTGGGATCGGTCTTCGTCCCGGTCTTCTGACCCCGGCACCAAACCTGCGTTCGCGTCAGCGTCGGCGGCGCGAACGCAGGTAGTCGCCGACCACCGCGGCGCCCAGGCCGTCCAGGTCCGGTTCGACGACCCGGCCCTCGACCCGGCGGGCCACCTGGTCGATGAACCGGGCCAGCCCGGGATCGCTGCCCAGGCGGAAGATGGTGACCTGCGCGCCGAGGCGCGCGATCTCGTCGAAAGCCTTGACGGTCAACGCGATCGTCCGCGGATGCGGCGGGTAGCCGAAGAACACCTCGGCCCCGTCGCCGAAGTCCTCCAGATGCGCCGTCGGCTCGCCGTCGGTGACGATCAGCACCACCGGCTGCGCATTGGGGTGGCGGCGTAGATGCCGGGCGGCCAGCGCCAGCGCGTGGTGCAGGTTCGTGCCCTGCTCGTACACCCCTTCCAGGCCGGTCAGCTCCGCGGCCGTGAGGATCCGCGCATGCCGGCCGAAGGCGATGATCTGCAACGCATCCGAGCGGAACCGGGTGCTCACCAGATGGCTGAGCGCCAGCGCCGTCCGCTTCATGGGCAGCCACCGGTTCTCCATCACCATCGAGAACGACGTGTCGACCAGCAGCGCGACCGCGGCCTGCGTCCGGGTCTCGGTTTCGGAGATCTCGACGTCGTCGACGGTGATGCGGATCGGCCGGGCGTCCTCACCGGTCCCCGCCTCTCGCAACAAGGCGTTGGTCAAGGTGCGGGTGACGTTCCACGGCTCGGTGTCACCGAACGCCCACGGCCGGGTGGCTCCGGTGAGCTCTCCGGCAGCGCCGGCGCGCCGGGTGTCGCGTTCACCGTGCCGGCCCGAAAGCTGTTGTGCCACATCCCGAAGGGCGGCCTGACCAAGCTGGCGCATCGCCTTTGGCGACAGTCGCCACTGCCCGTCGGACGAGCGGTCCAGAAAGCCCTGCTTCATCAGCTCGCGTTCCAGGTCGGCCAGCGCCCGCGCATTCACGGCGGCGTCGTCGCCGAGCTGGCGGGCCAGCATGTCGAGATCAACGTCGTCCATTGTGGCGCCCGAATAGCTCTGCGACAGTTGCTCGGCGAGCTGGTCGAGCTCGCTGATATCGGCCAGTGCCTGCGCGCCTTCACCCATGCCCAGCGGATCGTCGCCACGGAACCGCTCCGACCCGGTCCAGTCCTCCCCGGGTCGGGCCGCCTGCAGGTTCGCATCCAGCCGGTTCAGCGCATTCATCAGCGACGGCGACCCAAAAGCCTGCTGCGCCAGCGCGTCCAACTCGGAACGCTGTTCTTCCGAGAGGCTGTTGCGGAACCGTTGGGCCGCCGCCGCGCGGTTGGCCAGCGAGTCCAGCAACTCGTCGATGTTCTGCGGGTTCTCCGGGAAGAACTCGCCGTGCTTTGCCATGAAGTCTTGAAAGTCCTGCGGCGAGTCCTGCCCTTTTTCGTGCTTTTCCAGCAGGTCGTTGAGATCGTCGAGCATGTCGTTGACGCGCTGACGGTCCTCGTCGGTCGCGTTCTCCAGCGCCTGCTTCATCCCGGCGAAACGCTGATCGAGCATCTCGCGACCCAGCAGATCCTTGATCTGCTCATACTTCTGGCGGGCCTCCGCGGACCGCCAGTCGTATTCGGCGAGTTCCTGGACGGCCTTGGCCGGTGACGGCGACAACGCCTCCAGCTGCATCTCGCCGAACCGGGCGTCGTCGTCGAGGGCGCGGGCCAGCTCTTTGCGCTCGGCCAGCACGGCCTCGTCGAGCAGCTTCTTGATCTCCTGCAGAGTGCCGTCAAGGTTGTTGCGCTGCAACAGTTCCCGACGGCGCCGGTTGGCTTCGGCGGCGAGTTTGTCGGCGCCGGGCAGGTTCTGCATGCCGCGGCGCATCAGTTCGCGCAGGGCGCGCCGCGGCGAGGTGCCCTCCATGACGTCCTGGCCGATCTGCTCGAGCGCGTCGCGCAGGTCGACCGGCGGGGCCAGTGGGTCCGGTCCGCCGGTGTATCGCGAATACCGCGAGAGGCGTTTAGCCATACACTGTCTCGCCGTCGTCGGACGACTTGTCGATGCGCTTGGCCAGATACAGCCCCTCGAGCGCCAGCTCGACGGCCGCGGCCCGCTGACCGTCACTGTGGGCGCCCAGCCGCTTGGTGATCGCGTCGATCACCGGCAGCCCGGGCAGCGCCGCCAGCACGTCCTTGGCCGGCACCCGCTCGCCGGTGGTCACGGGTGAGCCCTTCTCGATCGCGGCGACCAGCGGGCCGACATCGACACCGCCCAGGGCGCGCGACGCGGTGTCGGCCGTGGCCCGGCGCAGCAGATGCTCGAGCACCGCCTGCTCGCGGCCCTCCTCGCCGGATTCGAATTCGAGCTTGCCGCGCAGCACGTCGACGATGGTGCCCAGGTCGACGACGCGGGCCACCGGGTCGGGCTCGCCCAGCACGGCCCCGCGATGCCGCGCGGACGCGGCGACGGTCTCGGCGGCGGCGATGGCGAACCGGGCCGACACACCCGAGCGCTGGTCCACCGAGTTGGATTCGCGCAGCAGCCGGGCGAACCGGCCGATGATCTGCAGCAGATGGTCGGGCACCTCCGCGGACAGGTGTGCCTCCTGCCGGATGACGCCGACCTCGGCGTCGAGTTCGAGCGGATAGTGGGTCCGGATCTCGGCGCCGAAGCGGTCCTTGAGCGGCGTGATGATGCGCCCGCGGTTGGTGTAGTCCTCCGGATTGGCGCTGGCGACCACGAGTACGTCGAGCGGCAACCGCAGGGTGTAGCCGCGGACCTGGATGTCGCGTTCCTCCATCACGTTGAGCATCGACACCTGGATGCGCTCGGCCAGGTCGGGCAGTTCGTTGACGGCGACGATGCCGCGGTGTGACCGCGGGATGAGGCCGTAGGCGATTGTCTCGGGGTCACCGAGGCTGCGGCCCTCGGCCACCTTGATCGGATCGATGTCGCCGACGAGGTCGGCCACGCTGGTGTCCGGGGTGGCCAGCTTCTCGGCATAGCGCTCACTGCGGTGCCGCCACGCGATGGGCAGGTCGTCTCCCGATTCGGCGACGCGCCGGATCGACTCCGGCGTGATCGGGCTGTACGGATGTTCGCCGAGTTCGGCGCCGGCGATGACCGGCGTCCACTCGTCCAGCAGCCCGACCAGTGAGCGCAGCAGCCGCGTCTTGCCCTGGCCCCGCTCGCCCAGCAGGACGAAGTCGTGCCCGGCGATCAGGGCCCGCTCGACCTGCGGCAACACGGTGTCGTCGAACCCCAGGATGCCGGGCCACACCTCCCGGCCCTCGGCGAGGGCCGCCAGCAGGTTCTCCCGGATTTCCTCTCTGACTCCGCGTTCGATGTGGCCGGAGGCGCGCAGTTCGCCGACGGTGCGGGGCAGGTCGTTAGGTGATGTCACCACTCCACGCTACGACGGGCGCCGGGATCGGGCAGCGGTCCCCTGGGATTTGCGCGTTCGGCGAAGCCGGGAATCTCGCCGATCTGCTCAGCGGCCAGTGCGACAACGTGCGAGAAGATGCCGCAGCCACGGCTGAGCAGATCGGGGGGTTAGGGCTAGTGCGTCCCGGGCAGCCGCAGCGCCAGCCGGGTGCCGCCCAGCGGGCTGGCCTCCAAAGCGGCGGTGCCGCCGTGCAACTCGGCCTGCTGGGCGACCAGCGCCAGGCCCAGGCCCGATCCCGACCGGGTGGCCGTCGAACCGCGGGCGAACCGCTCGAACACGGCCTGGCGCTCCTCCTCGGGCACGCCGGACCCGTTGTCGTCCACCGTGATCTCCACCCCCGCGGCCGAACTCTCCGCCGACAGCAGGATGCGCGTCGCGCCGCCGTGTTTGACGGCGTTGGCGATGGCGTTGTCGATCACCAGGCGCAGCCCCGCGGGCATGCCGAGCATCAGCACGGTGGTCGACGACTTCAGCGACACGTCCAGATCGGGATAGCTGCGCACGGCGTCGTGCGCGGCCCGGTCCAACAGCTCGGTGATGTCGACGGGGACGAAGTCCTCGACGGTCGTCAGCTCGCCCTGCGCCAGCCGCTCCAGCGCGGTCAGCGTCGCCTCGATGCGGCTCTGCGTGCGCATCACGTCGTCGATCACCTCGCGGCGCTGGTCGGCACTCATGTCCAGCGTGGACAGCACCTCGAGGTTGGTGCGCATCGCGGTCAGTGGTGTGCGCAGTTCGTGCGACGCCACCGCGGCGAAGTCCCGGGCGGACTCCAGCGCGGCGCGGGTGCGCAGCTGCTCGTCGCCGATGCGCCCGAGCATGCCTTCGACCGCGTCGCCGATCTCGACCGCCTCCCGGACACCACGCACCTGGACCTCGTCGGGTTTGGACTGCGCGTTGATGGCGCGGGCCTGCTGCGCGAGCAGCCGGAACGGGTTGACCATCACCAGTGAGATCAGCCAGCCGACCAGCAGGGTGCCGGCGATGAAGCTGCCGCAGATCAACAGCACGCGGGTGTGCTGCGCCCGAATCCGGTTCTCGGCCTCGGCGACCGGCGCCCCCAGCGCGATCGACGCCCGGCCGGCGGAGAATGTCCGCACACGGTACTCCACGCCGTTGATCGTGACGTTGGCGTAGCCGTTGTCCAGTTGCGGCAGAACGACATCCGACGGCACCGACAACGTCAACCCGGCGATGCGCGCGGTCCGCACCAGGCTGCCGTCCGGCGAGGGCGCGTCGGGGGTGGCGTTGGGCTGCGCGGTGCTCAGCAGCGTGGACAGGTCACCCAGGCTGCTGACCGAATCCAGCCGCCGGTCCAGTTGGGTGTACTGCTCGTTGGTGATGCCGACCCACACCCAGGTGCCGATCAGCACCGCCACGGCCATCACCGCCAGTTCGGAGACCACGACGATGGTGCGCAACGACAGAAACCGCATCGGCCGCTGCAGCAGCTGGTACATCCGCTCGTCGATTCGCACGATGTCAGTGGGCGAAGTGCCGTGCGCCGGTCAGGTACAAGGTGATGCCGGCCTTGGCCGCCGCTTCGGTGACCTGGTCGTCGCGCACCGAACCACCGGGGTGCACAACGGCTTTCACGCCGGCGGCGGTCAGTGTCTCCAAACCGTCGGGGAACGGGAAGAACGCGTCGGAGGCGGCGACCGCGCCGCGTGCGCGCTCGGCCCCGGCCCGCTCGACCGCCAGTCGGGCGGCGTCGACGCGGTTGACCTGGCCCATGCCGACGCCCACCGTCGCACCGTCGCGCGCCACCACGATCGCGTTGGACTTGACCGCCCGACACGTCCGCCAGGCGAACACCAGGTCGGCCAGCGTGGCCGGGTCCGCCGGTTCCCCGGTGGCCAGGGTCCAGTTGTTCGGGTCGTCGCCGGCGGCGTCGAGGGCGTCGCGGGTCTGCACCAGCAGGCCGCCGCTGATCTGCCGGAACTCGGCGCCGCCGGCTTGCGGCTCGGAGGCCACCAGGACGCGAATGTTCTTCTTGCGGGCCAGGATGTCGACGGCGCCGTCCTGATAGGCCGGCGCGATGATCACCTCGGTGAAGATGTCGGCGACGGTCTCGGCCATCTCGGCGCTGACCGTGGTGTTGGTGGCGATGACGCCGCCGAAGGCGCTGAGCGGATCGCACTCGTGGGCCTTGCGATGGGCGTCGGCAACCGACGCCGACGAGATCGCGATGCCGCACGGGTTGGCGTGCTTGATGATGGCCACGCAGATCTGCTCGTGATCGAACGCGGCCCGCCAGGCGGCGTCGGCGTCGGTGAAGTTGTTGTAGGACATCTCTTTTCCGTGCAGCTGCTCGGCCTGCGCCAACCCGGGCCAGACGGTGTCATCGGTGTACACCGCCGCCTGCTGGTGCGGATTCTCGCCGTAGCGCAGCACCGCCTTGCGCTGCCACGTCCCGCCGTACCACTGCGGCAGCTGCGGGTCGTCGTCCGCCGCCGGCCAGCCGGCCATCCAGGTGGCGACCGCGACGTCATACTCCGCGGTGTGCCGAAAAGCCAACGACGCCAAGCGCTTCCGCTCCGCCAGGGTGAATCCGCCGGACCGCACGGCGGCCAGCACACCGTCGTAGCCGAGCGGGTCGACGACGACCGCGACGCTCGGATGGTTCTTGGCCGCGGCACGGACCATCGACGGACCGCCGATGTCGATCTGCTCGACGCACTCGTCCTCGCCGGCGCCGGACGCGACGGTCTCGCTGAACGGGTACAGGTTGACGACGACGAGGTCGAACGGTTCGATGTCGAGTTCGCCGAGCGCCGCGAGGTGTTCGGGCTTGCGGGTGTCGGCCAGCAGGCCCGCGTGCACCCGGGGGTGCAGGGTCTTGACCCGGCCGTCGAGCACCTCGGGGAAACCGGTCAGCTCCTCGACGGGGGTCACCGGAATGCCTTGTTCGGCAATCTTTTTCGCCGTCGACCCGGTGGACACGATTGCGACGCCGGCCTGGTGCAGGCCGCGGGCGAGTTCGGCCAGGCCGGTCTTGTCGTAGACACTGATCAGTGCCCGGCGGACGGGTTTCTTCTCGCTCATGCTGCGTTCCTTGTCATCCGAAGGTCACTTTCCGTCCCGTGCAGCGCAAGCCGCGGGTGCAGATGTCGGCCAGGACATCGACCAGCAGCCGCCGTTCGACGATCTTGATGCGTTCGTGCAGGGAGTCCTCGTCGTCGTCGTCATGCACCACGACCGGTTCCTGCGCCAGGATCGGGCCGGTGTCCACACCGGCGTCGACCAGATGCACGGTCGTCCCGGTGACCTTGACGCCGTAGGCGAGCGCCTCGGGCACCGCATGGGCGCCGGGAAACGACGGCAGCAGCGCCGGATGGGTGTTGACGATGCGGCCGGGGAAACGCGCGAGGAACCGCGGGCCCAGAATCTTCATGAATCCGGCCGAGACCACCAGGTCGGGCTGGTGGGCGCTGGCCGCCTCGGTCAGCGCGGCGTCCCAGGCGGCGCGGTCGGCATGGTCGGCGACCCGCACGGTGAACGTCGGCACGGCCGCGTCCCGGGCGATCTGCACGGCCGGGCAGTCGCGGTCCACGCCGACGGCCACCACCCGGCCCGGCCACTGCCCGCGGGCCGCCTCCAGCAGTGCGGCCAGCAGCGAACCGGTGCCCGACGCCAGTACCACCAGCCGGGCCGGCGCGCTGGGCGGGACGTCGAGCGGGTGCGGCACGCGCTAGAGCCTAGTGGGTGCCGGGTGTCCCGCTCGGCGGCGTCTCCGTCGCCGGCGGGTGATCCGGCTCCCGATCGTCGTCGGCGTCGAACAGGTCCTCGGCGTCCGGCAGACCGGCGAGGTAGTCGGGGTCCACCGGTTCCCGCGGCGGCGCCTCGACGTCGTCGTCGATATCGGGCACCGGGACGGCGTCGGGCTCAACGGGTTCGGTCACATCGGGAATGTCGGCGGCCTCGATGTCCGGAGTCTCGGACTCGGCGTCGTCGGCGGATTCCGTATCGGGTGTCACCGCGGCGGCCACCGCGACCGGCGCGGTGACCGCCTCGGTGTCCGCAACTTCCTCGGCCGGCGTCACCGGCTGCGCGGGAACCGGTTCCGGCGGCCGTCTGGTCAGACCGCCGGCCATCGCCACCGTGGCACCGCCGACGACGAAGAACCACAGGAACGCCCCGGGGCCGAAGGTCAGTTGCTCGATGCCGACCTGACCGAAATTGCCCAGCGCCCCACTGCCGGCCAGCCCCAGCAGGGCCATGGTCGCCGCCCCCAGCAGCGACGCCGTGGCCAGCTTCGCCAGCGCCGGAAGCGGCGGAAGCGGCCGGCGCGCGCACTGCTGGCCCAGCGCCACACCGGAGGCCGCGCCGATGATCATCAACGCCACCCACACCGGACCGAGCGGCGGAGTAGGTGCCGCCGCCAGAATCGGCAGCGCCGGAATGTCGCCGCCGAACACCGTGAACGAACTGAAGGTCGCGAACCCCACGTGGGCGCTGGAGCCCACCGCGATGGCGGTGGTGCCGAGAATCACGTTGGGCGCGTACAGGATTGACAGCACCGTCAGGCTGAATTCGCCGAACAGCGAGTCGGTGATGCCGAACAGCTCGTGCATCGTCGACCAGTGCACCACCAGGGACAGCGCGGTCACGGCGCCCGACAGGCCGAACAGGGCGAGCACACCGGCGAGGGCGGCGCGGGCGGCATCCGGCAGCCACGCGGGCGCCGACACGGCGGCCAGCGTGCGCCGGCCCACCCGTGACCCGACCCCGATGGCCGCGCCGATCGCGTGCACCAGCAACACGCTGACGAATGCCCGCAGCGCGTCCGGTGTCTGCAGTTGCGCCAACACCGAGGACGCGTCGTGAATCACGGCCAGCGAGATCGCGGTGAGCAGCAGTGGCCCGCCGAGCGCCGACGCGATGATCCAGCGCAGCACGAACCACGACGTCCGCTCCGACGGCACGGCCGCCGCGGTGGTGCGCGCGACACCCCACACCATCACCAGCACCGGCAGCAGCGGCAGGACGCCGAGTTCGCGGCCGCCGATGGAGATCGGCACCTGGTGCACGCCCAGCCAGATACTGGCGATCGCGCCGAAGGCGCCGGTCATGTCGCTGTTGGCGATCAGCAGCTGCAGCAGCACCACCGCCGCGATGATGACCATCGCCACCAGCGAGGGGCCGAAGGCGACCCGAACCAGATCACTGGCCTGGCGTGGCCCGGCCGTTCGGTTGTCTTGCATTCACGTCGAGCCGGTGCGCGTGGGAGGCGTCAGGACGACGCCGACGGACCAGACGAGCCGGTCGACCCGGTCGAATCCGACGATGATCCCGGCTCCGACGACGAAGACGGCGACGACGGTGACGAGGACGGCGATGCCGGCGAAGAAAGAGGTCCCAGGTTGGGGTTCGTCGCGTGGTGCAGCCCGGAGGAGCCGACCGCCGGGGGCGGGTTGAAGCTGGGGTACCCGGTGGGCGGGGTGGGCGGGCCCGAATCGGCCCCCGCACCCTGCGGGCCCGGGGTGTAGGAACCGCCGTACTGGCTCGGATAAGGCTGACGCGGGCCCGGCTGGCCGGCTGGCGGCTGGTTGTAGTAGCCGCCCGGTCCCCGGTACTGGCCGTACTGGCTGCCGTAGTGCGCGTCGTAGCGGGGCTTCGGCGCCGGCGGGGTCAGCACGCCGGTGTGGTACAGCAGGACGAGGACCGCCGCGATGGCCTGCAGAATCGTCAAGGCCAGCACGAGCCACAGCGCCCAGCCCACGGTCGCGCTGACCGGGCCCGACGGCGACATCACCTGCGGCTTGTTGACCACCTGTTCGAGTACGGCGAGAACACCGACGACCGCGAGCATCGCGACGATCGTCGGGTAATTCTTCGTCTTGGGCAGCAGCCCGACGGCGGCCAGCAGCGCGGCCAGCACGGCGGCGAGGGTGAGCAGGATGCCGCCCGTGCTGGTGGCCTCGACGGTGAACGGACCGAAGTTCGTGCTCGACGCGTACACCGGGCCGAAGGCGGCCACGTACGCGGCCACACCCAGCAGGACTACGGCGATGTTGAGGTAGGCCGGCAGCTTGCTCGGGCCGGGTTCGGCCGCGGGGGCCGACGTGTACGAGGGTGTCGGCGCTCCGTAGGAACCGGGCTGGTAGCCGGGGCCGCCGGGCGAGCCGGGTGAGTAGGTCATGACCTCTCCTGTGTCGTTGGGCGTCCGCATCGGGCGACGCTTAGCTCGAATCGCATCCGGCAGCCGCAGGCGGGCCGCCCGTGGATGCGCTCCGCCAACCAACGCTAGCGCACCTTCCCGACAGCGCCGGATGACCAGGCTGCGTGTCACCCCCCAATGTCGGCGCACGCGCCGGCGGGCGGATCAGGCTGCGCGGGCGGCGGCGGCGCTTCGACTCGGCGCGACGCAGACGATCGGGGTCTCCGGTATCCCGTTGAACCGCGACGACGTCACCGTCGTGTACGCGCCCATCACCGGGCTGGCCACGATGTCTCCGATGCTCAACTCCGGCATCGGGTAGTCCCGGGCGATCACGTCGACGCTGTCACAGGTGGGTCCGGCCAGGGTGACGGGCTCCAGCGCCGCCGACCGTCCGCCGGCCAGTTCGGACAGCGCGACGATCGGCGGGTGCACGTCTTCGGTCAGGATGTTCGAGTAGGCCCCGTACAGCCCGTCGTCGAGGTAGTGCCAGACCCGCCCATCCCGGATGGTGCTTCCGACGACCGTCGTCAGCAGCGTCATCGCGTCGGCGGCCAGGAACCGTCCGGGTTCGGCCAGCATCCGGACCGGATGGGTGCCGCCCAGTGCCGCGCCGACGTTCGCGCCGATGACGTCGATGCCCGGCATCGGTTCCCGGTAGGTCACCGGGAAGCCGCCCCCGATGTCGATCGTCGGCACGTCGATCCCGAGGCTGCCGCGCAAGTGAGCGGCAAGCTCCATGGTGGTGCGCAGCGCCGCGCCGTGCGCATGGGCTTCGGCGCCCTGGCTGCCGACGTGGAAACTGAATCCCTCGAACCGCGCGCCGGCCGCGAGCACGTGTTTGACGAGCAGTTCGGCGTCGGCGGGTTCGACCCCGAACTTGCTGGACAGGTCGGACTTGGCCGCCGGGTTGCGGAACGCCAGCCGAACCAGGATGCCGATGTCGGCCGGCATGCCGGCGAACTTCTGCGCTTCGACGGGATTGTCGACGACGAAGGTGCGCACCCCCGCGCGGTAGGCGTGCTCGATATCGGCGATCTTCTTGATCGGGTGGGTGTGCAGGCAGCGGTCCATTCCCAGCCCCAGCGATTCGACCAGGTCGACCTCGGCGCTGGTCGCCACATCGAACCCGCCGCCGGCGGCGGCCACCGCGTCGAGCACGGCCGGATGCGGCGCGGCCTTGACGGCGTACCGGATCTGCACTCCGGGCAGATGCCGGGCGAACAGCTCGCATTGGCGGGTCACCTTGGCGGGGTCGAGAATCAGCAGCGGTGTGCCGTGTTCGGCCACCAGGGCCCGCCAGTTCTGGCGGGTGGCCTCGGCGCCGAGTCGTTCAACGAACCGCGACCGCAGCGACGGATTCACCGGTGGCCTCCTCCCGGTCGGTGTGCTTGACGGCCAACAGGTTTCGGAATTTCTCGTAGCTGAGAACGGTGCACGCGTAGAAGCCGGCATCGGCCACGAGCTTGCCGATGATCAGGCCGAGGAGTCCGCTGCCGGTCAGCACCGGGCCCAGGTAGAGCGCGGCCGGCCGGATCGCCACGCTGTCGACCACCTCCGCCGGGCCGAACTCGACGGTGATACTGCGCAGGGCCAGCAGGTTGGCCCGGCCGAAGCCGTGGTCGCCGAGCGACCAGCGCACGGCGTTGACGTATGCGGTCGCGTAGTAGCCGACGGAGGCGAAGACCGTGGCGACCACCGCTGCCGCCGCCCACGACCCGGTTGCCGAGTAGACGACGGCCGCCGACGCGACTTCGGCGACGGTGCTGGCCAACTCGTTGGGAAGGTAGCGCCGGACCCATTCACGGACCTTGGGCCCGGCTTTCTGTGTCGCGGTCATGACAGTCACGGTCGCGCGCGGGGCGGCGCCGGTCTTGAGTAGCGGACTACCCGTCTTGCCGGGACGGCTACCCGTACCGACTCGTGTATCCCGCGTTCTGCTGCGGATCAGGCCAGCGTCGCCTGATTCACCCCGTCGACGGACTTCACCGAAATGCGTTGCCCCAGCGGGTCACCGCCGGTCATGACGGCCATCAACCCCGGATCGGTGGTGGTGGCCATGAACCGCGCCTCGTCGTCGCGGCGGCCGACGATGATGCCCGTCGTCACCGGCCAGTCGTAGCGGACCGAATAGGTCTCGACGACGCCGGCGCCGTCGTGGTGGCGGACCGCCGGCACCTTGGGCAGCGCCGCGACTTCCTGTTGCCGTTCCGCGCTTCGGTCGTCGCGCCACGGCGTCGGCGTCGTCGAATAGACACCGATGGAGTACTTGCTCATGACGCCGCCGTTGGCCCCGACGAGGCCGAATTCTCCCGGCCTGTCGCGCATATGGTTCACCGTCTCGGCGATGCCGTGCAGCGAGTAGCTGTTGCCCGGTCCGCCGAAGTAGGGCAGCCCGCCGGTCAGGGTCAGGCCGCGGGGGTCGTCGGTGGCCAGTCCGGTGACGTCGCAGAAGGTGAACACCGGGAACGGGAAACAGCTGTAGAGGTCGAAAGTGGCGATGTCGGCGATACCGAGTCCGGCCACCCGCAGGGCCTCCTGCGCCGCCAGTGCGGTCGCCGGGCTGGCGGACAGGTCGGCGCGGTCCAGGAACGCCTGCTCGACCAGGTCGGCATGCCCGTGCAGATACACCCAATTATCTTCGGGCACAGCGAGTTTGCGCGCCGCGGCCACCGACATGAGCAGGGCGGCCGCGCCCTGGTTCACCTGGTCGCGGGCCACCAGCAGCCGCGGATACGGGTCGCAGATCATCCGGTTGTCGTCGGTGACGGTGAGGATCTCGTCAACCGAGCGCTCCACCGGGGATGACGAAAACGGGTTCTTGGCAGCAACTTTCGAGAACGGCGCGAACAACTCGGCCATTCGCCGGCGGTATTCGGCCACCCCGAGGCCGAGCCGTCCGCGGCGCGCGTTCTCCAGCAGGCCGTATTGCACCGGGGCGCCGGTCATTCCGTGGGACACGGTGATCTCGTCGATGTACTGCTCGAAACCGTATCCGCGGTCCTCCAGTTGACCGCCGACGTGTTCGGAGTGGTCGGGTTTAGTGTCGCGTTTCCTGAAGTGGCGCAACGTGGAACCGTTCTCCGAGCCCAGCAGCAGCACCGCGTCGGTCTCGCCGGCGGCGATCCGGCCGGCGAACTCGGTGAGCAGCTTCTGCGGGCCGTGGCCGCCGAGGGGTTCGAGCACCGCGCGGGCCGGGTCGGCGCCGATCCGCCGGGCGACCGAGCGGAGGTAGTTGTCGGAGGCGCCCAGCGGCGGCTTGCCGAACGGCGCGCAGATTTCGAACTGTCGCAGCCCGGCGAAGGTGTCGATCGCCCGAGCGACCGCCGCGGCATCGACTCCGGTGTCGGCGAGCGCGGCCCGGGCGGCGGCGGTGGCCAGTTCGACCGAGGACATCCCGCGGTAGTCGGGGTCCTCGAGGCGTTCGGTGAACTGGCCCACACCGACGATCACCGGCGTCCGCGGATCGACCGCCATCCCGAACCTCCCTTGGTTTGGCGAACGTGCGTAGAAGTTTCCCCCGGGGCGGCGTGTTGGCGGGACAACACGCAGCTCGCCGGGGGAGCTCCGAACTTCGGCTACAGGTTCGCGAGTATCTCGCGGGCCAGCTTGGCGGTTTCGGACGGCGTCTTGCCGACCTTCACCCCGGCGGCCTCCAGCGCCTCCTTCTTGGCGGCGGCGGTGCCCGAGGAGCCGGACACGATGGCGCCGGCGTGGCCCATCGTCTTGCCCTCCGGTGCGGTGAATCCGGCGACGTAGCCGACGACCGGCTTGGACACGTTGGCCTTGATGTAGTCGGCCGCACGCTCCTCGGCGTCGCCGCCGATCTCGCCGATCATCACGATGACCTTGGTTTCGGGATCCTTCTCGAACGCCTCGATCGCGTCGATGTGGGTGGTGCCGATGACCGGGTCGCCGCCGATGCCGATGGCGGTGGAGAAGCCTAGATCGCGCAGCTCGTACATCATCTGGTAGGTCAGCGTGCCCGACTTCGACACCAGGCCGATCGGGCCCTTGCCGGTGATGTTGGCCGGTGTGATGCCCACCAGCGATTCGTCGGGTGTGATGATGCCCGGGCAGTTGGGTCCGATGATGCGGGTCTTCTCGCCCTTGTCGACGTTATAGGCCCACGCATAAGCGGTGTCCTGCACCGGAATTCCCTCAGTGATCACAACCAGCAGCCGGATCTCGGCGTCGATGGCCTCGATGATGGCGTCCTTGGCGAACGGCGGCGGCACGAACGCGATGGACACATCGGCTCCCGTCTCCTTCATCGCCTCGGCGACGCTGCCGAACACCGGAAGCTCAACGGCCGAGCCGTCTTTGGTGACATGGCTGACGGTCGTTCCGGCCTTGCGGGCGTTGACGCCGCCGACCACCTGGGTGCCGGCCTTGAGCATCAGCGCGGTGTGCTTGGTGCCCTCGCCGCCGGTGATGCCCTGGACGATGACCTTGGAATCCTTGTTCAGAAAGACAGACATTCGGTGTAGTCCTTTCAGGCGTTCGCGGCCAGCTCGGCGGCCTTGTCGGCGGCCTCGTCCATGGTGTCGACCTCGATCACCAACGGGTGGTTGGCCTCGGCCAGGATGCGCCGGCCCTCCTCGACGTTGTTGCCGTCGAGGCGGACGACGAGCGGCTTGTTGGCCTCGTCGCCCAGGATCTGCAGCGCCTTGACGATGCCGGTGGCCACCGCGTCGCACGCGGTGATGCCACCGAAGACGTTGACGAACACGCTCTTGACCTGCTTGTCGTGCAGGATGACGTCCAGGCCGGCGGCCATCACCTCGGCCGAGGCGCCGCCACCGATGTCGAGGAAGTTGGCCGGCTTCACCCCGCCGTGCTTCTCACCGGCGTAGGCGACCACGTCCAGGGTCGACATGACCAGGCCCGCGCCGTTTCCGATGATGCCGACCGCGCCGTCGAGCTTGACGTAGTTGAGGTCATGCTCCTTGGCCTTGAGCTCGAGGGGATCGGTGGCGTCCTTGTCCTCGAACTCGGCGTGGCCGGGCTGACGGAAGTCGGCGTTGGCGTCCAGGGTGACCTTGCCGTCCAGCGCCAGGATCTGGTCATCCGGCGTGCGCACCAACGGGTTGACCTCGACCAGGGTGGCGTCCTCCTTGACGAACACCTCCCAGAGCTTCTGGATCGTCACGGCCGCCGCGTCGAGCACCTCGGCGGGCAGGTGGCCCTTCTCGGCGATCTCCCGCGCGAACGCCAGGTCGACGCCCTTGACGGCGTTGACCGGCACCTTGGCCAGCCGCTCGGGCTTGGTGGCGGCCACCTCTTCGATCTCCATGCCGCCCTCGACCGAGCACATCGCGAGGTAGGTGCGGTTCGCGCGGTCGAGCAGGAAGGAGATGTAGTACTCCTCGGCGATGTCGCTCGCCTCAGCGACCAGTAGCTTCTTGACGATGTGGCCCTTGATGTCCAGGCCCAGGATGTTCTTGGCGTGGGTGTAGGCGTCCTCGGGCGTCGCGGCGTACTTCACGCCACCGGCCTTGCCGCGCCCGCCGGCCTTGACCTGCGCCTTCACCATGACGGGTCGGCCGATCTCCTCGGCGATCGTCTTGGCGTCCTCAGCGGACTCGGTCACCCGGCCCGGCGTGGTGGGAACGTTGTGCTTGGCGAACAGTTCCTTCGCCTGATACTCGAAAAGATCCATCGGCTTCCTTACTGGCGCGCAGACACCGCTGAGGCGTGCTCACGGCGATGACGGTTTGGGGCATTCGGCCCGTGGGAACTGTATCGACACGGCTGCGAGCCACCCGCATCACCCACCACTGATGTGGTACACGTCACCGACGACGGCCAGTGATACAAGTCACAATCCGCGGCGGAATAGTCGGCTGGGTTGCCGATGCCGCGTGCCGTTCGTTAACGTCTGTCCTGGTCTAGATAACGCTTTGGTCACGACTAGAGGGATATTCCAGGTTGGCATTGCAGCGATCGACACTCGACCCCGGCATCACAGACGGCATTGACCTGCCCGACGGCGTCCGTCTGGTCGACTGTGCTTCCGGTCCTGACGAGGGCCTGCTCGAGGCGCCCGAACTCGACGACCTGGCCGACACCGACAACCTGGTCGCGCTGGACCTCCAGCCGCGCCAGGATCTCGACGAAGAGTGGTGGGCACTCGAGGAGAACGCCAACGCCATCACCGACGTGCTGCCCCGGGTCGGCCAGCACCGCGTGCCGAGGACCAACGCCGTCAAGAGCCGCATCCTCGTCGCCGCGATGGCCGTGGGCGGAGCCGCCGCCGCCACCTACTCGGTGGTGGGCGCATCCGACGACTTCGGGCACGACGCGAAAGCGCCGGTCGCCTCTCATACGACCGCGGTGGCCGCCGGCGGCGGCACCGACGTCGCGCGCGGCGTCCAGCTGGTCACCGTCACCCCGGCCGCCAGCAGCACGATTCATTCCGAGGAGTTCGCCAAGGGCGCCGCGTTCGCCCAGGAGCGCGCCGAGCGCGAGGCGCGCCTGCAGCGCCCGCTGTTCGTCAAGCCGACCAACGGAATCTTCACCTCCGGGTTCGGCTACCGCTGGGGCGCCATGCACGCCGGCATCGACCTCGCCGCGCCCATCGGCACCCCGATCTACGCCGTCGCCGACGGTGTGGTGACCGACGCCGGCCCCACCGCGGGCTTCGGCGCCTGGGTGAAGATCCGCCACGCCGACGGCACCGTGACGCTCTACGGTCATGTGAACACCTGGCTGGTCAGTGTCGGGCAGCGCGTGTTCGCCGGTGACCAGATCGCCACCGTCGGCAACCGCGGTCAGTCCACCGGCCCGCACTGCCACTTCTCCGTCCTGGCGAACGGCACCGACTACATCGATCCTCAGCCCTGGCTCGCCCAGCGCGGAATCACCCTCGGCAGCTACGCCGGCTGACCGGTGACCCGGCCGCCCGGCGACGAACTTCCGGACCCGGCCCCGGGCGAACCCACCCGCATCATCCGCCGCGCGCCGACGGGACCCGTTCCCATCGCGCCCGGGTCGGGCGCCGACGACACCCGCACCGGCATCATTCGGCGCGCGCCGACAAACCCCGTCCCCGTTCAGCACGATCCCGCCACCACCGCCATCCCCCGCCCACCGCGCGATCTCGCGGCGCCGCCCGGTGGAACCACGGCGGTGGCGGCCTGTGTGATGGCGATGCTCAGCGGATGGGCGACGTCGGTGGTGGCCACCGACCTGATCAACGGCTGGTGGGACACCGACCGATTGTTCTGCGCCGCAGTGGGTTTCCTGGCTTTCGTGTTCGCCGCGAGCACCATCTGCGGGGTGGTGATGTTGCTGCAGCGGCGACAGGTGGGCCGCTACCTGATCACCGTCGGAGCGGTGGTCGCGTTGCTGGCGTTGTGCGGCGTGTTCATCGCCGGCGCGAAACTCCCCTGGTTCATCTACGTCATCCCGGCGCTGCCGGTCGCCAGCGCGGTCTTGGCACTGTTGCCGTCGACGCGGCGCTGGTGCACCGCCTGACGGCCGCTACAGCTTGGCGACCGGCGCGTGGTTGTGCATCAGCTTGACCCGGCCCGAACTCCCGAAGTCGATGAGCGACATCGCCGATTCACCCACCCCGGAGACTTCCTCGACGCGGCCCAGGCCGTACTTGTCGTGGCTGACCCGGTCGCCCGGTTCCAGAACCAGTAGCGGTTTGTTGCGCGGCCGCGACGCGGGCGACGGACGCGGTGCGCCGCCATAGCCACCGCCCTGGCCGTATCGGCTTGGCGCGCTCAGCGACGGGCTCGCCTGCTCGGTGCGCCGCCAGTCGATGAGCTCCTGCGGAATCTCCCGCAGGAACCGCGATTCGGGGTTGAGCATCGGCTGGCCCCACGATGAACGCACCTTGGCCCGGCTCAGATACAGCCGCTGCCGGGCCCGCGTGATACCGACGTAGGCCAGCCGGCGTTCCTCGGACAACTCGGTCGGATCGCCCAGTGCCCGCATGTGCGGGAACATCCCGTCCTCCCAGCCGGTCACGAAAACCACTGGGAATTCAAGCCCTTTGGCGGTGTGCAGGGTCATCAGCGTCACCATGCCGGAACCGTGCTCGGGAATCTCGTCGGCGTCGGCCACCAGCGAAACCCGCTCCAGGAACTCGGCGAGCACCCCGGTCTCGGGGACGTCCTCGTCGACCGGCTCTTCCTCGTCGTCGGCGAGCGCCTTGGCGTTGGCCCGGTCGATGCTGAATTCGTGTGCGACACTGACCAACTCGTTGAGGTTGTCCAACCGGGCGAGATCCTGCGGGTCGTTGGACGACTCGAGTTCGCGACGGTATCCGGTTCGCTCCAGAACGGCTTCCACCAGGTCGCCGAGCTCCTCGTCGAGTTTGCCGCGAAGTTCGTCGAGCATTTCGACGAACGCCGCGATCGCCTTCTCCGAGCGCGAGTTGAGCATCGGGACCCTGCCCTCGGCCGCGGCCTGCAGGGCGTCGTTGAAGCCGGCCCCGGTGTTCTCGGCATACACCGCAACACAGGCCTCGGCCCGGTCGCCGATACCGCGGCGCGGGGTGTTGAGGATCCGGCGCATGCTCACCGCGTCACCAGGATTGTCCAGCACCCGTAGGTAGGCGACGATGTCGCGGATCTCCTTGCGTTCGTAGAACCGCACTCCCCCAACGACTTTGTACGGGATGCCGGACCGGATGAAGACCTCTTCCAGTGCCCGGGAGGAGTTGTTGGTGCGGTAGAACACGGCGACGTCGTTGTGGGTGAACTCGCCATCACCGGCCGCGAGCGCGTCGACCTCACCCGCGACGAACCGCGCCTCGTCGTGCTCGTTCTCGGCCACGTAGCCGACGATCAGTTCACCGTCGCCGGCATCGGTCCACAGCCGCTTCTCCCGACGGCCCTCGTTGCGCGCGATGACGGAGTTGGCGGCCGACAGGATGGTCTGGGTGGACCGGTAGTTCTGCTCCAGCAGAATCGTTGTGGCATTGGGGAAGTCGCGTTCGAAGTCCTCGATGTTGCGGATCGTCGCACCGCGGAACGCGTAGATGGACTGGTCGGCGTCGCCGACGACGCACAGTTCACCCGGCGGCACCCCGTCCTGGGTCGGTTCGACGCCCACGAGTTCGCGCACCAGGACGTACTGCGCGTGGTTGGTGTCCTGGTACTCGTCGACCAGGATGTGCCGGAAGCGGCGCCGGTAGTGCTGGGCGATCTGCGGGAAGGCCTGCAGCAGCCCGACGGTCTCGCCGATCAGGTCGTCGAAGTCGAGCGCGTTGGCCGCGCGCAGCCGGCGCTGGTATTCGCCGTACACCTCGGCGACGATGCGTGGCAGGTCCTCGCCCGCCTCCGATGCCTCGGCCGCGGCCTGGGACGGCTCGATGAGCTCGTTCTTCAGGTTCGAGATGGCATTTGCCAGCAGCCGTGGCGAGTGCCGTTTGACGTCGAGGCCCAAATCTTTGGCGATCATCATGAGCAGCCGGCGCGAGTCGTCGGCGTCGTAGATCGAGAAGTTCGAGTTCAGGCCCGGCAGCAGCGACGCCTGGTTGCGCAGGATCCGCACACAGGACGAATGGAAGGTCGAGATCCACATGTTGCGGGCCTTGGGCCCGACGAGGTTGACGACCCGTTCCCGCATTTCGGCGGCGGCCTTGTTGGTGAACGTAATCGCCAGGACCTGTCCGACGCCGACGTCGCGGGCGGCCAGCAGGTAGGCGATGCGGCGGGTCAGCACCGCCGTCTTGCCCGATCCGGCGCCGGCGACGATCAGCAGCGGGGAGCCTTCGTGCAGCACGGCTTGACGCTGCTGCGCGTTGAGGCCGTCCAAGAGGTCCGCGTGGAGCTGATCGGTTTGGGTGGAGATGCTCATGTTCGTCTGCAAACCTACCGCCATCCGGGGACAGATCTCGTCACGCCGGGCCATGCCCCGCCAATGCCGCCGGGCCTCTTGCTCGCGGAACTACACCGCTCGCCGAACCCGCCTCCGCCAATGCCGCCGGGCCTCTTGCTCGCGGAACTACACCGCTCGCCGAACCCGGCGGACTTTGCGCTGGCATGACGGTTGGTGGCACACTCGGTTCGTGCTCAATGCGCAGTGGCGATTTTTCTACGGGTACCGGCCAGCGGTGCCCGTGGTGTAGCTGCTTCCCAGAGCCCCGCGGTCCGCTTCGGATCCGGGGCTCGGCTGTTGTGTGAGGCCCGAATCCGGATGAGACCAGACTCCACCAACAGCGAGGATGACGACATGACCATCTCCGACACCGAACAGCTGCCGGACATCGACGATCTGCGCCGGGAGATCGACCGGCTCGACGCCGAGATCCTGGCCGCCGTGCAGCGCCGCCGCGAGGTGTCGCAGACCATCGGCAAGATCCGGATGGCCTCCGGCGGCACCCGGCTGGTGCACAGCCGTGAGATGAAGGTCATCGAGCGCTACAGCGAGCTCGGCCCCGAAGGCAAGGATCTCGCGATGCTGCTGCTGCGCATGGGCCGCGGCCGCCTCGGCCACTGACGTCGTTCTTCAATCTGTTGAGCGCCGGCTGCGACGTTGTGCGAGTGCACTTCGCAGCCAGTACTCAACAGATTGGATAGGGCTAGGGCGTCAGGGCGATGTACTTGGTGTCGAGGTATTCCTCGATACCCTCGGTGCCGCCCTCCCGGCCGAATCCGGACTCCTTGACCCCGCCGAACGGCGCCGCCGCATCCGAGATGATCCCGCGGTTGACGCCGACCATCCCCGACTCGATGGACTCGGCGACCCGCAGCGCGCGGTCCAGTGACTGCGTGTAGATGTAGGACGCCAGCCCGTAATCGGTGTCGTTGGCCGCCTTGATCCCCTCTTCCTCACTGTCGAAGCCGGTGATCGGGGCGACCGGCCCGAAGACCTCCTCCTTGAGGATGCGGGCGTCGGCGGGCACGTCGGCGAGCACGGTCGCCGGATAGAAGTGCCCGGCGCCACCGGTCGCGACGCCGCCGACGGCCACCGTGGCGCCGCGGGCCACCGCGTCGGAAACCAGGTCCTCGACGGTCCTGACCTGTTTGGCGTTGATCAGCGGCCCCAGCGTGGATCCCTCGTCGAGGCCGTTGCCCACGGTGAACTCGCTCATTCGTTTCACCAGCTTGTCGGTGAATTCCTCGCGCAGGGAGTTGGCGACGTGGAACCGGTTGGCCGCGGTGCACGCCTCGCCGCCGTTGCGCATCTTGGCCAGGATCGCCCCCTCCACGGCGGCGTCGACGTCGGCGTCGTCGAAGACGATGAACGGCGCGTTGCCGCCGAGTTCCATCGAGGTGCGCAACAGCTTGTCCGACGACTGCTTGACCAGGGCTTTTCCCACCCCCGTCGACCCGGTGAAGGTCAGTTTGCGCAGCCGACCGTCGTCGATGAGGGCCGTGGTCAGATCCCCCGGCTTGGACGTCGGCAGCACCGACAGCACGCCCTTGGGCAGGCCGGCATCGTCCATCAGCTTCGCCAGCAGCAGCATGGTCAGCGGGGTCTCCTGGGCGGGCTTGACGATCATCGTGCAGCCGGCGGCCACCGCCGGACCGATCTTGCGGGTGCCCATCGCCAGCGGGAAGTTCCACGGAGTGATCGCGTAGCACTGGCCGACCGGCGACTTGGTCACCAGAATCCGGCCGGTTCCGCCCGGGGCATGGGTGTACCGGCCGTCGATGCGCACGGCCTCCTCGGCGAACCAGCGGAAGAACTCGGCGCCGTACTTGACCTCACCGCGACTCTCGGCGAGCACCTTGCCCATCTCGAGCGTCATCAAGGTCGCGATGTCCTCGGTGTGGGCGGTGATGGTCTCGAAGACCGAACGCAGAATCTCGCCGCGTTCGCGGGCCGGTGTCGCGGCCCAGTCGGGTTCGACGGCGCTCGCGGCGTCCAGTGCCGCGATGCCGTCGGCAGGGGTCGCCTCGGCGACGGCCGTGATCACCTCGTCGGTCGCCGGGTTGAGGACGTCGAACGTCGATGTGCCCGCACGTTCCTCACCCCCGATCCACAGACCGGTGGGCACTGAGGCAAGCAGCTTCGCGGTATCCATGACTGCATCCTCGCAAAGGCCGGGGCATCCCTGAAGCAACGCGGGCAAAATTCCGGCCGCTTCGTCGGCGGCGGCGCGGCATTAGGGTCGAAGGATGATCGCACGCACCACTTCCTGGCCCGCCTGGGCCGCCCTCTCCCGGCACTATCAGCAGATCGGTGACAAGCATCTGCGGGATTTCTTCGCCGAGGATCCCGACCGCGGCCGCGAACTGACGCTGACCGTGGGTGACCTGTACATCGACTACAGCAAGCACCGCGTCACCAGGGAGACCCTGCGGCTACTGGTCGACCTGGCCAGGGCCGCCGGGTTGGAGGAGCGTCGCGCGGCCATGTTCGCCGGCGAGCACATCAACACCTCGGAGGACCGGGCGGTGCTGCACACCGCGCTGCGGCTGCCCGTCGGAACCAAGTTGACCGTCGACGGCCAGGACGTCGTCGCCGACGTGCACGAGGTGCTCGACAAGATGGGCGCCTTTACCGACCGGCTGCGCTCCGGGGAGTGGACGGGGGCGACGGGACAACCGATCAAGACCGTCGTCAACATCGGCATCGGCGGTTCGGACCTGGGCCCGGTGATGGTGTACGACGCGCTGCGGCACTATGCCGACGCCGGCATCTCGGCCCGGTTCGTCTCGAATGTCGACCCGGCCGACCTGGTCGCCAAGCTGGCCGGATTAGACCCTGCCACAACGCTTTTCATCGTCGCGTCGAAGACCTTCTCGACGCTGGAGACGCTGACCAACGCGACGGCGGCCCGACGCTGGCTGGTGGACGCGCTCGGCGCCGACGCGGTGAGCAGACACTTCGTCGCGGTGTCGACCAACGCCAAGCTGGTCGAGGAGTTCGGCATCGACACCGCGAACATGTTCGGTTTCTGGGACTGGGTCGGCGGGCGCTACTCGGTGGACTCCGCGATCGGGCTGTCGGTGATGGCGGTCATCGGCCGTGAGAGGTTCGCGGAGTTCCTGGCCGGGTTCCATCTGGTCGACGAGCACTTCCGCACCGCCCCGCTGGACCAGAACGCGCCGGCGCTGCTCGGCCTGATCGGGCTGTGGTATTCGAATTTCTTTGGCGCACAGTCCCGTGCGGTGCTGCCCTACGCCAACGACCTGTCCCGGTTCGCCGCCTATCTCCAGCAGCTGACCATGGAGTCCAACGGCAAGTCGGTCCGCGCCGACGGCTCGCCGGTGGACACCGACACCGGCGAGATCTTCTGGGGCGAGCCGGGAACCAACGGCCAGCACGCCTTCTATCAACTGCTGCACCAGGGCACCCGGCTGGTGCCGGCCGATTTCATCGGCTTCAGCCAGCCGCTGGACGATCTGGCGACCGCGGACGGTTCGGGCAGCATGCACGACCTGTTGATGAGCAACTTCTTCGCCCAGACGCAGGTGCTGGCGTTCGGCAAGTCCGCGGACGAGATTGCCGCCGAAGGGACCGCGCCGAATGTGGTGCCGCACAAGGTGATGCCGGGCAACCGGCCGACCACGTCGATCCTGGCCACGCAGCTGACGCCCTCGGTGGTCGGCCAGCTGATTGCTCTCTACGAGCATCAGGTGTTCACCGAGGGCGTCATCTGGGGTATTGATTCGTTCGACCAGTGGGGCGTTGAACTGGGCAAGACGCAGGCGAAGGCGTTGCTGCCGGTGATCACCGGCGACGCCTCGCCGGCCACGCAGTCGGACAGCTCGACGGACGCGTTGGTCCGCAGGTACCGCCAGGAGCGTGGCCGGGCGGGCTGAGCCGTCGGTTCCGCCGAGAGTCGCGTTGTTGACACCCCGTCGTGGGAAAACGTGTCAACAAGGTGACTCTCGGCGATTGGATCACGGCGCTGGGATCGTCGCGCAGCCGACGCCCGGGATGCATCCCTGAGCGCCGCCGGGACCGGCGGATCCGCTAGGGCCACCGGGAGCGAGGCTGCCCGCCGCGCCACCGGGCCCCGCGGTGCCTGCCGGACCGCCGGGAATGCTGCCGGTCGCGCCGCCCTGAATGCTGACGAGAAAGGCGTTGTCACGATAAAGGCTG